>Ga0115851_101452_pt1 | contig 12546 bp, 9 predicted proteins | sample InSIn2gowninarea_FD_83865 | JGI IMG/M metagenome (GOLD analysis project Ga0115851, IMG submission 83865)
AAAAGGAAGATGAAGGGACAAGAATATGCATGCTAGGGAAATTAGAGAGAAAATAAAAGCAAATGGAAAAAAAGAGGAAAAGGAAAGGAAGAGACATTAGACATGAATGATAAAAAGGCACATGAGAAACAACTGACAATTTTTCATCAATTTTTTATCAATTTCAACTTTGGAAAACTTGGTTTTGTTAAGGAAGAAATCATACTCCAAGAAAGAGAAAGAGAAGGAAGAATACAAGCAAGCAATGGACAAGTAAAGGAAACCAAAGCAGAACAAGGACAATATTGGCAGAACAACTACAACAGGAAGGTTTTGTAGGTAATAGGTTGCATGTGTGGTTTCCTTGTTAGGATTTGAATGCATGGTGCATGCCTTTGGTTTACATGATTACTTTGTTGTTATTGGCATGGGATTTGTCAGGATTAATAGTGATTTCATCCTTACCTTGCGATTTCCTGGATATCCATGGTGTGATGGGATTAATTCTTGGTTTAGCTTTGGGTTGCCAGAAGATTTAGGATTTAGGTGAGGTGGTCTCAGGAAAATCCCAAGGGTTGGGGGTGGAGATGGTTTTCTCCGAGAAGACCTTGACAGGTGGGTGGAGAAAGGAAAATTCCTCAGAGTATGGTAAAGAAATTCTGAGGCATCCAAGCTTGTGTTTTTTTGGTGATTTCTTGACTGGTTTAGGAGAGATCATTGTGGTTAAGGTTTGAGGTGGTTTAGCCTCTGGATGCCCTGGTTGGTTTTGTTTTGGTTTATCCTATGAGATCCCACATTCATACTTGGAATTTGGAACAGGGGTGATTGGTTGAAAGAAAGATTTGGTTCAGCCCAGTCTATGGTCAGGTGGTACATGGAAGTTCCTGAATTGGTTGGAATTTTCACATGTTATTATGTGTTGATTATTATTGAGAATAATGAGCACAAAGTTTTGATTTTATGTATGATTTTATGACTAGTTTGTCATGGTTCTATTCTAGTTAAATGTTGGATATATACATGATATATTTTATTATTTTATGATGTGTTCTTGTTATGGATCCATTTCAAAGTTTAATGAGTTCTTGGCTAGTTGATATGAATTCATAGCCTAATGTACATTATTGCAACTAGTAAGAGAGGGCAATAAGCCTTCTAGGTGATTCTTTGATGAAACTACGCATTTATGGCCTACAGGTACCTTGACCACAAAGTGTTTGTCTAAATGATTCTCATGTATTTGATGAGATTGAGCAGGAAATGAGTCAAAACCAGTGAATGAATTTTTATATAGGTGATTGAGGTAATCCTAGAAAGTTTTGGGTAGTTGGCCTGCAGCTAGCCCTAAAAATCTAGAACTGGATTACTAGTTGCACCCTCTGAACTAAGACATTTTAGTTGTTACCGCATGAAGGAAGGCATGTGCGTGTGGCTGGAACCTTCCAACCTCATGCACAACTTGCCATGTGTGAAACTAGGACGCAAGGTTAGGAAAAAGAAATTTCTAGCCCAGGGCAAGCTCATCAACTAATGTTGTCTATTATTTACGTGATGTGGTGTCCATGAGAGGTTTCAGTAAGTTTCAGGATAGTAGATCCCACTTCCATAACTAGAACTTGGATGTTGGGTCATGTCATAGTAACTCTCAGCTCATGTTTACCCTAGAGAGCTTGTAAAAGCAGGTAAATGTGGGGTTGGGTATTACATGGTGGTATTAGAACAGTTTTGTTCCTTGTAAACCTTTCTTTGGTACTAGTGTTATAGAGTGGTATCAAAGTGATGGTTATAGTCTTGTACCTTGGGGTACATGCAGATGGTTATGGTTAACATGCATGTAGTTGTTGCTACAATTTTGTATTATTATTATTCATGAAGCATGATGTTGATATGTTATCTCTATTATTATATAGTATGCTAATTTGGACTTATTTGTGCAAATGTGATAGCCTCCCATGAGATACATTGACGTATGATTCTAATTGTGTCTTCTATTTGGTTTACCTAACATGGTATGTTTGTAGGAAATAGAAGGCCAAAAGAAGAAGAGTAGAATGGTGGATTACAATTCACATGACTCCCCATATAGGCCTAATGTGAAATAAGTGGAATGGGAAAAGCCAGTTGAGTAGAAAGGAGAGGAATATTCTCCTGATCTAGTAGATACACTAAGGATTATGAACAAAAAGATTAGAATTTGAAAGGAAGATAATAACAGGTTGATTGAGGCAGATGAAAAACTTGCAAAGGCTCAAGAAAAGCAAGTTGAAGTCAATGTAGTGATTCTTCAAAGACTTTCAGAATTACATAAGCAAGGAATTTTGGGGAGCAATCATGGAGATAGGGAAAAGGAGAAGACTAATGAGGCAGATGGTAGTAGGTCTCAGAGAAGTCACAGGTTAGATAGGGATGATATAGTGAAAAGTGGCATAATCTTAGATACACCTGACAAGATGACTAGTACGCAAGGGTTTTATTCCAACTCTTCTTCCAAGAGACATCATCACCATCACCACCAACATCATAGGAGGAGTGAGTATTTTCTAGAGGAATTTAAGAAATCCCAGCCTCCTACTTTTTATGGGGAAATGATGAAACTAGAAGATGCAGAAACATGGTTGTTTGGGATGAGGATTTTTTTTAGATTGCATGATTACCTAGAGAACATGAAATCCAAGATGGCCACCCTCAGTATCAAAGGAAAATCATATATCTTGTGGGAATATATTAAAAATGTCAGAGGCATAAGGGAAGAGAAGTTGACATGGAATGAGTTTGAAAGAATCTTCAAGAAGAAGATCATGTCTGAGAGGTATTATGATGGAAAGGCCAAGGAGTTTTATGAGCTCAAGGTGGGTTCCAAGACAAATGAAGAGTATACCACCCAATTTCTAGAGTTGTAAATGTATATGCCTAACCTCAAGGATGAGAAAGAAAATATCCAAAGGTTCATCAGTGGATTTCCTTTGTCATTCAAGGACCAGATTGAGTTTGATGAGACTTTCATTGGAGGAAGCATTCAGAAAGTTGAAGCATTACTATGAGTAGTCAAAGCGCAAGCCTGAGTTCAATTGTGATTGGAAGGGAAATGACAAGACTAAAGGTAAATAGCCCAAGAAGTGAGGAAGAACTCGAGATGTAGGTGATAAAGAAATTGCATCCCTTCATAAGAAATTCAGTGCAGCTAAGAAAGGGCATGGGTCACAACCTAGAGAGTAGCAGAGAAAAGGTAATGGCAGAGAACTGTTGAAGTGTTAGATTTGTGGTAAAGACCATCACAAGAAGGATTGTCCATTGTAACAGGGTGGTAGGCCACAGATCTATAGTGCTCAAGAGGTGCAAACAATTGGGTATGTTTGTCAGAGCATTTTGTAACACCCTCCTCCCACATCTACCCAAGTAACCAGCCAACTGGGGTAAACATGAGACGAGAGGCTACTATGTTTGGATTCGACTTCCTATGTAACGTTAAGGAAGTGGAATCAATAGAAACATCACACACAATAATCCAACATCAGCTTCAGAATCCTCAGGAGACATGTCAACCACTTAGACAACCAGTCCCTAAGTCCCACTAATGTTTTGGACATCTTAGGCCTCAGTCGCTCCCATGCTATAGGCAAGAGAGCGTCCAAAAACCCAAAGTCGCTCTCACAGGCTTGCTAGCCAATGACCAAAGACTAAAATTTTTAGTTCTGTGGCAACGACTATGGGATTTAAGCCACTTTTTCAGGCCCAGGGCCCAAGTCACTGCCCAAAATGGAGTGATAGCTTAAAATTAGTAAAAGTACAGGGAAACCATGATGCAAAAGCAATAAGTTGAACAAGACCTAAATCATACCCCTACAAGCCATGCCACGCATTTTGTCAAACATATAATCAACGTGTAACCTACAGGTGTAAACTACAAAATTAAGTGTAGGGATCTCATACTTATTTGAGAATTGCTATGAACCATTGTTCCCTCATGTCATTTGCTGAATTATCATCTATTACGCCATAAATACATTATCCATTCATTCACAAGTAAAAACATGCCGAGAGTCATACGTAGTTGTTGTTATAAAACATATATATAACCAACATAATAGGGATAGAAATATCATAAGCATATCAGCCACGAAATCCACATATATATTAGTACATTTACACATGAAAATCAAAGGAATGAACTTCTCATTAACGAATGCAATAAACAAACCAGAGATGGGACTACCACATTGCACCCGACAATAGACTGGTTGAGCCAAATGTCTCTTCAACCATTCACCCCTATGCCATATTCCAGGCATGAATATGGGACTCAAACCAAAAGAACCAACCAGGGAATACCAAGACTAAACCACCTCACCCTTATCAATAGAAACGAGGCTTTACCATGACCCATCTAGGATCACTAGGCCAACACAATGAACACATCATAACAAGCTTTATCCTGATCTCCACCCGATCACTAGGCCAAACAAGCATGGACGACACCAGATTTCTCCACCTACACCGTGAGGAATTTTCCTGTCTCCTAGTCTCTCAGGCTTCACCACAATCCCAACTCGGATCACTATGCCCTAAATCAAGCCCCACTCCCCAGGCTTTACCGCATATCCCAAACCTAGGATTATTAGGCCCAATCAAGAGCAAACCACCTCTTGGATTACCGTATATATTAGCATTAATCGACAAGGATTCCTAGGCCCACAAGGCAACATAATCCTAGTGTTATCACCGAAATAGGACCCTAATAGGCTGTTGATCAGAATATCTCAGTGTAACTATTTCAAACCAATCTTTTAGCTAAGGCTTAGCCTCCTTAGCCTGAGAGGGCTCTCTCAAAGGGTTAATGATATTGATTAAAGATATGGATAGATGGCTAACTCTATGGTTTGTGAGTTTATATGTTTATAGGTTGAAAGATGAAGGTTGGCTACCATTGGGCTATTGAGTCAACGTATGTTTCAGTACCATAGCAAGATCAACTTAACATGAAAGTTAGGGCATGGAGAGTCTTTATACATCAACAAAACAAAGATACAATGCAAGGAAACACAATTTATAAATACATGAAGTTAGAGCATCATTGATGAGTTCTAAGTAACATGTATTCATACCACTGCAAGTAAGTGAAAGAGGAAAGCCATGAGACAATATGACATTAAAAACTCTCTTTGAATCCTGAGTAGTGAAGCCAAAACACTCTACCTAGCATGGAAGTCAAGGCATTATAGAGTTCAAGTGCAGAAATGCAAATATAAAACAATGAAACACAGTTAGTTTATCTATGAAGGAAGTCAGATCATCATTGATGAGTTCTAAGTATCATAATTAAACACCACTGCAATGTAATTATTGGAAGATGCCATCAAAACAAGAACATACAAGAACTCTTCATGAATCTTGAGTTGTCTAAGTAGAAATTCTGCATTAGGTTAAAAATACACAGTCTGCACATAGAGCAGCAGCCGAGCCAAAAAGTCTCCAAACCTATGCTAATTCGACCTCTTGCTCTATATATAGCATTTACAACATGTATTCCTGTAGAAATTTTGAATAATATGACACTGATTCACAGAGATTATCCTGATTATACACTATTGCGGAATACATGCATAATACATAACCTCCTTTACATTGATCATCAATTTAGCAGCATTAAAACCAATGAAACATCAATCGCATGCGCACATTAACACAGTATGTAACCCGAGGAAAGATTACAGCTGAAAACCCCACACTATCTGTATATTATAATAATTGAGAACATGTAACAATACATAGTACAATACTCCTCACAAGTATCCGGCACTATCTCCACCTGTTACACACAAAACTAGCTCAGATCCAAACAAGTCACAGGTTCAAATCTCCTCCGCTGCTTTGCCTGCCTCTATTGCACAATACCAAGTGAAAATCACTCACACTGGAAATCACGTGAGAATAGGCTATTTCACTGGGAATATACTATGTAATCCTCATGAGAATACTCAATCCATTGATTGTGCAAGATCTCATGCACAACTTTAGTCACAACTGATAGCAATCTCAACCTCTAACACCTGTCTCAACTGAACTATACATGCACTAAGTTAACTGATGTATTCTTCAGTTGCATTATGAGTTAATAATTAGTGAATTAATTTAATCTATTAATTCACATCACTCATCACTAGTCTATTTGCAGTTAGACTAATTACAACTAGTTTAACCAAGTCAAACTGAACACAACTCCATCAACTCCACATCCAACTCCACCAAACTCAACTGCTTGAGTTCTAACTAAAGTCCTGCATGCAATAGCTCAACTAACTCACAAAGAAAGCATATTTCCTTCTGACAGCTGCATGTGCCACATCTGTAGCTCAAACTGAAGTGCTCCAAGAGGATAAGATAATGTTTATAGTCTAAATATTATTATGAGACAATAATATTTGACTTTTCTATTTTTAGCCTAGCAGTCTAAAAATAGACTTTGATCACACCGCTATGAACCAAAAATAGAAGTCCATCTATTTTTCCCAACATGAACAATTATCCATAAACAGCATATTGCAACTCATAGACCATGATCCATATGTCTAAAAATAGACTTTGCGCCAAAAATAGCCTGCGGGCCCACTTAGTGAAGGCGACTCCTTTCCACTAAGCTCCATCATCTTGTTTCATTCTCAACAATTCTTTCATCCCTCATCAAGAAAATTCGAATTTTCTATGATTGACACCTATTCTAACCATAAAACAAACCATTAATTAGAACTAGATGTTAACTAGCAGTGCTAGTGACCTAATACAACTAGGAGTGTAACTCCTTATTATGATTACAACAACCTTATCTAAACATTGAAAGCATTATTTGACAGCTGCAACCTCGAGGTCAAATTTGATGAAGCCTCCCACGTTGTCACCTTACTGCTGATGATAAACCCTGGAAATTAGGGAACATGTTTCCCTGTTTTTAGGTTTAGGATCCTTGAAAATTGGCACTTGGGACATAGCCTTTATCTTCTCATCCATAACATATTTTATGAAACTGAATGAGGTTTTTGTATACCTTACTATCTAGAACAAAAAATTCTCTTCGTTTTATAAAACACTTCTCCAGCTGTCCAGAATCTGTCCTTGAAAAACACGTGTAAAACAGGAAAAATCTGTTCTTTGAAATTAGGGTTTCAAAGAAATCTTAGTATATCCCAACTGAAAACACTTATGAAGAAAGTGAGATAGGTTATTTTAGCTAGAGAGTTGACGAAGAGAAACATCCTTCAAAACTCCAAAATACCTTTTCCTGTGACCAAAAACTGATCTTGAAAAAGATTGCTCAAACCAGAAGACAAAGCTTGACTTTCAGTGGTTTCGTAACACAAGTTTAACCATAAATTCCTCCCACCTCAGAAAAAATTTAAAGAAATAGAAAGAGGTTTTTGTAGTTGAGTATGTTAGTTAGAAAAACTTCTTTCAGTTTTGAAAATTGAGTTCTCAGCTTCTCAGGAACCCTTCTGGAAGTTGACTAGTAAAATCAAAAAAATAGAGTCTTTTATGCTGAACAGGTTGCTTGAGGGGGTTCGTAGCGCGCTACGAAAACTCCTAGTTCAGAATCCCTGATTTCGTAGTGTAGCCAGTGAAAATTTTGGGTTTTTGTCTACGAAAACACCTAGAGTGAGTTTTGCACTATCAAAACCTTGACACAAGTTTGACATATGGAACTTATATGTGATGTGGGACCAGTGATAGGCAAGAACAGAGTATTGAACCTATTTGACCATACCAGCAAGACTGTATTTTAGATCTTAGACTATAAAACAACCATGGAAAGACTAGACCAAGACTAACATCAATCCTTTGGAATCAAACTGATGTCAAAACACATGGTGAGGCTTCTAGGACATTAGAATGAGGCTGTGAAACTTTTTTTGTTTTTTTGGAAAAGAGAATGACACTTATTGAGATGAGATGACTCAAAACCTATAAGACTATGACTAGAAACAAGGCAAACTTTCCAAAGCTTAGAAACAAAAATTTTAGGGTGATAACACTTGGCTTTACCGCAACCCACAGTATGGCTCATGGGTCACTAGGGCAGTGGCTTTATCATGATCCACAGTTTGATTCAGGGACCACTAGCCCATGTGCTCTATCATTCAGAGATCCACCCCACTTAGCTTTGAATCCATCCAACAATCTAGCTCAACCAAAACATGAGAACCCCATCACACCATGGCTATCAGAAAATGGAAAGGCTAGGCTGAAAACAATGTTACACCTAGAAAAACCCATGCCATGATAGAAAAGAACCACATGCAATACCATGTATGCCAAATCTAGCAAGGAAAATACACATGCAAATCGATACCTGCAATGGATCTTGTTGTAGCTGCTTGATCTTGCCTTTCCCTGCTTGAACTTTGCTTCCTCTTGCCTTCTTTTCCTTTCTTGCTCCAATACCAAAATGCTCCAAAAAATCTCAAAGTGTCCAAGAGTGAGTGAGAGAGAGAGAGAGAGAATAATGAGAGAGCTCCAAAACTCAACTAACAAAAGGTTACCGACTGATCCTCAAAAGCCTTTTTATGAATGATACCTTTATTTTCTTCCTTTTCCATTATTTTCCTTCATTTTCCTCCTCACATGCAATCTATGACCTTTCACCTCCTTTTTCTTCTAATTTCCATTATTTTCACAAATAAATGTGCCAAAAATGCCATTTTGCCTTTCCAAAGCCTTATCCTTTGCCAATTTCCTTAGCCATAAACAACCAAATGAACACCCCCTATGATGTCTTACTCAACATTCAGCGTGGAATTAGTGTCCCATCAACCATGGTTATTATTTTTACCTTTATTAACTTTTATTACATGGAATTTTCACTAGGGCTGGTACAGAACCCTCCCCTTGGAGTACACTGTCCTCGGTGTTCAATCACACATATACCTCAGCAACCTGCTGAAAGAAGACATACTGCTCATGGAGCTTTATAACATTGCTCGATGCAGTATTTACAATGAAGGACCTACTCAAAAGCAAAATATCATGACAACATACCCCATACTAGAGCTTTATAACATAGCTCATTACAGTATTTACAATGATCATCCTGCTCAATGCCAACCCACATGACATCATAACATCATGATAACATAACCACATGATAACATAGTAACATGACAACATAATCATAATTACATGACAACCATACCACTTAGTGGAGATTTATAACATAGCTCATGGCGGTATTTACATCCATATACATATGTACATATAGCAATATCACCAAAATATATACCAAAACATGTACCAAAAAATATACCAGAAAATCATATCAAAACATATACCAAAACACCATATCAAATTTTCTTTGCCTCAACTGGCAAACAAGGAAGGATACATAGCCCGAATTTGATTCGCCATCTCCCATGTAGCTTCATCGGGCCCAAAGTGCTTCCACTACACTTTAACTTGCTCGATTGCTCAATTCCGAAGCATGAGCACCTTTTTCTGCATTACACACTGAGGCTCCGACTGGAATTATCCATCTAGTTCCACCCAAAATACAGACCATTCAATCCAAAAAACTGCACGAATCTGCCTGAGAGCTACATAGACCTAGCCGCCTCCCTGATTTCGCAGGCCTCTCTCGGCAACCTCCTGCTGCTGAGTTTTCTTTGACCATGCACCCCTCTAGGAGGGTGACCCCCTCTCATCCAGGCATCAAGGAACTGAAGAAAATGAAGAAGCATTCACGTCCTTGATTGCTATGAATGGAGCTCCAATGAACAGGCCAACAATCAACAAATTTATAAAGAAGTTTGAGGATATACTAGAGATATCTCTCCCACCTGCTCTCCCTCGAAGAGTAGCTCTTTCTTTGGCAGAACGTGGATTCGTTGGGAAATTCATGTGGTTATGGTCATCTCCCAAATTAGTACAAAAATGGATTGAAAGAAACTGGAATGCAACCATTCAGGGGAAAATAGCAATACGATTTTGTGGAAGGGGATATTATACCTTCCTCTTCGAATCAAAGGAAGATAGAGACTTAATCTTCATAAACGATCCATATTTCATGGATTCCAAAGGTTTATATCTAAATAGGTGAAAACCATATTTCGATCCAGAAATGGACGTGCCAAGCGCAGTCCTAGTCTGGGTCAGACTACCACACCTTCCGCTACATTGCTGGGGAGATGAATCACTGAAAGTTATAGGAAATGTAATGAGCAAGTATACAAATAGATGCAAACCAAAGGTTAACATGCATGCATGTGCTAGAATATGTGTGGAAGTAGATCTTGGAAAAGGCCCTCCATAGGTAATAAATATCAATGTAGATCAGTGGACGCATATACAACAGTTGAACTACGAGCAAATACCATTCAAATGCAAGTTATGTCATGAGTATGGTCATTTTGCTAATAGATGTCTTAAAAAAAAGAGAATGAAAATGCAGAAGAACAAGAGAACACATGGGAACAAGTAAAAAGGAAAAAACCTACCAATAAGCACCCAATATCAATTGCCTCCTAGCCTCAAGAACCAAATGAGACCACTTCTTAGCCCTCATTGAAGGTTATCTCCCCACTCCACACATCTGTGAATCCCTTTGGGCCCTTGGAAGACCCTAATGATCCACCCTCTCCTAGATCCCCAACATCTAACCCCAACTACCTTGCCCACATACCCTCTTCCTCTATTCCTATTTCCCCTCTACCCCCTCCCTTAGTGGATCGCATATTAACTAGAAATCAAGCTAAAGAAAACCCCTAAACTTTGGATCAGCAAAAAACGTGGGAAGAAAATCCAACAAGGAAATAAGAGACGAGGTAGTGGCTAAATAAATGGCATTAGGAACTCAACAACCAATGGAATCCTTCCTTGGGAAAAATACAGGAAATAATGAAAAAAGTCAGCAAAGAAGCAAGGGAGGTTCCCACCAACACAATAATAAATAATGATAGTGGTCTCTTGGAATTGTCGCGGCCTTGGCACCCCTTTCAAAGCCAATGCAACTAGAGATATTTTAATCAAAGAAAAACCAGATATCTATATGATCCAGGAGACCAAAATAAGCAGTCAATAAAATAAAAAAATTGATTCAAAAATTAAGAAATTATGATGGAACAGTGTTAGAGGGAACAGGAGCATCCGAAGGAATATGTACCATATGGGAAAAAATAAAATGGGAACTAATAAACCAAAAAATTAGCAAAAAATGGACCAGAATATATTTGAGAGATATCAACACAAAGGAACTGTATAGCCTCATGAATGTATATTCTCCAAATCACTACAAAGAAAAAGACCACTGCTGGAATTCGATAAAAGAAGAATTAGCATAAAGACAAAACGAGAAATTAATCCTTGGAGGAGATTTAAATATGAGAAGGAACACCGAAGAAAAATTTGGAGGGAACTATCATACAAATCCATCAAGAGAAGCCCTTGAAGAAATAATGGAACAACATAAATTAATCGACATTCCTCCAAACAATGGGAAGTACACATGGACTAATAGAAGAATAGGCAAGAGTAATATCAAGGAAAGGTTGGATAGAATCTTAATATAAGAAAACATAACAGCTGAATTCACTTTTGTGAAAAGCAATATCGTCCACACATCAGCTTCAGATCACAATACGGTAGTATTGAGCATGGGTAAGTTGAAAAATCAAGGCCCACTCCCTTTTAGATACATCGAGTTGGGACAGCAATGGAGAATTTGGAAACCAAATCAAAGAGAGCTGGACAAAAAGTATCACTAGGTCTCCCTAATATGTTTGGGAAACAAAGCTAAGGAATTTAAGGATGCACTTAAAAATTTGGGCAAGAGAAAATGATATTCGAGACAAAGCAAGGAAAATAGATTTACAAAAAAAATGGACAACATTCATAAAGAAAAAAAAAAAACAAAACAAAACAAAACAAAGAGGAAAGCAAACAAGACTATCTACAAGAAAAGGAAATCTTCTGGGAAATTTACAAGCAAAACAGAAAGGAGGAAGAAGAAAGTTGAATGAAGTCCAGGTGTCTCTGGCTAAAATCAGGAGATAAAAACACAACCTTTTTTAATAATTCAATGAAAATCAGACGGGCAAGAAGCCAGATTGAACAAATCCAAGTAGATGAGCAAGAGATAAAGGGGGCTGAAGATTTAAAAATTGCAACTCACAATTATTTTAAAGATCTACTTACAACAAATGAACATCAAGTAGTTAATGAAGATTTTTTGCAGCACATAAATAAATAAATAAAGTGACTAGAAAAACACAGAAATAAATAAAGAGATCACTGAGGATGAAGTCAGGGAAGCGGTTTGTATTCTTCACCCTGACAAGATTCCAGGGCCAGATGGGTTTTGTTATGAAACCAGCTCAAGAAAAGATAGAAAATATAGATCAACGCCTTAGAATTCAGCCTCTTCGAGGGGGCAACCTCCTTTACATTACATAAATGAACAATTATTGGATGATACAAATGAAAAGACCTCCTTTCTATATATAGGAGTCTAAGGGCTCATAACATAATGAGAGCCTACATAACAATAATAATGTAAGGGCACAATAATAACAATAGTGGGCTTCTATGGGG
>Ga0115851_101458_pt1 | contig 12532 bp, 17 predicted proteins | sample InSIn2gowninarea_FD_83865 | JGI IMG/M metagenome (GOLD analysis project Ga0115851, IMG submission 83865)
ACACACCAAGGAAATTTTTAGGATTTTCATAGATGCAAAAGGATGATGCACCTGTGGTTTGGAAAACCCCAACTCCAAATGAAAGCCCACCGCCCACTCCATTTTCCCTTAAATTGGACATCTCATTATGAACAGTGACACCAACGATTACTTCCCATCCTAACCGTGCGGCAGCACATCCCCCCGTGCACGGGCACGAACCTTGTATCTTGTTGATTCTGCATGCACTCCCTCATCGTGCAGCCCCCAAACATACTCTTTTAGAGTTCCACAGTCTCTTTCAACTATCTGGAGCACTGAGACTGTGCTCCCTATGGCTAGTCAGGTGGTCACACCACCTATGTGAGACTTCAACTCTCCTGCCAGAATAGTCTGTAGAAACTCCTCAATTGTCTACGCGACTGCTGATGCCGTGCGTTCTACTGTGTGCAGTGTGCTTCCCTAGTTACTGCATTTGGTGAGGTGCATTGTAGCCATGGCAGCAGAGTCATAAACTCTTTGTGACAATATTCTAATGTAGTGGTATGGTCATCCGTATCTTTCTTTGTCATCCTTGGTTTATCGACAAGACATGCTTGCGTGATCTCGTTTTCCAACATTTTGATTTCAGCGTCCATCCAAATGCTTTTATTCCTCAATCATACCTGGTCCTGTTTGAGTTCACGAAGTCTAAGGTTCCCTCACCAGATGGCTTCTGAATCATTAGATGTTCATCCTCATGTAGATGTGTGATTTCTTCCTCCTGGACATTACGCACTTTCACAACTGCAGGAGCCATTATGTGTGGATCCCTTTCTGTATTCTCTTCAGAAATTATGGTTTTTACTATGTCCCGCACTTCGGATTCAGACGAAGAGATAGAGCGATGGAAGAATCAGCTGCATATTTAGCATTTTACACATGGTCCTATAGTCCCATTGAACTGCAGGTACACACAGGTACCAATCAGTTGATCTCACCTACTGAACCTTGTTCAGTACTTCGCACACCCTATCAAATGCCTCATCATGGAGAATTGGTAGCGATGTTTCCTTTCTTGCTACTGTGGTTTGTTCTGATTCTCTAGTCTGGGGGTGGTGTGCACTTGTGCAAATTGTACAGCATATGTTTGTACCCATTGGGAAAGGTGGGCTCGCAAGTTGTCCTACCCTTGCTGGTTGGCTTTCATTTGGAGTTGGGGTTTTCCAAACCACAGGTGCATCATCCTTTTGCATCTATGAAAATCCTAAAAATTTCCTTGGTGTGTACCCCACCATCATGCAAGTGTTGCGCATAGCGCCCACTTCAAAGCATAGAATCGTTATTGTTCTGGTACTACGCTTTCAAATTTTCTCATAAATTCATCCACCACTATTAATCCATCATATGTTGACAGCTCCCTTGCCTCTACTATCATACAACACAATGATCTAATCATCATGTTGCAATTTAGCGTCATTACTTCATGCAGCTGATTCTTCCATCGCTCTATCTCTTCGTCTGAATCCGAAGTGCAAGAGATTTTTCACTCCCATGAAATCCTTCCATCTGCAGTCAGATTCACCCAATCTTCTTCTCGTGCAATTATCTTGTAAATACAATCGAGATTGTCATCACTATCATTGTCGTGCACTGATTCAGTGTATTGTGCTCCTTCGACTAGATCTACGCGTAGTGATTTTTTCTCAAAGATAGGGATTGCTATCATCGACAATCTCTATCACTTCAAAATCTGTTTGCACACTCGCACCTTCAATATCGACTCTTACCCCTTGCAATATTCCCATGGGAAAAAATTTATGTTGGTATGCCATTCGTAACTGAATAGGGGACCATTGTAACATGGGTCTACCCATGCATTCCCATGTTTTCTTTGGTAGTACATTTGCTTCCAAACCCAAATCCAGGATTACCTAATCCATTTCGTGCTCACCTATTTGCGTAGTCAACCTCATTTCCCTTCCTGTGCACAATGCATGCTTTCCAAGTTTTCGGACCACGTGCGGTTCTCCTAACACCACACACCTAGTGATAAGTTCTTGTAGTCCTTTGACTGCCTTACTGTCGTGCAGCAGTTTCATGCATGTGTCCAGAAAGGTAGTGAGCATTGAAGGATCCATCCCTGGTTCTATTTGATCCTTACTACCTGAAGTGGAGGCCTCCGTGAAGCTCTTCTTAGCTTCCATGAATGTCTCCTTCATGCGTTCTAAATCAAATTAGGGTTCCTTTGTAGGAGCCTTGCAAACCCATGCGCTTTCTTCTGGCTGCTTCCCTTTATCATCTCCTGTGGTCATACCACTCCTGAGCATCATGTTTACATTTGGGTCTTAACAAGCGCGTGGGTCTGATCAAATTTCAATGACTATTGATTAATAATTGTCAACAAACACATGAGGATGATGATAATGATCAGAAAAGTACTAATTTCTTAATTTGTAAGCCTAATAAAGTTCTAAGTGTAAAGGTGGCTAAAAAAGTGGAAAGTTGTAAAGCAATATAAAAACTTGAGAATTTTGAACACATTGGCTTCAAGAAGATACACCAGGTCCAATTCCGATCTCGATCCTCCTCCCGTATTTGAAAATCCTAATCTCATTCCGAGGATACTCAGACAAGAAAGTTCACCAAGTCCAAGGCCAGTTTTCCAATCTCATTCATGCCCTGTGGAGTGCTTGTTCCTTGAAGATCTTCCTTTTGACGAATACTTTGGTCTCTCCCTATTTAGAACCACATCTGATAGTGAATTGTTGGACATAGTCGCAGATCCAGAATTCACCAAAGAGATTGAAATCCAACGAGCCAACTTGTTAAGTAATCAGAACCTTCAGAATTCCCCTTAGTCATCCCTCACTACTGATATAATTCCTAAGCTCTCTTACTAGGCTTCAACATATTTTGCGTCTCCATCATTTCCCCATATTTCAGAGAATCATCCCTCATCTCCATTTATACCTTCATTCCCTCATCACCCTATCATCACCCCTCAAACACCCATCACTTCTGCTACGTCAACTGCCCTTGTTGTAATAAATATCCCTCTTTCCCCAAGACCAATTTCAAATCCACCTTGAGTCATGGCTACCAGATACGCACCTCTCATTCTGCCTCAGAATTTGGATGATATTCCTATTGGTTATCAAATTAATATACCTCTATTCGATGCCACTCAAAGTATCACAGCGTAGCATCATGTTGATGGGATGAATGACTTCTTTGATCTTCATGAGGTAGATGCCAAAAATGTCTCCATGAGATTATTTGTACAGAGTTTTGGAGGCGAGGTTCGAAAGTGGTTCAGAGCATTACCAGCGAGATCTATCAATACTTTTCCAGTTCTTCATAGACAATTCTTGGACCGATGGGAGGTAAAGAAAAACCCTCTCCAAATTCTATCTGAGTATGAAAATATCAAAAGAAATGTAGGTGAAAGTGTCCAAGATTACTGTGTAAGGTTCAATATAGTTTATAATGCTATTCCAGATGATATTAAACCATCGATGGGGTTAGCATTAATCAAATTTCCAGATAGCTTTGATGCTGATATGGTGTATCAGTTGTGAGAAAGAGATCCTACCACACTTGAGGACATGCAGAAGAATGCAGTGAGTGTAGAGGCAAATCTGCTGGCGAAAAGAGCACGAATGAAAACTGAAAAGAAGGTGACTATAAAAGAAGAAGCATCTTCCTTATATTTTAAGGCAGATAATATTCTCCAGAAAATTGAAAAGATGTTTGATCAGTTGAAAATAGCAGACAAGCCTAAACAACAATCAAAAATCCCAACTTTAGAGGACAGCAACAACCCTAATTCAGGATTAAACAAAGGGAGCAGAAGGCAAAATATCAATCATCATAACAGTAGGCCAAAACTCCTTTGCAACAAAACTATGTACATGGAATAGAGGATGAGGATGATGATGATCCGGTGGTTGAGGCAAATAATTTCTTTACTGTTGATGGTTTTCCCATCTATCTCATGGAAGATGAAGAATATTCGGAGGTTCCACATGCCCGAAAGGATGAAGATTACATACTAGCAAACGAGGCAATTTTGGAGGATGAGTCAGACAATTATCAGCAAGGATATATGAATGCATTGACAGCACAACAGAAACAATAGTCATTGAGAAGAAAAGATGTACCAATCAGTCCAGTTCAAAAGAGAAAGGAAGCGCAACCCAAAAATGACTCCTCAAACATTCAGAAGAAAGGGAAGGAGCCTACTGACCCAACTTCTAGCAAAGTATCATCTGCAAATGAGAAGACCAATCAGCAAAGTGAAGCAAAAGAAAAATTCGAAAAGAAGGACCCTCCAGTCAAAGAGGTAGATAAAATTTCAACTTTTAGTTTAGAAAATGAGATTGCTAAATTAAAAGTTTCAATTCCTTTGACTGAATTGTTGAAGAACAACAACTATAAACACCAAGTGTCCAAAATTTTGAACATAGATCCTTTATCTGATATGGTTAATGTAGAATATGATCACCCTGAGCTCATTTTTGGCCCTGCCTTAGAAGGTCAGTCTGAGGATAATGAAGTTCCTCCATTCTGTATAAGCCTTAGATTGCACGAGTATGTCCTCTATAATGCCATGTTTGATACCGGAGCTTCCCATAATCTGATGCCAAAATCCATTATGGAGAAATTGGACCTTGACATTACTCGAAAATATCATGACCTATATTCTTTTGATTCAAGTAGAGTTCGTTGTATTGGTCTTATTAAAGACTTAGTGGTATATTTAGACCAAATCCCGACAAAGAATGTTATCATGGATGTGGTTGTTGCGGACATTCCACCACGGTTTGGTATGCTTTTTTCGAGATCGTGGGGTGAAAATATTAAAGGGACTTTACAACTAGATTTCTCCTATGCTACCATTCTCGTGTTTGGCCAATTGAGAAAACTATACAAGGAAAAGAACATGAAGTACATGATTACAAGCAAGGAGAAACCACTTAATCATCTAATTAATGTTGTACATACAGATTTAAAGTCATTTGTATTATATTCAAATAGTGGTTTGAATGATGTTGATAATCAGTTAGTTGAAGTAGAAGATGTGCCAGAGATTTTAGAAAATTTTAGAGTTGTCCTTGACCAAGAAAGACAAAAAGTTGCAAGTACCTATGAGCAATCCACATACCAGTAGCAGCAAAAAGGTAATGAATAGCAGCAATATGAAGAGGTTAGTCAACATAAGAAAGAGAATGAAACAGAATTTTAGCATTTAGAAGAAGAAGCAGGCCTATGGAGCATGGATTTTGATGGAGTCGTGGGTAAGGATGGTGCCAACATAGGGATTTATATTCGTAGCCCTACTTTCCAACCAAATAAAGTCCCTGGTAATGTTAGAATTTGTTCATATAAATTGGCCTTCGACTGTTCTAACAATGAAGCCGAATATGAAGCGTTGATTGCAGGTTTGAAAATTCTTAAAAAACTGAATGTAAAAAGGATATCAGTCTATGGGGATTCAGAGCTGATAATCAAGCAAGTCAAGGGTGAATATCAAGCTAAACACCTGCGGATGAGGGCCTACCGAAATGCAGTTTTAGATATCTTAAAGATGTTTCTAGAATATACCTTGACTGCAGTACCTCGTGCTCAAAATGTAATTGTAGATTCTCTTGCCACTACTACAAGTAATTTGAAGATTCTGATGAATTCCAACAACAAGTTTGAGATCCATGTCAAGCACCTCCCTACTGTTCTGGACAATTTAAGGTACTGGCAAGTGTTTTGGGATGACAAGGAGATCAATACCTTTGTGAAAAATGAAGGAAACTACAAGGATGCTTCCATAGATGTTGACTATGATACTGATGAACTAGAAATTGAGGTGAATCAGATGGAAATATTGCAGCTAAAGGATAACATTATCCCTAAAGGCCTCATACCTTTAGAAGAACTTTTTGATCAAGATGATGTGGCTAGAAAGCCAAGCTTGGTGCCTACAGACAAAGGTGTTGAGGATGTGAATCTTGGAACATCAGATAAGCCCAAGTTCATGAAATTGTTGAAGACATTGTCTCCTGAGGTAAAGTCTAAATATATCAAATTGTTGTCTGAATTTTCTGATGTGTTTCCTTGGGATTATTCAGATCTAAAGGTGTATAACAAAGACATAATTCAGCACACTATTCCCATCAAGCCAAATCAAAAGCCGTTCTGATAGAAGTTGAGAAGAATCAATCCCAAGTTGCTACTGTCCATTGAAAAAGAGGTAAATAGATTATACAAGACTAGTATAATTGTCCCAATCATATTTTTTGATTGGATTCTAAATCTTGTTCCTGTGAGAAAGAAGACCAGGGGGATCAGATTGTGTATCGATTTTCGGAATCTAAATAAAGTGTCATTGAAGGAAAATTACCCGCTGCCAAAGATGGATCATATCCTCTAGAGAGTGGTTGGAGCATCGCACATGTCACTACTCAATGGATATTCAGGGTATAATCAAATTTTAGTACATGAGGATAACCGAGATAAGACTGCATTTACCACCCCTTGGGGAACTTCTCATTATGCTAAAATGCCATTTGTTTTGAAAAATTTTGGAGCCACATTTCAGCGTGAAATGGACATTGCTTTTGCCAATGAAAAGGATGTATTTCTGGTTGTATATTTAGATGATTTGATAGTGTTTTTAGGTTCAGATGATGAGCATCTTCACCATTTGAGGATTATGTTTTAGCGATGTAGGAAATTTGGGATATCACTCAATCTAAAGAAAATTCTCTTTGCTATGGATGAAGGGAAGTTTCTTGGCCATATTATCTCAAAGGAAGGAATCTACATCGATCCTTCAAGGGTAGAAGTAATTCAGCAAATAGATTTTCCCAGGAACAAGAAAGAGATACAAGATTTTAACGGTAAGATGAATTTCCTAGGAAGATTTGTACCCAATCTAGCTGAGCATTTGAGAGAAATTACAAATATGTTAAAGAAGGACAATGTGGTAAAATGGACGGAGGATGCTATGAAATCATTTAATTAGTCCCGATTATACACAAGATTTTATTTTATTCTCATTTGCATATGATCATACCATAGCAGCAGTTTTAATGTAGAAGAGAGATTAGCTAGAAAAGCCCATTTCATTTTTCAGTAGGACCATTAAAGATGATGCTTTACGGTACAACATAATTGAGAAACATGCTCTCACTCTTGTCAAAGCTTTGAAGGACTTCAGAGTGTATATTATGCACTCTCACATCATAGCATACGTTCCTAACACAACGGTTAAGGATGTGTTGGTACAAACCGATCCGAAAGGAAGGCGGGGAAAATGGATTGCAACAATGTTAGAATATGATCTGGAGATCAAGCCTACAAAGCTGATCAAAGGACAAGGTCTGGCAAGGTTAATGTCGGAATCAAATTTGCATGCTTTAGATATAAATCTTATTGCAGTCATGTCCGAAGATGAAGAAGAAATCTCCCTGATTCAAGTGTCTGAAATGTTCCTTCTGTTATCACTCAGGTTGTCCCCTGGCTCCAACGGGATATGGCCGAGGTAACCACAAACCAATCTTTGGATTACAGGTCCTAGCCTACCTGCAATCAGAGAGGGCTCTCTATTTATAATTTAGCTTTGTTTTGGGGTGATTTTAGGCTAGTTATGATGTGCATGAGTTTGTTTTGAGTTTGGTGGGATGGATGATGTTTCAAACAGAGTTGGCATGCAGAGTGTGAGAAGTTCAGACCATTGAGCATGGAGACAATGTTTAAGGGCTGCTGGATGTGATTTCTTTGGTAAAGAGAGGAATACAGAGCAGGATAGCTACACATGGAACAATTCTCAAGCTGAAATAGGATGAAATGAGGTCAGGGATGAAATGCAATTAAGAATCTTTCACCATACTAACAGAGGGAAAGAGAATGATTATGACCAAGAAGCAATTAAGGATTTCTTAGCATGTAATCAAGATGCAAAAACTAGGGAAACAGGAGCAATTAAGTATTCACTGCTTATGCTAATTTTGAAGAAAAACATAGAAAAATCACAGAAATTGAACACAGAGTACATCAAAGTAAATTCTGCGCTATTCTTTCTTTCTGCAATTTAGAATATGACATATATATGGTATAATAAACATATAAACGGAAAACATAGGTGAGAAAGACTTATTGATCCATGAGATAGCACGAGAATTCTGTATTATGCTCTTTTGCCATCAAATCCACACCAGATAGTTCAAAAGCAAAGCATTCCAGCTATCTTTGTTCATAAAAGTTCTCAGGCTTATAGCGCAAGTCTAGAATGAGATTTATCAACCAACCAACCCTTATTACATTGTTTGGGGAGGTATTTATAAGAAAGAATATGTACAAACAATATCTCTCAAAATATCTGAGAAAAATATCTAAGATAACCTAACTTAGACTGCAATTAATGTAAAAATATCTAGTAAATGCTGTGCTGGAGGCAGCTCCTTCAAAAATGAGTTAATATGCATCCTTGGTAGCTCGCTTGTCCATCTACAATAACTGTTTCTTGGTCTCTAATCCGCTACTCTTAGGTGGCTCTGATTCTCATTAAATCTGACTGATTTTAGCTTTTAATGGCTTTACCTCTGTACTGATACTCTTTGACTTATTGGATCCTCTTAAATGTTCATTTTCTTTGGCTTTTACTGCTCCACTGATACACTTTAACGCTCTGTTGAACTGATACACTTTTCACTGAATCGATGCTCTTTTTCTCCACTGATACTCTTTAATCTGCTAAATCGCCCTTGCTTTATCCCTTTATGGCGAGATATAACTATTATTGTGTCGTTTTGTTGCTTTTCTGTGTGCTGGGAAGACTATCGGCACTGGCCGATCAAAACATTATCAAAAAAGGAGGAATATTGCATAATGGTGGAGGACTGCATGATGATAACTTGTGCTGAGGCCGCAAGCTCGCTGTCCGGAGGTTTTCTGCATGGAGGAGGCTAACATGGGTGAAGAATGAACATGCTTCCTTTGAACTGGAAGCGCGCGCGGGCACAGACTGAAAATATGTGAAAATAGCCTTTTTACCCTTTATAAGGCAAAAAACCACTTTACACGGGAAATTTGATGAATTAGAGGGCGGGAGCGATCACTGTAGCGAAGAATAAATCCGGGTCGTTGGATCTAGCGAGGGCAGATCCAACGGCTGAGGTTAGATCGCAATATCACATTAGAGGGGGGGCAAGGGGTCATGAATATATGGAATAAGCGATGCAGCGACATGCAATAGCAATATCGCATCGGTGATCGCATGTCGGGGGTGGTAAGGGGCGAAGGCCTTTAAACAATAGCAATGAGCGATAGCGAAATGGGGCGATGCGATATAATATAGACCGTTGGATGGGCGGGGTTAATCGGACGGCGGTCGCGCGATTGCAATATTGCATTGGTGGAGAACAAGGGGTGTGGAGCCTTTACCTATGCACAATTGCGATAAGCGACAAGCGATGAATTTGCGATATAAGGGAAAAATTGTCGAAAAATGGGGTTTTTGCGATAAAGGGAGATTTACGGTAAAACATAAGTTTTGCGGTAAAACACAAGTTTGCGATAAAACGATGAATTTACGATAAAGCAGAGATAAGGGATAAAAGGGAGACTTGTGATAGCGATTGCGATATCGCTTCAGATGCGATAGTGATATCGCATCGGAGGAAATGGATCGAAGGAATGAATTGGGGCACATATATATTGCGATATGCGATTTGCGAAATCGCATCGGAGGCTTGTCAATCGGGGAGGAAACAATACAAAGGGGCCAACACCTGCAACCTCCGACTTGCGATATCACATCGGGGGGGATCCAATTGGATCAGAGAAAGGTTTTATACATCGGAAGAGAGTTATTGCAATCGGAGGAGGGTTTTATGCATTGGAAGGGGTCCTTAATGCATCGGAAGGGGTCCTTGATGCATCGGAAGGGGTTAAATGAAATCGAAGGAAGGGTTTTATGCATTAGAAGGGGTCCAATTGCATTAGAAGATGGTTAAAGAGGAAAATAAGGGTTCTTACTAAGTTTCAAGTAAACTTAGTAATTCCCAAGAGAAATATTTATGGTTATATTTCAACCAAAGGAGGGGATATGTATATAAAGGGGATTTTTACCATATTTTTAATATGGGGAGGGGAAATAAGGAGGGATTTACATAATAGAGTTAGAAATTAATATGAATTTTGATCATAAAGCGCTAAGCATAGAAATCTTAGGCTTTAAAGGGGAAATATGACTTGTACAAGGAATATGAGCACCCCTAAGTAAAGCAGATCTTTACTTAGGCAAAGTTATGGAATATGATGAGTAACTTAGTGATATTAAGCAGATCTTAACATCTTTGGGGGAAATTAGTGAATGATTTGGGGAAAGGATGAAGGGGAAGTTAGTCATGCCTCACTTGAGCTGCTCCAAGGGAAAACTGCATTGCAATTGTGATTTGAAGTAAAATGAATACTTTGAAACACAAAATTGATCACAATTATTTATTTTGCAACCTCAAAACTGCCTATCCAGCCTAATTACCTAACATTTTTTCTTCTTTTTGGATGGGTGCACTTAAACTAGCAAACCCTAATTTTCTTCTTTTCTTTTGGCTATCCTCCTATCTAAATCTACCCTTATTTCTTCCAGGGGCTCAGATTAAGATGTTGAGTGCCCTTATTTCTCTACCTATCTAACAATATGCTAAGATTAAACAGTTTGGACAGATATTTATTCTCTATCTTCTAAAACAAGCAATTTAAACCTAGGGAGACCAAGATTAAGCTATTTGGCCTTCCATTAACTGTGAAACTCTTCAAAAATGGAATGTAGTAGTGGCATTTGAGCTAGCACACTTTCCTGGCCTTTTGTTTGGGGTTCATTTCTTTCATTTTTTCTTGGCGCATTCATTCTTCTTTTTGCCCTTTGATTATTCTTTTAGGGCATACCCTCTTTACATTTTTTAATTTTTTGATTTTCTTGGAAATATGGAACATTTGCAGCATGAAAAAGATGACATATTTGGAATTTCAACAGTCAATCATGAAATATGAAACCTATTGGTATAGGAGGCTAACAGTGGCTCCACTTGCGGATGGCTTTTCCAGATGAAAAGCCAAGAACAGCAGGTCAGAATGCCTTAGTCTTCAACTGTTGCTGTAATCTGAAAACTTCCTTCTCTTTGATGCTAATGACTGAAACTTTATAAGCTGCTATGTAGTATTCTTTTTTGAATTGTATTGCAGTAAAATTACAGCCCTGGTTCTTGCCTTTTGAGTGCTTTCTAACATATTCATATTTGCCCAAGCACTTCCTTTGAGATTAATTTCAAAACAGAGATCAGAATGGTGCATTTCCTTTGATCCTTCCTTCAAAATTTTGCTGCGTTATTCCCTTATCGGACTGTTGTAAATAAAAAGCTGAAAATACAAATATTAATGTACAAATACAGAGCTGAGTTATATACATCAACAGGGATCAAAATAGTGCTTGAGCATTCGCCCATTGACAGGGCCATCTTCAGCTTCTGTGCCATCTAAACTCTTCAGAAAATAGGTGTTATTGCCTTGCATAGCTTGAATAATAAAAGGTCCTCTCCAAAGGAAATCAAACTTGCCATGTTTTCCTTTATCTTCTCTCCTTGAATCCCATCTAAGCACTTTATCTCCAATGAAGAAATATTTTGCCTTGGTTCTTTTATCAAACATCTTCTTCAGCTTTTCTTGTAAAACTTGATTTCTGTGATATACTTCCTCTCTTGTCTGCTGCAAGTGAATGGTTTGATTGATCCTTCTCTGAATGTCATTAGGCTCTGCTTGTATCTCTTGTAGTAGCTTGATCACTGAGATTTCCAAAGAAGAAGGGAATCTTGCCTCCATTCTATAAACTAACTCATATGGGCTTGTTCCAATGGATCTCTTGGTGGTTAATCTGTCAGCCCATAGTGCATTCACAAGCTTTTTGTGCCAATTCTTTTTGTTCTCCTCTAATATTTTCTTCATGATATTGATCAAAATTTTGTTGGATGACTCAGCTAGGCCATTACCTTGAGGGTAATAGGCTGTGGAGTGACCTAAGGTAATGTGGTATTTATGGCAAAAACTGATCATTCTCTTGGATTTAAAGGCAGCAGCATTGTTAGTGATAATCTTTTTAGGACAGCCAAATCTGGATAAGATGTTGGTTTCAAGGAATTGCATGATGGTTGAGTCATTGGCTTGCCTACAAGGGATGGCCTCTATCCACTTTGTAAAGTAATCTGTGGTAGTTAAAATCCATTTGCGCTGTCCTGAGGATGATGGGTGGATTTCACCAATGAAGTCTAAACCCCATTGTTGAAATGATTTCTCAGTTGAAATGGGCTTAAGGGGTAAGGGGAGCAGCTTTCTTTTGCCTTCAAATATTTGGCACTTATGGCATGAAACAACAAATTTTTTCACATCAGCAAAGAGGGAAGGCCAATAGAAACCAACCCTTAGTATCTTGTCAGTAGTAGACTTCTAGTATAAGTGTCCTCCATAGTCCCCTGCATGAAACTCCTTCATAACATTATCAGTTTCATTCAATGTTAGACAA
>Ga0115851_101459_pt1 | contig 12530 bp, 8 predicted proteins | sample InSIn2gowninarea_FD_83865 | JGI IMG/M metagenome (GOLD analysis project Ga0115851, IMG submission 83865)
GAAATGATGGAAACAAAACATGCCAAAGCCCTAATCTATGCAACAGAAATAGTTAAAGAGCATAATGGAATAGTAAAATAAGTGCAAATAACTCCAATAATCGAATGGAAACCAGATATATAAAGAATATATTTTATTAAACAACACCTATGAAGGGAATAAATAATGTTACTATTCCCCCTCTATGGGATGGATTGTTGGTTATCCTCAATGAAGAGTAGAGTCTCTCTCCTCTATAATGGGTAAAACCGAGCAAACAAAATGTTTGAGCTCAATAAGAACTCAAATGAAAAATAAGATGGTGTGGGACAATGATAATAATCAGAGCTACGATAGTCAGTGCAACAATGAAAATGATCAAAAGTGAAGAATGAATGTAAAACCCTTATATTTATAACAAAATATTAGGTTATCCTCGAATAACGAGCAATAAGAAAATATTATTAACTCCATTCTATAATTAACCATTTGAAATATTTTATTATATTTTCTTAGAGAGAAAAACTATTTAAACTTTTATTTAGAAATAATAAATAAATAAATGATTTATTTATCATCTCAAGAAATATGGTTAAGGAATAGTAAATGAATAATGATTTATTTAAGTATTCCTATGATATTTAGTCAAACTTGACAAGGAATAATAACTAATTAGTGAATAATTAATTAATCCTAGAGAAAAATAAAGTAATTAATCATTTATCTATGCATTTCTCATAACTCGGTCAAATATGATAAGGAATATTAGTTAAACAATGGTTTAATTAATGATTCCTAGAAGATAGTTAAATACATAGTGATTTATTTAATTATTCTTCATAGGTTTAATTATAAATGACTTAACAAATGTGGCTTATTAAGTAATTTCTCACAGTGAAAGCAATTTTACTATGGTAAAATTGGCCCTATATGGTGTACTTCGATCCGTCCAGTAACTTATAGCTAGATGATCAATTTTTGGTGATAACAATGTACATGAATTAAGATAAGAATTTCTTTGAATATTCAATTTCGGGCTTTGTCAAAAATAATTTTATGTTTGTATCCATAGAATACGTGCTTGAAACAAAATTAGAAATATCTGGGAAAACCATCCACCAATATTTTCATAGTAAAGAATGAAAGAAACTATAACCCTAACTTCCTATAACTTTGATGCCAAATTATGTTTATGTCTTCTCCACTTTTCGAAACAACACATGCTCCTTGACCTCAACCTCATTGACCCATTTGTATAGTCCCTATTCTTCAAAACACACAAACTGTCATTTTTCTATAAACAATATAACACTCAGTGTTGTTATAAACAACATCTAACTAGGGTTATGTTTCTTAGTTTCACTTACAAAGAAGAATATTCTCCAATTTGGAAAGAAAGAACACATTTAGGAAGAATAAAATTCAACCTTCCATCTATATATACACATTTCCTTTTCCTAAAATTCCATAATCCTTTTGACATAAAAAATCACAAAATCAAGACTTGTATCATCTATTACAAAATCAAAAAACACATTTAAGAAGAATAAAATTCAACCTTCCATCTATACATACACATTTCCTTTTTCTAAAATTCCATATTCCTTTTGACATCAAAAATCACAAAATCAAGACATTAATTATCTACTACAAACCTAGAACACTGATAATTCCTATTAATGAAAAGAGATAATATATTGTATTCAAATATATTGTCATATCTTTCTTGGAAATCCTCACATAAACACCATTAGATACTTAAGGAATTTTTTTATAATAAAAATAGTGCAAAATAAATGTTATTTATATTTTAAGTAAAGAAAATGACAAAATATAACAACTCTACTCCTATAAATTTCCGGTCCATGCTACGAAAATTCTAAGTCCATTCACTTCAAATTTACTTGACATATTTTATAGTTTCCTTTATCTATGGTCGTTTTTTGGTTTACCTTTGTATAACAAAATCCATCCTTATTAGACAATAATCACATCTTTAAAACATTGAATTCTTACACCACCGAATTTAACCAAGTCGCTATTTCTTACACCTTTGATTTCCACAACTAGTGGATTCCAAGTTTAGCAACATTGATTTCCACAACCATTGGACAAAGTTTAGCAACATTGGTCGTTTCTTGGTCGTTTCTTGGTTTACCTTTGTATAACAAAATCCATCCTTATTAGACAATAGTCACATCTTTAAAACATTGAATTCTTACACCATTGAATTCCTCCAAGATCATATAATTAGCTGTATGTACATATCAAGGTCCATCATTCATATTACCATTAGACTTATATAGTGGGGTAATTAGTTGTATGTCGATATTGGAGTTCAACGTTTATATTACCGTCTGACTTATACAATGGGGTGCATATGGTAATATTTGTATATGATGTTAATCGTTTAATCGTAGCCTCACTGGGATGAAGGTTTTCACGTTATAAGTCTTATTATTGTTGTTGTTTAGATAATAGGTTATATATATTAATATTGGAATAGTTTGTAAAGTTTGTAAATTGTGTCTTTTTTGTAATTCCATGAGCCGAATTCTAACGTGATCTTGATGTGTCCACACATCAACGATGTCTACAATCAGGGCTGGGATGGATAGTGGTAGTAACACAAGGTAGTTTTAGGTAACTATCCACCCCCATCCCACCATTCTAGCCTCATCGACTCTTTCGCTTGCCCTGGAATGTCCCTGCGCCCATGGGCCTTGTTTAACCCTTCCTTTCTCTCGTTTGGCCTCTACGACTTCTCTCCTTTTCGAATTTGTTGACTTGACGAGAGAAGTTTCATGTAGAGGATTTGAAACAGCAGTTCTTTACAAGGGTTATTCTCCACATATCGATTCCTTTCCCTATATAAATTTTCATTCCCATGCCTCTATATATATATATATATATATATATTATTCTATTTTTCTCTTTTTTCTTCTTTATACATTCTCCTTAATCTATGACCGGTTACTTGCACATTCTTTTAACTTTCTTTGTTGTAAGAACTCTGGCCGTTGAGATGTTGAGCTCCAGCTAAAATGAGGGTTTGTTTGACTAACCATTCTGGAGCTTAAAGGAAGGTTGTCATGCAAACTTTTTTACTCAGTCCCCTTGCAGGTAAAAACCTTAATCCCAATTCTTGTATGGTTTTACTTTCTCACTAAAAATTTATTACTGTCGGGCGTATGTTAATATAATCAGCCCTCGGATGCTTGCATATGTAGAATAGTGGTATGTTTCTTTTAATTGGACTTATTTAAGGGAAGTTAGGTCTTTAGACTAAAGCCATTCCATCCTTATCCTTTACGTATTGTTTATACACTATATTTTTTCACAGTTTTTCCCTCTCCTCGTGTAGAGTGTTTCTCCATGGTTTTCATTTTTCCAGGTTCGACCCTCCTTTGGAATGAACCATTTTCAATTTTTCGTTCAACTTAACATCAGTTTTTTTTGGCGTTCCGTGTTTCCATGTTCTTATATATTTTATCTCTTTCTAGGGCTATTTAACCATGAGTCTGAGACCCTACTTGGGTTTTATCATGTTCACTAGAGTTAGACTTTCGGAGATCCTTACCTTGTAACTCGAGCTTCCTCCCATGATAAGATGACTAGCAAGCTTTCGAGCAATATTTTTCTTTAAATTAATATTGTTAAATCAAAGTAATTATTTTGAGTATTGTCACTCAACCAAGATTTTGTGTTCTAAGAGCCATAGTTGGGTATGGCCTCTTTGGTTAGCGATTTTGTATGTTGTTGAACTTGAATCCTATTTCTTTCTATTTTATGTAATGGAGATTTAAACTTGTTTCTCGTTTACTTGAGAGCCATCAAACCTCAGATACTTTTCTCTGTGATATAAAATAATCCTACTATGATTACATTCTATTTTATTTAATGGAGATTTAAACTTATTTCTCGTTTACTTGAGAGCCATCAAACCTCAGTTACTTTTCTCTGTGATATAAAATACTCTTACTATGATTATATGGTTTTTATATAATTTAGTTTCTCCTCTCCATTTACATTAGATATATCTATTATTTATTGATTCTTTTCTTTTACAAGAAAAATTCAAATGGTATTTTTCATATTTTTGTATGCAATTAAATTTAATTTAAATTTGCATTTATAGTTCTTTTACTTATTTGGCCTATTATAATGCTCGTATTTTCTCTTTTGATAAGCAAGTCAATCTATTTTTATAGTTTCTAGTTATTTGTATAAAAAGATTTGTACAACAACTATCAATTATCGCTTCATTAAGGGCTTGCAATATATATATATATATATATATATATATATATATATATTCTTTACTCCTTATCTATTTTTTTATTCTTCTATGTGCATGTTACCTCCAATAACTACAAATTTTTAAATTCATTACATAGAATGTATTTGTTTAGAAATAATTATAAGCATAGTCTAGAAAGTTAGATGAGATATGTAATGGTAATTTCCTTATCATTATGTGTGCTAATTATTGAACCCTAATATTATAACCAACTTACATATATGTGTATATATTTATAGATTTACATATAGAGTAATTCATTCCAATGTTTCTTGATTTACTTCCATGCAACAACAAATTCTTTTACAACAATTACAACAGTTAAGAAAACATTGGTTGTTACTATCCATTCCCTTTGTAAAATACCATTCTATTCTCCTAGATACTAGAATCTTAAGTGCATAGACTCTACTCTCCAAGGTCCCCTGTAAGTTATTTACCTCAATAAAATTAAAGGCTCATAGGCTTTCTGAAGTTTCCTTCCATGTTGCAGACTATATTAAATAAATATTGTAACTCAATGCAAAATTATCAATACTAGTTATTATACAGTTTTTCTATTCATTATTTATGGTATCTTCTTGTCAAAGTAATTAGTAGATAATTGAGACCACCATATACTTATCTATTCTTTTTCTTGGGATTGCTATGAGAGCTATCTCGGTATTGCTAGCCATAAGATGGTTTCTTTCTCTTCTCAACCAGCTATACCCAAGTTCTTCTCCTTCTCGTCAAAGAAATAATCTAAGGAATTCTTAGTTTCCTTTTCAAAAAATAAATTCTCTTCTCCTAAATATCTAACGTCCTTCTTATTTCCTAAGGTTATCGCCAATCTTTCTCTCGCACTAGTTTTGATAAAAAAATCACTATCCTTCTCTCCCACAATATTCCTAAGAAAAGCTAGATCCATCACATTTATCTCCAACCAGGGCATACATTTTTGGTCTCTCTATTTCATATTCTTCTGAATAAGTCCAATGGGGAAATTTTCCTCTTTCTTTTCTACCCTCATCTTGGTAATAACTTATTCCAACTTTTTCCTTGGTATTTAGGAGTTAAGTTCCACCTAATAGCTCTTAACACATTCACAAGAGTGTTAACAACACAATTTTTCTCTTTTGATATATATCCGCACAAAAAATGAATATGTATATCAAAAATATGAATATTTACATTAACAACCTTATCCAAACTTTTGAACTTTGAATCATAATGAAAATATAGAACCATAAAGAAGTATTAGACACTTAAGTCATAGTCAAGTAACTAGGAGTGTCACACCTCTCCTCCCATTAAAGGGACACCGTCCTTGGTGTTTGCAGATTCCATTCTTCTTTCGAATAACATAAGGAAAGCTTTTCTCATCTATTTTTCCAATTCCAAAATTTCCTCTTCATGTTGAAAGTTGACCCATTGCACTTTGACTTGAGCAATGATTCTGTTTCATAGAGTAGTTTTCCTTCGATCCAAAATATGTACTGGCTCAACCTGGATTTTTCCTTCTGGTTTGACGTGTACAACATTCCATTTAATTACATGATTATGAGCAAATACAAATTATTTAATAAAGATACATTAAATACATTTTTTTTATCTTAAGATGAGCTAGTAAAGTTAATTGATAAGCTAATGGTCCCACTCTAGCTAGTATTTCGAATGGCCCATAGTATTGAGGAGTTTGTTTAGGACAATTTCCAAATTTTAAGAACTTTTATTAGGTCACACTTTTGAATAAAAAATTCTACTACATAGGAATCTTTAGGAGTCCTTCTCATGTCCACAAAGATTTTTTGTTTGCCCTATGTTTCCTTCAAAGTTTTCTTGGTTTACTTTACCATTTGCTCCATTTCTTATAATAGCTCTAGTCCTAACACCAACCAATCTTGTATTCAACTCTAGATTAAGGGTACCTAACATTTTATTCCATATAATGCATCAAAAGGAGTCATTTCCAAAGAGGTATGATAGCCATTGTTATATGCAAACTCCACCAAATAGACGTAATCCTCCCATTTAGATAGTTGGTTCATTACATAAATTTGCAACATGTCTTCCAAAATTTGATTAGGTCGTTTAGTCTTCCCATCTATTTATGGATGATATGCATTACTAGATTTTAATTATATACCCAATCTTGTAAATAGGGACTTCGAAAAATTCGAGATGAATTTTGGGTATCTGTCTGAAATGACCATTTTAGGTATGTCATCTAAGTTAAATAATTCTTATATAAACACATCAGCTACTTTTGCAACCTTATATATAGACTACAGAGGGATAAAATGAGAAAATTTAGTTAGTATGTCAACTACTAGCATGATAGCATCATGTTGTCTTCATGTTCCAAGAAACCCTATAATAAAGTCTAGGGATATCGACTCCCATTTCCACTCTAGAATGGGTAAGGGATTTAATAAGCTTGTTGCGTGCTTATGTTGAATTTCCATTCATTGACATTCATGAAATCTAACTAGATATTTAGTCAGTTAACTTTTCATTCCATGGAAAAAGAACTCCTTTTGGAGGGATGTTATCATTTTTTAGTATCATGGATTTGTGCAAAGGGTTTATTGTGTTGTTCATCCATAATTAATTGTTTAATTTTCTCTTGAACTCGTATGTAAAATATTTTTCATACTTTAGGAACCATTTTTTTATTCTATAATTATTCCATCTATTTAGATAAACTTTAGCATCCAAGTTTTTACATGTATTATCATATTTTTGATCTATCAGTACTTTTTCTTTGACATTTTCCAACGAATATGTTTCAAGTTGGAGGACAAAATCCTCAAAAATTTGTTTTAGACATTGACTTAAGGTGTCTGCCACCTTAATTTCCTTTTCCTTGTTGTGTTTAATATCAAAAGAAAATTTTATTAGGAAATCCATCCACCTGGCTTGCTTAGCATTCAATTCATGTTGGTTGAAGAAGTACTTCAGACTAATGTGATTAGTAATTAAAGTAAATTTTCTTCCAACCAAATAATGTCTCCACATATTAAGGGCATGTATCACTGTTACTAAATCCAAATCATACACTACATATTTTATTTTGTACTCTTTCATTTTTTTGACTTGTAAACCACAACACGTCTCACTTGCATAAGCACACTTCCTGAGCCCTTTAAACAACTAATCATTTGGAAATTAATTATCAACCCAGGAAGCATCCTTTTATTTAAGAGAAATTGATAAAGTTTATACAAAAAACTACCAACAACTAATAATAGTTCTACATGAAATTACCTATGATCCTTTAATCACCTATTAACTAAAAATAGATTTATCATATTCACACTCTTAAAGTATTTAAAATCTAGCAAACCAAAATAAATGAAGAAAGAAAAAATTAGAAAGTAAATAAAATGACTAAAAGTAAACTCTATTAAATCAAACTTGCACACAAAGATAGAAATATAATGAGCTGTTGAATTTAAAGGTTAATGCTACTTTTAAATGAAAGTTCAACTTACGAACTTCATTAAGGAAAAAAAATAGAAATATTCAACTCTACAATGATGATCTCATACTCATTCAGCTATTAAATAATTCAGAAATAAATCAAACACTACTTTGAAATAACAACAAATTCTATTTCAAGTAATAGAAATGAGAAGTCAACTAAGCAACATATATATTAAGAAAACATCATTTGAAAAGAAAATACTATAAATTATATCATTATAGGAAAAAACACATGAAATCAACGATGGAAATAATCGAGAGTACTACCACATAAAGAAAACTATACTGAATCAGGAATTAAACTAATTTATTTTATAGAGGAAGAAATACTTTATCGACGGAAGAGGGGCTCGACTACCTAGGATTTAGTGTGCCTACACTATACTCATATCAGAGAATGCACCGAAAAATCACGAGTTTAACCACGAATCACTTTCATTAATAAGTCTTAGCGAAGATTAGAATAAAATACAATATTTATGTCTTTCTCAAAGTTCAATTTCCCATATCCCATTTAAAGGTGGCTTCACCTATTTAAGGTTTACATGGAAGATTTTTTATATAAGGAACATCTTGAGAATCAGGGTTTCTTAGGACATTCTTTTTTATTCAAGGAAATCCCTTTATGTTTACTCGATAAGCCAAAAATCTAGTTTTGTAACGCATGCCACTTTGTAGGAACAACTTCTTATTGTTGTTTGCATTTTAGCAAAAAATGTCCTCAACAAATTGATCATATCAAACAATATGAGATCCCAATGATCTCTCCAACATTCATACGATAAAACAAGTCAAATTTAATTTTGCCATTGGTAAATGGTTGTAACAACAAATCTAGTAAAATCACCTTCAGAGAACCATGATTATCTCTCAAACTAGAGCGAATTTTGGAAAACTACTCTTACTGAAACTAAATTGGGCCATTTGGCACAAAATTCATGTTGCAAAATTTTGATATTCATGCTCATTTTCTTGCAAAATATAATACAAAACTATCATTTTTTATCAAGTGAATTTTTGAGTTGAAATGTTTGACCATGAGTTGGAGCTTGTATTTGTGATTTGGATGAGGACTTGGAGGTTGAAGTTTTGAATATTATTACAATAATTCTCTTCATAAACCATCATTGGAAAAATCATGCATAATAGTCTTTAATATATTAAAAATAAAGGAACACAAACATTATTTAACCATAAGAGCATAAATAAGTATGAAATGGTATTATATGAAGAATTATGATAAATGGAATTACAAAATATCAATAAAATTAATGATTAGATACTAAGAAATGATAATGATAATCACAAATTTGTGGTAAACACTCACATTTACTAAATCTTTCATATATTTGGATTTATCGCAAGGTTTGCAACACTATCTCTAAGTGTTGTTTCTATTCCTGCACTTTTTTTGAGTGTACCAATAAGACATCAATAAAAATTAACACAAATTTGTCCATAAATATGTTGAACAAACTATTCATTAGACATATAAAAGTGACAAGAAAATTTGTGGGACCAAATGATAATGTTGTGAAATCATAGTGTACATATTGGGTTCTAAACATCTTCCTTTGTATATCTTCTTCTATGATCCTTAATTGATGGTATATGAATCGAAGGTCTATTTTGGAAAACACAATTACCACCTTAGCTTGATAAAAAAGATCATCAATTGGGGGTAAAAGGTATTTAGTCTTAACTATTACTTTGTCTAACTGTGAGTAATCAATGCACAATCTAAAAGTATCATCCTTCCTTTTAATGAAGAGGACCAATGCACCCCATCAGGATACACTGGGATTGATGTACCCTTTAATCAGCAACTCCTACAATTGAATTTTTAATTCCATGAGTTCTGGTACTATCATTTGGTAGGGAACTTTGGATACTGATGCAACTCCTGGTATTAGTTCTATATAAAAGTCTATCTCCCTCTTGGGAGGAAACATCAAACTCTCTTCCAGAAACACATCTTCAAATTCTGTTACCACTTCTAATGTTTCTATCATATTTTCTTCTTTTTGAAAGGATTGATTTTCTACCTTAGTGGTGGAAAGTTGACACCCTTTTGTAGATTCTTTCCTCAAAAGTAGCATTGATATTTGATGAATTAAACTAGTCTGAATATACCCTTTATATCTTGTGTCTCACTGTTGTCTGTTACACAAGTAACTATTATCTCCAAACAATTCATGTGTGCTTTATGGATTTCTAGCTAATCCATTCCTACCAAGACATCATAGGAGCCCAATGGAAACACATTTAAATTGATTGTGTTCTATTTTCCATCCAACATAATCGGGAAAGCTTTGATCTAGCTAATGACTCTTCTTTTTTCTCTTGTAGCTAGTTGTACCATTGAGGAATTTTAATATTTTTCAGCTACTATTTTGTAGCTCTCTATGATTTTATGGCTAATATAGCTTAAAATAGCACCAAGATCAACTAATATCAAAATGTATTGGTCAATAATTGCACCTTCTACTTCCACCATAGTGGATTGGTGCTCTACTTATCACTCCTCCAATGTTGTGCTAAAGTGCAGAATATTCTTAGTGACATCATTGACAGTGAAGGCTTCTTGAACATTTTGCAAATGTTGAACTATTTTTGTGTTGTAGGGGCAGTTTTGTAAAAGGTGGGATTCACCATAGTCCCAACATTTTAATTTCTCTCCTTCTTGTCCATTGGGTCCTTTATTAATTTAAGTCAATTTGGATCCAATTTGGGCTTTCATTTGTGACTTTTGAGATTGACCATTATTCTTGTTGAAGCCACAATATTGTCCCATTTTCCCATTACACTTAAACTATCAACTTTTTCCTCCTTTGTTGTTTTGTATGGCTCACTCTTTAATTTTGTTAAAATGGGTTTTGTAGTTATCAGTCTTTTGTTTGGCTTGCTGAGAACAAATCCTTGCCTTAAAAATGACCTCATCCATGCTCTTTGGATTATGATACTAAATTCTCTATTTAAAGGTGGGGGGATGACAACTTATAAAGCATTGAATTTTTTCTTTTTCTTCCTTTATATATGGCACATAATGTAGAAAATGTGTAAATTTAGTTTTCATTTTATCCATGGACACCTGTCCGAACTTTAAATCGTGAAATTCCATCTCCCAATCATCAAAGTATCATTCTATTGTGTACTTTTTCTAAAATAATCGATATAATTAATCCCAATTGACTTCCTTTCCATCATAATTTTATGTTTTTCAGACCTCCTCCCGCCCCAAGGATGTTCTTTCTTGCAATTGATAAGTGGCCAACATAGCTTTTAGTTAAGTTATATAATCATAGCTTTGAGAAATCCAAGTATCTCAACCATATGGATGAGGCCCATGGATCCATATGCATGTGCATCTCTCCGGAGTTGCAGTTTCATCTATCTGCCCGCAATACTCCAAATGAGATTTGGGAAAAGGTTAAAGAACTCTACAGGAAACATGATGAGATGAAAGGACATTTGCTCAAAGTGGAGCTGTTGTCATTAAATCCATGGAACTATGACAGAATTCAAAACTTCTTCACTAGATATAATGATCTATTGCTGCAATTGAAGGGTTGTGGAATTGACAAATCCAAGGAGGAGAGTCGCCAAATTCTCTCTATTATGTCAAAGCTTGGACTGAAATACTACGTCTTTGTGTCTACATTTCATTCAGTAAGGGTCGCAACTAGTAAATCCTACACTATGCCTTCTCTCAAAGAGTTCATGGAGTCCCTTACTTTTGAGCAAGATAAACTCATTGGCATGGGTGAAAATCAAACCTCCAGAACCGCATGCACTTGCTATGCATGATGGCAGCCATAATAAAAATCATAGATCTGATTCAAATCAGAAAAATTAGTCACAAAATGACAAGGGAAAAGCACATTCCTATCCAAAGAAGGAAGGGTACACCAAGCCATTCAATGACTCCTCCGGCTCGAGAAATGAGAAAGGGAAGAGAGGAAACATATGCACCTACTGTCAAAGAGGATTCCATCCAGAATCCTCTTGCATGAAGAAACAAATTCACCAAATGGAAAAAATACTTCAGAAGCACAACCTTGGGGACCACATCCCTTAAGGCGCCAAGAAGAAAACTGAGGATCCACCACATAGGAAAGGTAACAATTTTCATGCTTTAGTTGAAATTAATTCTTCCCCTATTGCATGGATTATAGATTCTGGTGCATCACATCATATGGCTGCTACAAAGGAAGTCTATTCCTCTTTGGATGCATGCAGAGGACCTCCCATCCTCATGGGAGATGACTCACCTATTGAGGTCACCAGAGAAGGTAGAGTGGAACTTTTACACGGAAGCTTTGAAGATGTGCTTCATCTTCCAAAACTTTTGGTAAACCTGCTTTCAGCTTACCAGATTACTCATTCTGGCACCAGAAAGAGAGTGGAATTCACTCCAGATGCGGTGAACATATATGACCTACATAGTAGCTCCAAAATTGCAACCAGTGAGGTAAACAATGGAGCTAGATTGTATACATTTTCTGAATTTATTGAATCTGAATCCTCCTTACTGCTTACACATGTTGATGATAGTAGTAGGCTTTGGCACGAGAGGTTTGGTCACTTAAATTACAGGTATATGCAGTAGCTAAGCAAGAATGACATGGTGGATGGCTTGCCAAATATTAGTTTCTCCAATAGAGTTTCTGAAGGGTGTCTCCTTAGCAAACATCCTAGAGAAAAGTTTAACACTGGCAAGACATCCACCATGTCATTCTTGCTTAGCTACTGCATATACCTGTAATTTAAGTGACCAAACCTC
>Ga0115851_101460_pt1 | contig 12529 bp, 2 predicted proteins | sample InSIn2gowninarea_FD_83865 | JGI IMG/M metagenome (GOLD analysis project Ga0115851, IMG submission 83865)
ACCAACTTAATTTGAAGCTTCATTTTTTTTTGAAGCTATTGTAGTGAGAAATGTAATAAAAAACAAACACCCTTAGAAGTTCATCCCCAATGTTTTCCAGGTAATTTTCTCCGAATCTTGTTATTCCTTTGAATGATTTTAGTCAAAACTGAGCATGGCTTGAAAATTACATCTTAATAGGTTATTTCCTTGTGTGTATCCCCTTTGATTCTATTCTTAAGAATTGGATTAAATAATATTGGTGACCTTGAATCCTAACATTTCTCAATGATTTTTATATCCTTGAATTTCATAGGATTGACAGATTTAGTCTACAAGTATTTTGTCCATAGTGAGATTGACAAGGATTCTATCCAATATGGTACGTTAGATTTTTTATGTTTGTAAGAAGTCAAAATATTTTATTTTAATTTGCAGTGTGCATATGCTTTACTTTGGCTAGGTAATCTATTTTATTCCATGATTTACTCTCTAGGGTGAGGTGGTATATTCGCCTTCAGAGGTGGATTCTCCAACTGGATGGTATGGAAACATTTTTATGTTGATGGGTAATCTTGTGTGATTGTGAACATTTATGCTTCCAATCATAGCCACGGGAAATTTTAGTAGTGATGGTTAACTTTATCTTTACCCAAGGTAATCTAGCTACTTTATGGAGATTTTAGTATGATTGAAAAGTTGAAAGATAAAGTGTATCGTCACCCTGTTCATTGTAACATTGAGGAGAGGGAATATTGATTTTTATGGAAAAAAAACTTTGAATGGTGGACCATAATGCTTGTTTCTCTACTAAATATTTTCAAGAGTCTACGGTTTACTTTGTCCAATTTTAAAATTGGACATGATAGAATTTTAAAAAGTTTACTTAGAGTGATGCTTACATATCATGTTGTTTCTTCTTTAATTAATGTTTCCCTCTCTTCCCCTCTTGTAGTGGTGATTCATAATAAACTGATCTTGGATTATGTTCTTATCCTTTGAAATTAGGCTCTATCTTGCAACCACTTAGGCATTTTCATTCTGAGTTTTGTTTACATATTTTATTTCTACATCACCTAGTCATAATTTCCCATATTTATAGAATCTAAAACCTTTTCTTTTATACCTTTAGGGAAACTAGCTAGATAGAGTGGTGGAATCATATGATAATTTAAACCACATCCATTCTATAGGTATTTGGAATTAGGTTAGCCCAACTCCACAAGTAAGCCAACCATGCTCTTAGGTAAGAGTTGCCTAAATCTTTTATTCATGTTGAAGCCTTATCAATGAGTATTCATCTTTAGGAACACATAACCTTTGTTAGAATGGGCTTAATAAAGTTGAATTATATGAAACAAAATCTGTTAAGGTCCAAGCCATGCTCCATTGACTCAAAATAAGAGATAGAGTCTCTAAAGAATTCTTTCAACATCTTTGACCCTTGAGGAAAAATTCTTAATTCAAATCCATTGTAGATTATAACTTGAGACTTATGGAGCCTTCGTATAGTGCTAATGTATGCATCAAACAATATTTGTAAGTTTATTCCTCATAAGAATTATATTCGAAGATATAAGCTACCATTTTGGAATGTTATGATGTGGTGCATGAAAATAATTTCTATTCTCAAAGGGAAACCTATGACCATCATCTTTCTCTTGATTATTTTTAGTAGGCCCTCTCCTTTATAGCTAATGAAAAGTTTTCCAACTTATATAGATTTATTTGTGTTTTTTAAAAGGATCTCTAGGATATGGTTGAACTTGATCTCTTATGTGTCTATCAAGAAGCACTAGATTTGGGTTCGAAAGTCTCTTTATGTAATGTATATAATATTAAGTTCATTCTGAAGCCCAAGAAACTTTACATTAACACTAATTGGCACTCGATCACCCTATTAAATATTAGCTATAAACTTATTACTAAATATTTCTATTTGCATCTTAGGCCCTTGAACCCATTGATTATCAAACCATAGAAAATATGTTTCATTTGTAATAGATATATTATTAATAATATCATTAAGGTCTTGAAGGCATGGAATGGGCTAGAGATTTTGAGCAAGGATCACTATTCAAAAAGATTAATTTTGAAAAAGCAAATGATAGAATTGAATAGAACTTCATCTTGGTCATGCTCAAAGTACTTGGGTTTGGCCTTAGAGTATTAAGTTTAGTATAGATGCTCTTTAACCATGACTCAATAATGATAGATTTATATGGCATCTAAACTAAAACTATTAGCCTTTTTTAGGTCCATAAAGTAGGGTTTTCCACTAGCCCCTTGTTTGTATGTGCTACTAGTTAAAGCTTTCAACTATTTGCTAGTGAGAAAAAATTCTCAAGTGTTAGTTCATAGAATCCTTCTTCCAAGTAACCATGGGAAATCAATTAATGACCACTTTATAGAATACCCATTACTTACTCTCAAGAAAGGGTTTCAATTAGCTTTCTAGGCCCTTTCTTATTCACATACCTTTTACAAGGCTTTAAGTTCAAGTATTCAATTGAGTAAGACTTCTTGTTATAGGCAATATCCTTAGGATATGTTGGACTAGCTTGATCAATATCAATGGTAGTAGATTCATCCAAGGGAGATATTTAAATTTTTTTATGTCCTCTTTTCTTTTCAAAATAATTTTTGCATCTCTAATGTCCCCCTTAATCTATGAGAATTTATAGTACACACATAAGGAAGGATCCACTAGATGTACAATCATTAACCAATTATCATTTGATGAAGGCTTATACAAACATAGGAAACTTTAAATATGATTAACATAAGTTAAATATTCCACAATATGAGCTTATTACCATCCAATAAATAATGCAATCATATTGTATTTTTATCTTGAACCATCAACAATACAATCCATAAATTATAAAGTTAATGTCAACATATCCAGAGTCTGTCGAGATATAAAGCCAATGTATTCAAAATACACGTATCCAAAATTTATTGAGATATAAATTCAATGAATCCACAACATTCAAATATATCAAAAATTACATGTATCCAAAAATTGTACATATATATGAATGCATACAAAAATTGCATACATGTATCAAAAACCCATGCTCCACCTCACCCAATATTTCATTATCAATCCTGCACATCACATAGCATTTTCAAGGTCATTTTCATAGGATAAGTATAATTTATAACTCGTATAATTTACTAAAATATATAGCAATAAAAACCTTCTACAACCCATCTAACTCCTTACACTTTCAGTTCTGTCACCACCTAGACGAAGTAGTTCAAGTTCAAGATCTTCAACCTTATTTATGATGTTTTTAAGATGATCTCTTAACCTATCTTTCTCTTTGGTCAATGTTTGTATTTATTTTTTTGTTGATTTTAGTTCATCTTCGAGATTTTAGACCTTCTCCTTCTTCTCCTTAAAGTGTTGAAATAGATTCTCAAAATATGCTAGAATGCAATGTTGTAATTCATCAAAACACATATGATCTAAATTATGCTGAGTACTGATGTAAATTTCTACTAATGATCTCTTTCTAAAAGAGGATGCTTCTTCCTTCATAGACATCTATAGATATCTATGCAATCAAGAAAAAATAGTTTCAAACATGTGCATATTTTGCACACTGCTAAAAAATTATACTTATCACCAAGTCCAAAAACATATGTTGCTCCAAAATGGTTTCAATGATTTTTTTCTCTTGAACATTTCCAAGAGAAAACTACTATGAAGTTAATTGGCCTAACCACACATCATTATCCCTATGCTAAAACATGCTCAAATGTAATGAGGCCTATGCTCACTATAATAAGGAAGTTTCAGCACCTAGCTAATGATGTTTTTTCTTTTCCAATTACATTTGTAGCTCTCAAATATTTGTTAAAGCTCTCATTACCCATTACAAATCATGAACCTTGAATATTTTAAACTAGTCATTCTTCTTGTTGTGACATATTTGATTGACCTATATGCAAAATAGATCTATAGAAGAAACTACAGACCATGTTAGTACCAATCACTCAAATTGTAATAACACAAACTTTGTATGTGTTATACAATCACTCAAATTATAACATAAGTATGCATGATGCAACTTGGAATAAAATGATTCAAGTGATTAAAATTCTACATAAATATTTGGTATTTAACCTAGCTTGTAGATCTCAATCTTCATAGTCTTCGGAATAAGGAAAGTTCCATCTTGAGAATTCAAAATATTTCATTTTGAGGAAGACATTAAACAATGTACCTTCAAAGCTCTCAATCCATGTTGTTGGTGTATTGAATAAATTTAGTGGTAACCAATATAGAGCTCTCTATGGATCTAGCTCATTCTTGGGAGAAGGGCAAAGTTAAGTATAAAGGAATAGAGCATTCCGCTTATTATTGAAGTATCTAGTTTGGCATTTCAATTATAGGTGTATTGAAAGCCAAACAGAATACATCAACAATAAGTGCAATGCATATGATAAATTATATTCCTTTATCCTTAAATGCCCTCATCCCAGGAGAGTTAGCTCCATGTACAGCTTTGTCTCAAGGGTTAAAGATGTCAGTTCTAGTCCTCGTTCATGGTCCAATTACCTACATATCCAAGTTTAGGAAGTCATTATATGTTTTGAAGGAGGATCCAAGAGCATGGTATGCCAATAAGGATACATTGATGATATATATATATATATATCACCAATGTATCCTTATTCACATACCATCCTCTTGGATCCTCCTTCAAAACTATATATAGAAGGTATGAACATCTATGTAAATTTGGAGAAATTATCAAGCAAAAATAAAGAAGAAAGGTATAAATTTGAAATACAATACTTGTGTTATGAGATGTAAAGGTATATTTAAAATACAATACCTGTGTTGTGAGATGTAAAGGTATATTCAAAATACAATATATGTGTTATGAGATGTAAAGGTATATTCAAAATACAATACCTATGTTGTGAGATGTGGAAGCTAAAGACAAAGGATTTCTTCCCTGCTAGCATAGAGAAAAGTTCATAGTTGCATTTAGGTTTTAAAAGATTCCCCTTGGAACTATTATTAGATTTTTGAAGAATTTTCAGGTATGTATTGAATGTCATACAATAATCAAATTTATATGTAATATTTTTGCAAGGGGAATTATTGTGAGGTATGCAAATGAATTCTATCATTTATAACATGAAGAATATTTTCAAGGAGATTATTAGTGATTAGGGTAATTCAAGATCTAAAGAGTCTTGCATAGTTACATGGTGCATGGTTTCAGAAATCCTATACAGTTGTAGCATGAAGAGCTAGAGAAGGAAGTGCAAGAATCATAAAAAATGAAAGAAGAAATACTTGAAGGAAATAGAAAATACTCGATGAAGAATAAATATTGGAGAAGGGCATACAAGTAACTTTGTAATATGTGCCCACTAAAACCAACTTATTTTTTTTATCATACACTAAGTACCCACTAAAACTAATGAGTAATGCAAGATGAGGTATTTAACAAAATTTGCTACATGTTGGCTATTATTTTATAAGTGTTGCTCTCAAAATTCTCCTCTAGGAGTAGTTTGGTGCCCATGCCTGATAATAAATTCTTATGTTGATGCTTAACTATACTACCCAAACAAGAGAAAATGACAAAGACATGGAACATCAATGAAATACAATAAAACTTATTATGTAGATTCTAATTCCATATTATTTTGGAATGTGGTGCATGTCTCTTCTTTGGAAGCCATGGGAATATAATTGCTAAGAAAAATGTGGTACTTTTTGCAAAACCTTAACCTTGCACAACAAATATAAATATTAACAAACTAATCGCACAATACATAATTGATAGTGAATAAGCAAAGAAAGACAATAATCAAAATGAGATTAAGGAAATATGAACTTCACTATAAATATCGTAGGCCTCTTTGACGGGAAACCTCCTTGAAGAAGCTAAATATAATTTTGCTTACATGTTCTTTTATAATATTTACATATTCCTTCACATATGGTTTCTATCTAGATTCCTGACATCTTACATATTCTTTTACATTTATTTCTAAATTTTAACACCTAGGCTCTTACACAATACTATGTTACACTTGTGTTTTATTCCCCTACATCTAATCACTATTACTATTATTACATAATTTTTGAAGGGGTGTATCTATTAGCTATTTACAATGATGGTTTTCATCTTTAAGCTATATACCTCACTTTGTGAGATCAAAAGATGAGCATTACTATTATGCTTATAAAGATGAGTTTTTTCTAACTATACATTCTCCAAGATGCTTCCAAATTTGAGGAAATTCAGCCTTTTGATTGAATACTATAGAGTGCAGAAAGATCAATGGGAGTCATAGCATTTCTAATAAGATCCTACAGGTTGTTCATCATAAGTGTGTTGTTCATTTCATGATTCTAGGTACCATAGCTCTCTATTGTACTAAGATTTGCATGAAAAGATTAAGGATATTACCATAAATAGACATGACATGAAAAGTGGTGAGAATAACAATACATTAAACTCTAGGAGGTCACTTTGCTCTAAACTCCAGTGCAAAGATTGAGTACATTACCATAAATGTTTATGAAAAATGATGAGAAGAACCATACATTAGCATCTAGGAGGTGATTTCTCACTAATAACTCCAATGAAAACATTAAGGAAAATAACAAAAATGGAGATGAAAATTAGTTTGAAGAACCATACTTCAAGTTTTATCCTCTAGGTGGTGAATTTTCACTAATAAATCCAACACAAAAACTAAGGAGAAAACCGAAAATGGAGATGATAAGAGGTGAGAAGAACCATACATTAATATCTAGGAGGTGAGTTTTCACTAATAACTCCAACACAAAGATTGTGGAGTATACTAGAAATGTGAGAAGAACCATACATTATGCAAACTAATTCCATCATTTAAAACATGGAGAATGTTTTCAAGGAGATTACCGGTGATGTAATATAATTCAAGATCTAAAGAGTCTTGCATAATTACATGGTGCATGGTTTCAAAAATCCTATGCAATTATAGCATGAAGAGTCAAAGGAGGAGGTGCAAGAATAGTAAAAATGAAAGAATAAATACTTGAAAAGAAATAAAAAAAACTTGATGAATAATAAATATTGGAGAATGGCACATAATTAAATTTCAAAATGCAAGGGTTTCTAGCAAATATTTTTCAAAATGCTAGGGTTTCTAGTAAATAGTTTTCAAAATGTTAGGGTTTTAAAATGTTAGGGTTTCAAAATGCCAAGGTTTCCAGTATATATTTGTCAAAATGTTGGGGTTTTGAAATGATAGGGTTTCAAAATGCTAAGGCTTCTAGTGAATAGTTTTTTAACTGCTAGGGTTTGTAGTAAATATTTTTTGAAATGCTGAGGTTTCAAAATTCTAGGATTTCTAGTAAATAATGTTTGAAATGCCAAGGTTTTGGGTAAATAAAACTTATTGGAGAGTTTTGATATGAAGAGTAAAACTAAAAAAATACTAAAAATTAATCTCCAAATTCTACCCTACAGTCTCCAGGAAAGGTTAAAACCATTTCATGGAATGCAAATATCGACATGGTAAACCTATATTCTTTAAAAATAATTAACAACATTTAACTAACTATTCTCTAAAATGAAAATTAACAACATTTAACTAATTGTTCTCTAAAATGAAAACTAACAAAATTTAACTAACTATTATCTAAAATAAAAATGAACAACATTTAGAAATGACCTATAAAATACAGAAAGAAAGAAAAAACCATTCCATGAATTCCTAGTGTAGACAGTTTGTTCTCTGATGCTCGTGCTCTGCTACAATCCCACACACTATAAAAATGAAACAAAATAAATGGTCTTATCTTTTTTGTTATATTCATAACAAATGCTAGGTGTTTACATTAATCATAAATATCATCGGGACACTTGTCCTAATTGACAAAGACACTTGTCACCATCTCAAGAGGAGAGAGAGAAAAGTGGTAAATGCCTGGCATTTACTACATAGTAAATGCCTAGCAATAAAGAAAATGTAATCAATTCTTAGTGATTACTATGCAATAAATGCCAGGCATGTTACATAGTTAATTAATGCACACATGTGGGGCTATTGGAAATTGAGGCATGAGAGGATATGTGGTAAACTCAAGGCATTTGTTACAAAATGCTAGGTGTATAACCAAGATAATTAATGCACATATGTGGGACCTAGGCAGGAGAAAGGAAAAGTAGTAATCACCTAGCATTTACTACATAGTAAATGCCAATCAATAGAGAAATTATAATTAACTCTAGGTAATTAATGCGAAGTAATAATTAATGCGCATATGTGGAACCTGATGGAAATAGTGGTAAATGTTTTGCATGTAACCAAGAAAACTAATTGCGCACATGCAAAATGTTTGAAATCTCAATGGGTGAGGGGTAATGGTAAATGACAGATGTTTAGTACATAGTAAATGTTGGGCAATAGAGAAAATATAGTAAACGCCTAGCATGTAAAGACTAAAATCAAATTCACATGTGTGCTATTTTTGAAATCTCGATGGGAGAGAGAAGATGTGGTAAACACCAAGTGTTTAACATATAAACATGCTTGGTATTTACAACAAAAATAAAAAGGTGGACCTTGCTTATGATGAAAAATGGTGGACCCGACCATCGAACTACATGCGAACGCCCAACATTTACATCAAGGAATAACACACCAAACATTTATTACTATAAATAACACCTGACATTTACAAACCCTATTAGTGATGGAAAATGGTGGACCTACCATCGGGCTATGTGTGGTGGTAGGTGGGTCATTTTTACGGTAATATAGATAACTCCTATGAACCAAGCCCTCAGAAACTTAAACTGATTAACAAGGGGTTAATAGGGGTTGTAGGCCCTAGGGTGAGTAGGGTCATCTCTATTATGTTAGCCTTTTGTTGTTATGTTAACACCTCGAGAGCTTAGAAACAAATATTTCATTGATAATACCCTAACTGCATCCGAGGAAATGATATGTGTTCTATTGCATAAATTGACACACCTCACAGTCCACCTCACCTAATTCATTCAGAATCTCAATAGATTCATTATGTTGTGAAATAATTTTGTACCTCTTGAATGGTGTTCATTGCATGAGAAAGAAATGTTGACTTACGACATCCATTCGAAGTGAAAAGTATTAAAACTAAATCGGGAACATGCTTAACCAAAAAGTATTTTAGGCGAAGCATGTATATGCCATAAAAATCTAGTCATATACTATTGGTTGTGTTGTGAGGTATTTTCTTTTAGTGATTCTCATTCTGTGAAGGCCTATTTAACACTTGAGCTGAATAATTGAGGGCATAACATGGACAACTAGTTACCTAGATGCCAAAGAATCGTAGTTCTTTTCTTGAATAAAAGTGGACTGCATAGTCCATAATATGTTGTAAACACATGCGAAGCACTACTAAAGTATTTTTCGTGCTTTTTTTTCAACAAAATTTGACATCTTATTTACAATGGAATACTAGAGATATTCACATTACGTATAAAACATTTTGGATAGAATAAAATCTTGAAGGGGTCGATAATTCAAACCAGTTCATAGTTGAGTATATTCAAATTTCACAAAACATGTCTTAAACAGGTATATACATCTTTTTAACTAAAATAGCAACCTCTACTTGGTATTTATATTTCAAACATTACTAAAATCTTTAGCTATGTATACTAAATATCTATTTTGACTTCTTTGGAAACTCAGATGCATTCTATATTTACATTTTGACACAAATATTCAACTTCTATAAAGAGGACTACTAGTGATCCTCTTTACAAACTCGCATACAAGGGAATTTGGTTAGAATGGAAAGTGAAAATGAAAATGTAGTTTTATTCATATAACAACATTCTACACATCATCATAAAATGTAGAATAATATAATACTTTTTCATTCCATTATAACCTAAAAGGAGGATATATTTTTTGTGTTTTATTTTTGCATATCTTAATCAGAATGAAAAGTAAAGCTAGTGCTAAACTCCAATATTCTCATATAACAAATGTAAGCTTAATTGTGCTTTACTATGTCACCTTAGTGGGAACCCATAATGCATGAGAGATATAGAACTCCAAAAGTGTCTCAGAATATCATGGGTTGTAATAATATTAGATTCAACATAGTTCTTCTCATCCTTTCTTTCAGCACCTTTTTTTGAAATGGTAACTATTTATTTATTTAAATGGGAGAGATAAGCTCTATAATTTCAACCTTTTTCTACCACACGAAATCAACTTCCTTCAGTTATAGCAACAAAACATTTTCATATTACTAGAGGCAAAAGAAATTGAAAGTTTTAGTGTCCTTCTATGGATTTGAATCCAACTGAATCAGACACATATGATGAATTAAATATTTTAATTTCACTTTAACTTTTATGAGTCTTAGCTTGTAAATTCGTTGCCACAACTCCTTAGAGTAAAAACCTTCCAAAGTGATTACACATCATGAAACTTGAGACTTCTCTTGTGTTTGTTTGGCAAAGTTTATTTGTTGTTCAAAACCTACCTAATTGTACATTCATGATTGGCAGTGATGTGAACAACATAGATGAACAAAAAAGCTATAAAACCATTGCTCAAGTTGGATATTCTTATCTGAATCGAGAGTGCTTCAATTCGCTATCGAATAGGACAAATGGAATAAATAATATGCCTACCTTGGCCAATGCCTTATTGTTGTCTATTTTATTAACAATTGTAATTTTTTATCTTAAAATATTATTATTTATAGATTAATTTAGTTTTATATATTTATATACATATGAATTATAAATTATTAATTAGTTTAGATATCTAAAAAAATTATTTATAGATAATAAAATATCAAGAGGTATGATTTTCAAGGAGTTTATCTTTAATTTTTGTGATGTGATATGGAAATAATATATAAATATCCTTTTAAATGTTAGGGATTCAATTTATACCTTCATATTTCATGGAAGCTATTATAGTAAGAAATTGTATCCATTGCGAATGAACACCCTTGAAAGTTCATCCCTAATGTGTTCCATAAGGTAATTCCTCTCTAGACTTGTTATTCTTTTTTTCATCACAAAAGGATTTTGGACCAGTGGGTAGTATTTTTCACCTTAGAGGCAAGTGCATATTTTGGATATTGATATGGAAATCAATTTCTATGAAATTGTTGAATACCATCATTTAATTTTTTATTATAAGTACCTACTGTCAACATGAGTGGAACTCGATCCTACTCAATTGTTGAATGATAATCATTGAAATCTCACTTTAAAATCCAAGTGCTCATTCTAGAAACTAAAAAGTGGAATTTGGTTCTCACCATGACCTAGAATCCAAAAAGATTTTCAGTTCCGAACTCAGAGGAAAAAATATTTAAATTTGACTTTCATGTTATTTTCCTTTATCGTATCGAGTTTAAGGTCTTCTTGAACATGACTAAGCATTTATGGTTGTCATATCAAGTTGAACATCTACGTGGAGTGACCAATGCCTTACCCAATCACACTAATTTGAAGTCATACTTGTTTCCCCAAGGTCATCTACTAATTTGATCCTTCACCATTTGATTTAGGGTGATGATGTTTCGATTGCTAACACATATCCCTTCCCAATCTACATGCCTATAATTACCTCAATCATCCTATTATTTTTCACTTAGGACTCTATTTTTCACTTTATTAGAGCTTGTAGAGTCTTAAGTTAGAGCGACTAGAAGCTAGCCAGTGGTCACCTTAAGTTGAGTTTCTAGTGAGTGTGACCACCCTTGTCATAGTGAGTTGAGTGTAAAGTGAGAACGATTGTGTTAAAACTATTATCACATCCATTCCTTGCTACCTACTTTGATCCAACCAATGGAGTCCTAAATAGGTCCATGGAAATTAGCCTAATTGATATCCTCTTTCTTTACTCGCATTAGTTTAGATTTTGACTTGGGCCTATTAACATTAACATGTTATCACATGGAGGATGATATTAATTTTAAAGTGACTAAGGAATTCCATTTTCACATTATGTTGAAATCCATCTCTTAGCAACCAAGTCATTCCTTTATTGCATCCTATAAGAACTTGACTTCAAAGCAACTAAGCCAATTAGTTATCATATCTTGTTATCTTTCAACTAGAAATGACTAATTACTTCCCTTTTCATATTATGTTGAACTCGCATTCAAAGTGACTTGGTATGACTATGAACTTCCCTTTTCATATACTGTGAACTCAATGCAACTAAAGAAAAATATATAATTTTGAGAAAATTATATTTTTGTTAAAATTATATTTTTTGTATTATCTCAAAATGATGGCTAACTAAATCTTTATCATTTTTGAGGATGAGCAAAATCAAAGAAAGACATGGGTGGCTATTTTTGGCTTACCAAGAGCAGTTTTATTGAATTGAAAAAAGATGGCAAAACCAAACAAAGAGCCCATTACTATGATAGACTTGAGATATGCAAAAATAAAACACAAAAAATATATCCTCCTTTTAGGTTATAATGGAATGAAAAAGTATTATATTATTCTACATTTTATGATGATGTGTAGAATGTTGTTATATGAAT
>Ga0115851_101461_pt1 | contig 12524 bp, 8 predicted proteins | sample InSIn2gowninarea_FD_83865 | JGI IMG/M metagenome (GOLD analysis project Ga0115851, IMG submission 83865)
GTAGATAGGTTCCCTAACATGTATGGTAGACTTTAGCAGGAAAATTGTTATGAGGATGAGATCCCTTGTCTCACAAACAAGGGGGGATAAGACACCAATTTAGTGTCCAACTTGGCTTCTAATATATGGTTGAGTTGGGGTTGCTACAAATTTGCTAAAAAATTCATGTGCCGTCCTTAGATGTGTTTTTTCTGTCCAATTTAGTTCAAAAATTAGAATACCATGTGGATCAGACTTAGCTAGGCCACACTATTCCACATGTGAGGCTATCTATTATAAGCATCTGCTGCATGTAGCTGTGTACACTTCCCTGGAGTAGAATGACGGTTTGATTAGGATGCACTAGTTAATGTGTCCTTGCTGCTTCTGTTATTCATTTAGTTTACCAGAGTCGTAAAATTAGAATTCCATGTGGATCACGTTTAGATAGGGCACACTATTCCATAGTTGAGGTGATATATTACAAGCACCTGGAGCATGTAGCCTAGGTACACTTCCCTAGAGTAGAATTAGGGTTTGATTATGATGCACTAGTTAAGGTGTCCCTGCTATTTTTGTTATCCATTTAGTTTACCAGAGAGCGTGTGCACTTTTTTTCATTTCCCATGCTAATAAAGACAAATAGATATGATTTTTTGAATGTTGTAAATTGTTTTCTTTCGCTGTCAATTTTCAGTTAGCATTTGAGATTTTAGATCTAGCATACAGAAGTAGTTTTGAGAGTTCCTTAAGTTTGCAGGTTTGTTTTCCATGTAGTGAAATTTTAACATACTATTCTAGACATCCAAAAATTGTATGCTTCAAGCAAATTCTGGTCAAGATCTCCTAGCCTTTTCTATGCACTAGGAACGACTTTAGACAACTATTCTTCATCTAAATATTTTGGGGAATTGGTTCAAGATGTAAGGGGACATAGATATTTAGTACTTTCTAGCTATTTTATTGCATTCTGGTTGGAAATAATACAACATATCAACTGGTCCTTTAAACATGTATTTCAGGCAGATTTGTTAAGCATATTTACCGCTTCAGGTATGAACACATGGGTATTATTTGCGATATAAGAATAATTTCTTGCATTCAAAATTTTATAAATAAAGAAGACATTGTAAGCCTCTCTTGTTTAACGTAACTGTTTTTCCTTCTTTATACCATTTCTCTAACCATTCATGAATTCATTTTTAGTGTATCAAGAGGTTTTTGATTTGTACATGGAGATGTTGTTCTGTACATGTACAAGTCTGACATGGAAAGGGTAATCTTCTCAGGTAAGAGTAGCGAATATACTATGTACCATAATGATTTTGTTGTAGGAATAAATTATTACATTCCTTTAAATTCAAATAGGCTAGGTATTCATTCTATTAATCTATCGCTAAATTGGTTTGTACTGACAGTCTTAGCCTTATTAACGACAATATTTCTTTTGTTTTGTATTTTCAGAGTTGAGATGGGTACACTGTTGCATTGGCTGTAGGAGATGAGAGTCTTAGGTTTTGGCAAGTCTTTGGAGTTCCTAATACCTTAAAGAGGACAATGCATAAAGATGCAACTAGTTCTTTTAACATGTATCTCACACATATTTGTTAAGTAGACTATCCTCCTTCAGGAATGAGCATAGGGGTATTATCTGCTCACATTAATTTAGCCAGAACCAGTTTACCTTATGGAAATATCCATATATGGTTAAGATAAGATAGGTTTACAAGTCACACGTCTAGAGTGCTGCATCTGGCAGAGGTATTCATTATATTGATCTAACGCTAAATGGATTTTGTGTTGAAAGTCCTTGTTTCTGTGTTGACAGTCTTTCCTTTCTTTTTGTGTTGACACAATGACAGCCTTTCCTTTGTATTTTGTAAGTCTTTGGAGCTCTTGATACCTTAAAGAGTACCAAGAGTAAAGATGTGGATGGTGCTTTAAACATGTATTTCAAGCAGATTCATTAAGCATATTTTCCACTTCAGGTATGAGCACATGGGTATTATCTGCGGTATAAGAATAATTTCTTGCATTCAAAATATTATAAATAAAGAAGACAATGTAAGCCTCTCTTGTTTAGCATAACTGTTTTTCCTTCTTTATACCATTTCTCTAACCATTCATGAATTCATTTTTAGTGTATCAAGAGATTTGTGATTTGTACATGGAGATGCCGTTATGGACATGTACAACTCTGACATGGGAAAGGTAATCTTCTCAGGCAAGAGTAGCAAATATACTCCATACCATAATGATTTTGTTATAGTAATAAATTGTTACATTCCTTGCAATTCAAATAGGGAGATGTATTCATTCTAATAATCTATCACTAAATGGGTTTGTGTTGATAGTCTTAGCCTTTCTTATGACAATCTTTCTTTTGTTTTGTGTTTTTAGAGTCTAGATGGGTACATTGTTGCATTGTCAGTTTCTTAGTGAATGATTCCTTTCTTTGTTAATCATGATGTGTTGATATTCTATATTTGAATGCACAGATACATATATGGAACTCAACAATCAATGCTCCATATTTTTGGTTTCAAATCTTTTCACTAGTGTTTATGATATTATGACGAAATTTGTCCTGTGTTAGATGTTTTGTTATAATTGAGATGTATTTCTCTTCCCACAATAATACTATAACAATTTAATGTTCGATAGATCGCTAACTATCCTGCCTTTGAAAACATTTGTTCATATCAATAAGTCTTTGAAAATTTTAATTGATATCCTTAAATATTGATTCCATTCCCAATGGATTCACATGCTCCCCTACCATAATCCTTTTAAACAAGAAGATCTAGCCCTTTTATTTATTAAAAACTAGTTGTTGTAGTGACTCTCTAGGTTGGAAAGTGTTAGCTTCTAATCTGAAATATTAGTTTCATGTTACCTTGGTAATTTTCTTTCATAGCCAGGAAATTTCTGAGTGATAACAGCTACAATAATCCACCTAAATAGGCTTTCAGCTAGAAGAAAATCAAGACTCCACTGCCTCAATAATTCCTTGTACCAACATTGTTAGACCAATAAATACAACTCTATTCTCCCCTCCATGGTCAACTAAATATATGAATGTGGCAACATTAAATCCATACAGTCTAATCCTCAGCTAGCCACTATACAATCTAATCCTCATGTTTGGGGCTTTGTGAACTAGGCTACTAGCTTTGGTAATGCTGTAATCCATGGTGCTTAACATAATAGATATATGAATGTAGCGACATTAAAGCCATATAGTCTAATCCTCAACTAGCCACTATACAGTCTAATCCTCATGTTTGGGGCTTTGTGAACCAAGCTATCAACTTTGTAATGCTCTAATCCATGGTGTTTAACATAATTAGGCCAATAGGCCTTCTTTTGAATCAGCCGATCGTCTACCCTTTTAATGTATGTTTGACATCTGTGCACAAATTTTTAAGCCACTCTCCACTTGACATCTGTGCCCACCTTTCAAGCCGAGGTTCCGAGAGAGTCTTTTTGAATGTTTCATGGAATTTATGGCACTAGACATAAAACTTATGGTGCAAGATTGGATTTCTTGCCAACATTCTTGTGAGCTGCATTATAGTGCATACAAGGGTCTCTCAGAGACAAACACATCAACAAGTCTCTAGAAGGAACCCAAAGTTTCTTATTTTAGCATTTATGTAATGGGGATTAGATTGCACAATGAATTCATTTGTTATTTGCATTTCATATATGGGGATTTGCAGTGCAGAGTGATCTTCCACAAATGAGTGTCATAAAAATGGGGAGGATGGAAACCTATGAGAGTGAGGTCTATTTATAGAAGTCGAAGATGGCTATGATATCCATTCTTAGTGTAGCTTCCACTTCATCTCGCGTTGTAGAAAAAAAATCTGCGTTGCTACTCTCTGGAATCACTAATGTTGCATTGTAGAGCCTTTAATTGTGGTCTTGCGTACCCATTTGTTTGGCGAGAAAGGGGTTAGATCCAGGGTCTTGCTTCAGAGGAGGAAGATTGGTAGTACATGAATTATGAGCATGGATGAAGAAATGGAAGTCTATGTTAAGGCTACCACAAGTGCACCTGGCAAGCTTGGGGACTGTAAATAATTTTTCCTGTCATGTTCCCTTGTTTTAGTAGAAATATTCAATCTTGCATTTCTTGTCTTCTTCAGTTTTTATTTCATCTTTATTTGTCAAACAATTTGTTGTGGTGTATCGATGCATTTCAGGCATTTTAATATATGAAGTAAATCTTACTGTATTAAACACATCTTTTCATAGATCCCTCGGGGACTGTAAGTAATTTTCCTCTCATTTTCCCCTTTTTTAGCATAACGATTCAATGTTGCATTTCCTGGATTTTATTTCATCTTTATTTGTCAAACAATTTGTCTTCTATCAGTGCATTTTAGGCATTTTAATGTATGAAGTAAAGCTTAATGTATTGAACACATCTTTGAGCAGGTCCCTTCACCCAGAGGCTTTTCTATCTCTCAAGGAAAAGTAGGTCCCACGCAACATGAAGTTCATTGATACCAGTAACAAACCTGACTGGTAAAATTTTGGTTCTGAGGCCCATATATTATTTTTCATTTTCATTGTAGCCCATTTCTTTATGGCTATGGTTAAAACTAATTACGAGTGTGAGACTGTGCCTATGTTTATGTGGGAAATTAGGGGGAGCTAAGTTGAAGATGTTGGTGTACAGCTTTTTACATATGAACCTTCAAGGAAAAGTTCTTATCATCAAGATTGATTATAAGTGGATTCCAAACTCCAATGTTATAACCCAGATATTGGAGGAAAAGTACCTAGAACCACCTTTGGCAACCCCACCTGAGAACGAAACTGTGTATGTATTCTCAACTCTTTTCAATGTTACATTTTTCCATAATCTATAAGTTAATGCTAGAATTATGGATATATTGCTTCAAAAGTGAAAATGATGTCAGAAACCAATAAGAAAACAACCCAAAAAATCTATGTACTATTTGTTGCTCCATAAAACAACCAAAAATCTACATCCATACATCAAAATATGATTCCAGATTCCATAGTTGCAGATAGAGTATTATTGTGGGTAAGATCACTGCAACGTGATCAATATAACAACCAAGAAATGAAGCAAGTCTACTCTAATGATTTTTCTACACAACATTTACTAGTGAGGGCCAACAACTGAGTCCTTTCATATAATGCTTGTGTATTAATTTCTCCCAAGTTTGCTAAAAATGCATCCACTCCGTCTATTTTTTCACTTGCCACTGTTGTTCTCACTGGTTGCTCCTTTGGCATACATGCAGGTTAGAAGATGTATCATCATCTGTGATAGACTAATTAATTGCTCCCAACTACTCCTTGAACTCTAAGTCTGCAATATGTCTATTTTTTTTACTTTATCCATCATCTGTGATAAATTGATTAATTGCTACAAACTGCTCCTTGAATTTTGGGTTGGCAATTTGTCAATATTTTTTGGCAGCATAACCAACTCTTCATGCCACTCGAAGCTAAATATTCATATGATGTATGGCTTTGATTCACTCTACCATTCTCTTTATCCAACTATTACCAACACAGATGTTCATGGTGCTCACTGCCTATCTTTATAAACTATCTATTCATTGTTGCATGAATTACTACCATCAAGATTTCCTCACCTTGGTTGCTTTCACAATGCCTTTCCACATATTTTTTCTGTTCAGAGGCAAGAATAGAGTGTGAGAAACTCTTCGTTTATTATTGTTCAATAGCCGTTTCAAATCTTAACAGCTACCTCTATTATTCTTCAATAACCATTTCAAATTTTAGCTATTGGCCGGTAAGGATAGCTGCTTCCAAACAAAGACTCGTTTTTCTCCACAAAATTCATTTAGGAAGCCTAAAATATGAGTCCTCGCATATACACCCTTGTGTGTTAATTTCTCCTTAATTTCCTGAAATTGTTTCTACTTTGTTTGGGTTTGTAACTACTAATTTTGTTCACACCATATGCTATTTTTGGATATTTGTAGCTTCGAAGATGCATATTCCTATATGATAAATTTATTAATTGCTGCAAACTACTCCTTAAAATTCTTGATTGGGCAATTTGTCATCATGTTTTTCCTTCACTGTGGTTAAGGGATTTATCCTTCAGCATACCCATATCATTTATGTTACTTGAACGTATAGATCTTATGATATATCTCTAATTCACTCTTCTATTAAATTTCTTTCAACATAAGTTGCGAGAACATGCAGTAGAGTGGGAGTGTCATTTACCAAAAAACTCATAAGAAGAGTGTCACAGGAGCATCTATTTTATATTTATGTGTATATTTATATTATATTGCATTTGCATTCAAAAGAGGCATGTAGAATGCTAAACTAGTTACCCCAGGGCAACCACCTTGAAGCCATCACTTGTATGCATAAGACCACAATACATAAGACTGAACAGTTATACACCAACAAAATTTAAATTTGTCAATATATATGGCATACATATTTACAAATGCATTCCTCATATTATTTTAACAATTTAAAAAATCTATCGACCTGTCTTTGCACCTTTTGCGGCAATTGCTAGTAGACCAGATTGGTGATACTCCGCACTACCAACACTCGAGAGGAATGCAAACCACCAACCCTTTTGAGTGAAGACTCATTTTGCTCAACCTCTCTTCATTGAACTCATTTTCTCATGCTTCCCAACTCATTATTGTAATAAGTAATGGCATCTGTGGGAGAGTTCTCTCTGTGATTTACTGTAATAGCCATAGTACCATCCAGTAGAGTAGTTCGCTGGGAAGGAGGACATTTATTATGTTTTGAACCAACTTGCCTCTTCTCTGTTTGATGTTTTCTAGTTCAATCACCACTTGATATCACGTCATTTGGCTAGGTGGAAGACTTCACTTCTCTCTCCCCTATCTCCTCATTTAGGGAAAATCCCATATGTTTGTTGAGTATCAATGTTGATTGAGATTCTACAAGTTTTAGTTAGAGATTTTGTTCACTCTTCTAATAAGAGTTTTAAAATACTTCCCATCCCACTACAGAGAAAAATAGGTGATGTACTTTCATTTTAAAAGGGTTTGAAACTCACCTAGTATTTTCACTAGTATTCATGACATTTTTGGGCTTTGATTGGGAACAAACAGTGCTACCAACCAAAAATAGAGATGGTATCATCATTAAAATTTATGTTTATATTAAAGAGTATATTGATTTTATTTTGAGACATTTTTATATTGAGAGTTTAATAAGTTTGCAGAATTTTATTTTTATTTCAATTATTAATTATTATAAAGATGGTAGGAGTTTTTATTATAAAAAAAATAAAATGAGTCTACTATTGCATTTGTAGATGCGCTGGGGAATTAGGCAAGCCAAGGCAAGTGATAATGAAGAAATACTAAGAGTGGACACATTTCTATTTCAGGTACACACTACATTTATTTTATTTTATTTCAATAAGTAGTTCTCCTGGAAATCATTGAGCAATGGCACAAAACTTGCTTTACAGGAATTTATTATTTTATTCTTAATAGGAAGAAGGATGGGTGGTTTGGTGTGCTTCCAAGAAATGATTAACTACTGAGAAAAAATCTACTAATAGAGACTTTTCTGCAACTTCAGCTTGTTATGAAGTTGATCATAATAGTTCATTACCCGAATTAGATTCATTGGATATGAAGCCTCCTAGGGAACTATATCACCACCAATTTGGATACCAACTGCAACAATTATTGGGCTGCAACAGGAGATGGAGCCAAGTCGAATTGTGAAAGCCAATAGTGGAGAAGATAATTATGTAGGTCACCAATTGATTGAGAATTGGCCTATCATGTTGCGAGGACCTGTGTCAATTTTTCATCTTTTGTAAAACCTTCCTGAAGATAGAATTTCCAATCAATTTAAATTCAAATTCATGTACATTATTACAATTCTTTTTTATCAAGGAAGTCAATTCCAATTATACAAGGGTATTGAAATTGTGGTTTAACAACTGAATATGAATTTAATTTGCACCATTTAATGTGATTGAATCTTTGAATTTCTATGTTAGAGAGTAAACCCTCTTGTAAGATGGAGAAATCTAGAACATTTCTTTTTTGACTCATAATATGTCTTAAAATGAAGTTCCAACTAAGGATCTTTCATGTTCAAATGACGTGAATGCATTTTCAGAAAATTTAAGTGTGTTGCCTTATTATTTTCAATGTTTCTTTCCAGAATTGTTTTTCATTTAGATTTAAAATTACTTTGTTGTTAGCGTTAAAAACAATGGATTTATTTATTTTTTATTCTATTGGTATCCCCTAAACAATGAAGATTCAAGGTAATTAAAATCACTATTTGGGAACTTTGAATGTGAAACTACTTTGAAATAACATTCAAAATGAGTTTACTTACTTATTTTTAAATATTTTTTTATATTGTCTCTAGAGAGAAAATAGTTTGAATTTTGGGCATATAGTGTCTATAGAGGCAATACGTTTTTAATCTCATCTATTGTCTCTAAAAAGAGAAAAATGTAATTGCCTCTAAAGAGACAAATATGAAATTGTCTCTAGAGAGACAAATGAAATCATCTCTTAATAGACAATAATTCTTGTCTTTATAGAGACAATCATAATATGTGTTCTATATTCTATTTATAGAGACAACTTTTTGAGACATTATATTTTGAGACACCTACTTAAAGACAATACACAAGTTTGTTTTTGTCTTAAGTTAAGAGAATTGACTCAAATATTGTCTTAAAACCCCCCCTACATGCAGTAATGTTACCTCCCATATTATTTCCCTCGACTTAATGGGAAAAATATTATTGTGAATAAATGTTTAGAAGGATAATTTTTGGTTTTCCATTTGATAAACAAACACAATGCATCAAGTGGTTTCCCTTAGTAGGATGGTGAAATAAAAATCCTTCCATACTTGATAAAAAAATGTTATCATCTCTAGCATTTTATGGGTATCTTCCTCCACCCATTACATCACCCTTGAAAAGAACTATAGAGATTCAATCTGTTGGAAATAATACTGGGGGGGTGAATCAGTATTATCAAATTCTTTTCAATATCCCCTCTAGATTTATAATTTAATTTATTCTTCAGATGTTGATCATTAATTTGAATGTCAATACCATATAATAATGAACAGGAACAAGAAAACCAGACAGTCACGCCAAAGAACACCAGATATAAGGTGGAAACCCAATGTGGGTGAAAACCACCTGCTGCAATGTGTCTCTATCTTCTTTCAATTAGAAACTTCTTTTACAATGATTCTATACTGGTGCAGTCCTTTACCAGTACGCAGGCTACAACCTACAGAGAGCTACAACCCTCTCTCATTTTCCAGTCTCTCCTGGAAGGGAGCTACAACCCCCTTAGCTCTTGTACTAGCTAAGCTACTAGTACGTAGGTGCTGACCTACTTCTTTTCTTCCAAGGACCACATTTCATTAATTTTCAGACTGGATCCATGAACATCAAATAATTATCAAGTACATGTGAATCAACCAATCTCCTTTTACAATCAACCAATGAATCAACCAATAACTTCTCAGAATGTAGTAACCAAAAAAGCAATACCATTAATCTAAGCCCGGAACTCTGTAGCAATAGACAAAAGGCAACCAACAAATATTTTAATAAAAGTCTGCAACTTCACCAATATAAACCTGCGAATATCTGCAGATCTTCTGTGTCTAGCCTGCGTAGCTCCACAATTGGTCTGTCTACTGGACTGCATACCTCCACACCTGCGGCTTCTGCTGGCCTGCATACCTCGACACCTACGGCTTCTGCTTGACTGCACACCTCTACACCTGAGGCTTCTTCTCGACTGTGCACCTCCGCACCTGTGCCTTCTACTGGACTACGTACTTCTGCACCTGTGGCTTCTATTGACATGCGTATCTCCACACCTGATCTTGTCGCTGAGCTGCGCACCTCCGCACCTGCGATGTGGATCGCCTGCAGACCTCCGAATAGAGCCAAATTAGCAGTCCTTCATTGTGCCACAGACTATCAGATCCACAGATCTGATCATGCACCAAAGAGATCACGACCCCTCAATTGATCTATCTTCTCATGCTCAGGTTCAACTCTAACTCACCAACTGATTACAATTATTTCAAATCTTGTTCCTCTTAAGATATTCAACACATAAGTGCTTAGCCAATTGATCTCCTTTCCTTTTTATAGGCAATCCCTTACCCAAACCATGAATCAAAACCATAGAAAGCCAATACAAGGGACCCAAAAACCGAGGTTCAATATTTTAGAATCAAAACCACGGACCAAAACCATAGGATCAAACACGTCAAACTAGATACCATGAACCAATCATAAAAATTCCCATGTGCGCACGCTTCTTTGCATGAAATTGAGTGAATTTGATGTCCGCACCTTTATTTCGGAAGACCTGTGGGTTTGTCCGCACTTCTTGTTTGGGGCAATTGCAGGTCCATAGCTTTTGTTAAGTGCACCTGCAGGTATCTCATGTTCTATCATTTTGAGAGCTTGAATAGTGATTTTCCACTTGAGTGAGTTGCCATCAAGGACAACACCTGTGCCATAGCACCAACCTAATTCATAATGCCAACAATCTCCCCCTTTGGACTTGATGGCAACCTCAATATTCTCAAATTCATTCTCCCCCTTTGTCATCAAGGGCAAAGGGTTATGCTCCCCCGAGAACATGCTAAAAACCATGCTCTGCTATGCTGATCATGCTCCCCCTGACTGTAGGCTAGATCTGCAAAACAAATTTTCTTGAAGAAGAACCATAAACCACCATACACAAAATGACCTTCCTACCACAAAAATATTCTATACATTCATCACCCAACCAAGTGGGGATCATCCTCTCAATCAAGTGGGGTTACATATGAAATTTACATATGACCACCAAGTACATTACATGATTCATCCCGGACATAGGTCGTTACATGACCTTGACAAAATAAATATAAGTCATAGAGACAAAACATTAGCAGCAATGTTAAGATCAGAATCCATGTACTCCTTATGTACATGCTCCTCCAAGATCTTCTACAATAATGCCAACAATGCATTATTAGAAGAATATATGCTCCCCCTGAACCTGTGCCATTTGGTCTTTGACCAATCCATAAACTAGCGAATGTATACCCCATATGAAACTCGCATACTACCAACAAGATTCAACAGCAAGATGATGCATCAACTACCCCCAGCTTTTGCCTGAGGTATTCAAAGGTCTCCTTGGGTAGCGGTTTGGTGAGTATATCAGCAACATGTTCCTTAGAGGGAACATACTCCAACTTGACCTTTTGTTCAAGCACTTGTTCCCGAAGAAAATGATATTTGATAGGTATATGATTGGACTTTGAGTGCATGACTGGGTTCTTTGAAATGCTAATAGCACTTGTATTATCACATAACATGGAGATAGGTTGAGTACAAGTGATTTGCATGTCTTGCAAAGTTTGCATCATCCAAAGGAGTTGTGTGCAGCAAGATGCAGCAGCTACATATTCTGCTTCAGTTGTAGATAATGCAATAGAGCTTTGTTTCTTGCTGAACCAAGATACTAATCTAGGACCCCTGAAGAATGCACCACCACTAGTGCTTTTCCTATCATCCACACTTCCGGGCCAATCCACATCTGTATAAGCATGAAGTGTGAGATCTGTATCTCTAGGATACCATAAGCCATAGTTTTTAGTTCCTTGAAGGTACTTGAAGATTCTCTTAACTGCCTGAAGATGAGTTTCCTTTGGATTTTCCTGAAATCTTCCAACAATTCCCACTGCATGCATGATGTCTGGTCAGGTACCTATCAAATAAAGTAGACTTCCAATCATGAATCTATAGGTTGGTTGATGTACTACTGCTGACTCATCATTCGTGTTGAGGCTGCATCCTGTCACCATAGGGGTACATACTGGTTTCGAATCCTCCATCCCATATTTCTTCAAGATCTGCTTGAGATACTTGGTTTGTGATAGAAAAATGCCGTCTTTGTTTTGTTGGACTTGTAATCCAAGAAAATATGTGAGCTCACCAAGTAGGGACATTTCAAATTCTTTTTGTATCACCAAGGCAAAGTTTTGACTCGTGTCTTCTTCATTACTATTGAAGATGATATCATCAACATACACAACAAGTATATTAACAACTTATCATTGTCAATTTTTATATATAGATTGCTATCTGTTGATCCTTTTGTAAAACCTTGTTGATGAAGGTACTCATCCAGATGATAATACCAAGCCCTTGGGGCCTGTTTAAGGCCATAGAGAGCCTTTTTGAGTTTGCATACAAGTTTTGGATCATTTCCAAGAATAAAACCATCCAGTTGCTGAATATATACTTCTTCATCCAAGTCTCCATTCAGGAAGGTGGAATTCACATTCATTTGAAATAATTTGAACTTCTGAAAGCTAGAAAAAGAAAGGAACGTTCTTATGGCCTCAAGTCTATTAATTGGTGCAAAAGTTTCTTCAAAGTCTATACCTTCTTGTTGAGCATACCCTTTACAAACATGTCTGGCCTTGTTTCTAATCACATCTCCATTTTCATTTAG
>Ga0115851_101462_pt1 | contig 12524 bp, 9 predicted proteins | sample InSIn2gowninarea_FD_83865 | JGI IMG/M metagenome (GOLD analysis project Ga0115851, IMG submission 83865)
CAATGTTTGGGGTCTGGGGTAATAGATGACTTTCTTTGTCATGGGTTGATGCTATTGTAATGAGGGAGCAAACGGGCCTAAAGGAGCCCGGAGAGAGAAGTAGTAAACTCATAGACAGTATGTGATGAAGAAAAGTGAGAATGAGTCACAACAAGCCCGAATTAATGCAAGTAAAGAAAGAGGTGGTTGGAAGGATTACTTGATGAAGCTAGTGGACATAAAAGAAAGTATAAGAGCATACTACCAAGCAGAAGTTTCTATAGACAAAGTATTCAAAGCTAGGCATAGTACAAATGAAACACTCCAAGGAAGTTTTTAAAATCAATTTGAAGGGATTAAAGATTGCTATGAAAAACTTAAGGGCTTCAAATCAGGTAGTATTTGCCATGAATTTATGTATGCCTTGATTTGTGCAAAAAGGGATTTACTTGATGGATGTAGACTAGTATCAATCTCTTAAGACTTTTTATGGACAACTAGATTAATTATGTACATGAACATAATGACCATTTTGAAAATGGAAGTAAATTTGGTGGACAAAATAAAAATCTCAAACTTAAATTATCAAAATGAAAATTGTCCAAAACTCTAAGGATTAAAAGTATAATTCAATATTGCTAAGAGTCTTGTAATTAAATTAACATATTTTAGTATTTTCAATAGTGATGTTTATAGTTCAGATCTCGTTTATCAAATAAAAAAAGTGTGGTTGGCCTTTTTGAGATGTTGGGCTGGGCTGCCTCCTACTGTACTGGACCCAGGTGTTCTGAATAAGAGAGTTGGGACCGGTCCAATTATAACCCACCTTGGTCTGGCTTGTGCACAAACCATGCCCCACTCACCAAAACTTTGGTCACATGCCCATGGTAGGCGGAGCTGCTATGGAAGAGTTGTGGCAAGCAAATGTAATAATAATAAAAGAAAGCATGTTTGTCATTAGATAGAATAAATAAAGGATTCTTAATTAAAACGAAGGCCACAACAACATGAAACGCCTCATAAATGAAATGGCAGAAATAAGTAGAGAAAAAATGAGTTATCAAAGAAGGAAAAGATCAATCCTCCATGCCAAGTTATGGTTACAGGACCAAGACCAAGGAGGGAACCATTTCCTCAATGTAAATAATCTCTTAGGAAGATCTTGCTGTAAAAATTAATCACTTTGAGGGAAAACGGGCCTGAATGGCTTATGCCCAAAAGAATCATTTGCCTCTGACAGAGAGTAGGCCTTTAGAAGGAGAAAGGGGATTAACTTATTGGTACATGCTTGCCATTCTATGCTCTCTATTTATTTTTTTGTTATTTATGATTCTTCTTTTTCCTCCTCTTTTTTCTCAGTGCTTACCTATCTAGTAATGTTGTGATTCTCTCTCTAAAGGTTATTATTGCTGTGATGATGATCCTCCTACTGTGCATGGTAAAGGTTTTTTATATACTATCTGTCGTGACTGGTTTTTATCATTTTAGCTTTCAACTACCTTTGTCTGGTTTGGGTATCCTTGCCGACTACCACTGGCTTATCAATTGTCCAGCCACCACCACTTACCTGTGCTGGTTGCTTTACTCCCCATCACTAGACAAAGAATATTATTTTGTTTGCTTGCTCACCGTGGCATTCTTATCCACCACGGTGTGGGTGTTCTCTCTTCCTATCTTTCATGGCATGCACCTAATAGTTCCAACTCATCCTTATTTCTTTTTAGCAGTATGTTATCCCAACAGGATATTTCCCCCAAAAGAACTTGAGCGGCAATCCCAAAATAGGCTTTTCCCTCTCCCCACCACCAGATCATACCCTCTCTTATTTCTGACCCATGACCCACCACTTTTTGTATTGGCTGGGTATAGGTTGGTGATGTTTGTACCTTGCGCGTGCAACATCTCTATGTATGTCCAAAACTTGTCTGCTACTTATGCGTTTGTCATGGTTTGGAGGCTTGTCTATGCATTCTGTTGCTCATCCTTGACCTCTTATGGCGTGAACTTCTTTCTGATTTCTCATTCCTTACAGCTTGCTTTTTTTCAAGGACTAGGCCTTATTTGATTATGGGCTTTTCTTCCTACAACCATACTCTTTTGCTTCTTCCATAGTCTTGTTACCATTTCTGCCATGTTACTCTGCTATTCCTGCTGTGATGATATTTGGCCAAAGTTATTTGGGCCTCTTTGGGCTTGCTGCTTATTCTTCTCTTAATGACTCAATATGGTCATTGAATTCATACTTATGCTGCTTTGGGCTTTGTTATTTCATTGCTTGTGGGCTCCTTTGTTTCCGTTATTTCTTCTTGGGTATCCTTGGCCCATTTGCTTTCCTTAGGCATCCTTAACCCCTTTTCTAGTTCTGTGTTCCCATGGGTTTTTACTAACTCTTTTAGGCTTCCCTGGTCGAATTACCTTATCCTTCACCCTCGGGGCTCATGGGCTTTTCATCAACCCCTTACTTTCTTTACTTGCATTAATTCGGGCTTGTTGTGACTCATTCTCACTTTTCTTCATCACATACTGTCTATGAGTTTACTACTTCTCTCTCCGGGCTCCTTTAGGCCCGTTTGCTTCCTCAAGGCCCATTTATTTATTTTCTGGACCTATGATCTATTATTCCTGCCCCTCGAGTTTAATAGTTTTTCTATTCACTCACTAACTCTTTTCTACTTATATTATTGGGCTTCTTCTTTCTCCCGGGCTTCCCAAAATAAGCATCAACAAAAAGTTTATCTAATCTTGGTCTAGTTTATTTTTGGGAACACAAAAAAAATAATTTGATAAAATAAATTCAAGTCTACGTGTTAGAAAAAGGTTGTTTTATATTTGTACGCTCCCACTAGTCTTGTTTCAATGGACATCATTGTTATGTTTTACAGTTTCAAAGATCGTTGCCAATATTAGGTGATAAATTAAATTTAGTACTTGCATTGAAAACATAGGAATAAAATGGTCGTTCAAGACCAAGTATCAAACGACATCGTTTTCCCCAATCAGTGGCAAACACACAATTCACAAACATCACCGTTGTCCATCTCCTGAAAAACAACGAAGACCCTAAAAGACAGCCACCGAAGTGAGTGAGAGAGAGAGAGAGAGAGAGAGAGAGAGAAAGAAATGGCGATTTCTGGGGATCTAAGGGTCTCTGCAACACTGGGCTCGTACCATGCACACCCTCTTCGAAGCTCTTTGCGTCCTTCTAAGGTTTCAGCACTTTGCACCCTTTTATTGTTTCTCACTGCTAATTCTCTCTACGTATTTTTGTCTATTTTTTTTCTTGAATTCTATCCGGGTTTCATGCAATTCGTTCTATCTTTTCCTTGTTTCTCTGTTTAATTCACGTGAAGGGGTCAAGAAAAAACTGAAAATGTAGGATCTTGTCACTGGTTTGAGGGTTGGAGTTGTAATTTTGAGATTCCTCATTTTATTCTACTTTTCCTTGGGACTTCTTAGCTACCAAACAGAGCTTCGATGATTTGAATTAATGGGTTTTTTTTATTAAAAAAAAAAAAATTCTGGTTCATATGGTTGTAGCTGAAAGGAATGTTGTATATTTTTGGTAGTAAACTCAGGGTCTTTTTTTATATTTTTATGTGTTATTCTTCAAATTCAAGTTGAGCACACCAACCTGGAAAGAGTATTCAGAGTGAATTAAGAATTTGCTAGGATATTTTGTTCACAGTTAGTCCCAATCCCGGAAAAAGGAGGAGGGTTGCTATTTCCTCTAGGTTGAGAGCTAGACTAAAATTTAGTCACTCTATTATGAATAAATCCACTACAAATACACATTAGCTGTTGGGGCGTCTCCTAAATACATCTGGTAGTGGGACTGTTGATTGTTGAGGAATCGCAGCCAATCCCAAAATTTTGGGACTAAAGCTCGATTGATTGATTGATTGTTGCTGTTGTTGTTTTCTGATCGTGCTGTAATATTTTGTATAAACTAAAGTGAATTCTTAACTTGATGAATATTGTGATTTTCATGATGACGATAGTAGTATTGATTAGGATTTTTATTTAAGTCAATAGTTTCATTTTTTTTTTTTTGGGGGTACATTTAGTGCTATTGGGTACAACTGAATTAAATTTGCCAATGTTTGGGGTCTGGGGTAATAGATGACTTTCTTTGTCAATTAAATTATGAAGCAATGTAATATGCACAACAAGTAGTAATGCTCCTTTGATAGCTGGGTGGATACTCAGGGATCAAATAATCTGGATCAGTGACCCAAAAAAAAGAGGACCAATTGAGACAGTTTGAGATGTTCAAAGAAACCAAGACAGCAGTAAATAGATGTATATTAGTTAAACTTGAAGTGTTTAGAAAGGCAGATAAAGATCAAATGAATTAGAAAGGAAAGAATAAATCAATGATATAGATCAGGATGGATCAAGGTGTTCAGTACAAAATGCTGATTAGACACATCAGAATGTGCAGCCTTTAGTGTATATAACAGAAAATTTAAGCTTCAACGGTTCAACCTCAAGCACCAAAGCTGGTCAAATTATGAAGGGAAGAGACTTCACGGCAAGTAGCAATATTTGTACAAACATTGCATCAGATACAGCTACAACATCCCTTCTATATATATCCTCTTTTTTCCACATTTTTTTTTTCACTCGTTACTCACTTCTTTAACAGTCATAAATCATAATCTATGGCTTGTAAGTGCTTCATGACTGTAAAGAATGCTAAGACATCAATACAAACATTCAGAACCTACTATAACAAGCAATATGAAAGTTTTGAATGACTAAGAAATGATGAAGAAGATAATGATATGCTGGTATAAACCAAGGTTTCAGATGTAGTAGAACAAAATAAAAGTTAAATGTTAACAGAAGAACAACTGACATTTCTTCAGCTTCTTGGTAAGTGTAACTTGATGCAACAGCCAAAAGTTGTCCATCATGGTTGTACGATAAGGATGCCACACTATTTGGGAGCCTAGGCAACTGAAAGTAAAAAAGGATTAGACTGATATAAAATATTAACATATATTAGGAGTAAAAGTACATCAGAGTCGAAGGAGGTATATCAAGATTATAAATGGCACCTGCAAACACGTAGGTATGAGAGAAAATGACAATATATAATTACTTGCTTCCTTGTGACCAGGAAGCAAACTGCTCTGTAAAACTTGTAAAAAGATTATATTAAAATTTTAAATCTAGAGTGGGTACTGCTGGGTCTCCTGATGGGATTTATCAGGCTGTTTTCATTGCCATATGCATTGCCAATCCAAGGATGTTATAAGGAATAAATTTTATAAAATAATACCCTAATTATATGCAAATTCATATGGTAAAGTATGTGACTTGTTATGCTAATTCTCCAAAAATTACATTAACACAAGTAATTTATTAAAACATAAACTACATTCACATCAAGTAGCAGTAAGTGGAAGTTCTATTAGAATAGAATGAAATAATACCCCAAAAAGTCTTCTCTTGCTTTGAGCATCCCATGCAGTTACATAACCCTCATTATCACCAGTAACAAAAGCACCACAGATGCTAAAAACAAAAACATAAAATCAGTAAATCTTCAAATTCTAAGATGGTAAGCTATAAATAGGAATACACTTACAGTGGATTGAAAACAATGTCATTTACCGATGCTAGATGATATCTTCCATCCTTTGATTTTGGATGACAACGGAACATGTAACTGTTATAGAATTTGATACAGCATTTTGTTAGAAAGTTTGATAACAAAGAATTATGCTACACACCCAAAAAGCTTTCTTTCTGGTTCAGGAATACAAAATAACTTGTATGCTCAAGACTCGAGCTTTAAGACATATTCTGAGATCTGAAAGCAAACTCATACAATAAAAATCTCTCTGTGGCGTAGTTATAGTTCTGTATTTCTACCAGTTAGTGAAATTATCCTGCATTTAGTTGACAAATACTTGGTTACATGGAAATCATAAATTGTTCATCAAATTGGATCTTGAGTAATTCAGACAGTAAATAATATTACACATCCTTTCTTTCCTGCAACTTCTAAGCAGTGAAACTGAGCACTAAAAATTTCAGTGCAATTATAATTCAGAACACAGAAATAAATTTTTTTTTTTTTAATTTTTTTTTAAGAGAACACAGAAATAAAGTATATATAGAGCATTTGATAGTGAAGCTTCTCAAGTTTTGTGTATGAAACTCTGATAAACACCTGATGATCATATTAATCCGTCACATTTTGCAGAAGCAATACTAATACTTAAGGTATAATCTCAGGGCTATAAAATTCTTGAATTAAGGAAAGAGAATTTTATACTACTAGAAGAAAGCTGGATAAATGTAGTAGACTAAAAGGAGACCGTATTCTAAGTTTCAGACTCTTAGCAAGCAAGCAAATTCATCGTACGCTCTAAGTAATAGAAATAAAAATATCGGTCTTCCAGTTGCAATTTGAAAAAAGTAAAGCATATCACTTCCAGTTGAAATTTCTGAAAGAAGTAAAGCATATAACTTACAGAACTGAAGCACTATAATCTGAAAACCGACCTAATGTCATTTGGATTGGATGGATAGGGCATCTCCACTGCTACTCGTCCATCCACTGATCCAACTGCGTATCCTGCAATGAACAACCCTACTTTAGAGACGTCTAAAAGGTATCATATTGGTGTGGTTGTAAAGTGGATCTAGAAGGGAATCCAGAAAACTTGGTAACCTTAGGCATTGTAAACCCTGAATTGAATTTTTTTTTTTAAAGAAGGATATGAGGTGTATGCAAATATTCAGTTAGCTGAGATAAATATACCAGTATTTGGTACTTTTGACAGTGACATTGCTTTCCATTGAAGCTGTCTCCAGCCACAGTGGTTTACGACAAAAAAAAGCTAATTACTGTAATAATACCTTTAGAATAAGGAATCGAGCTGACACATCTAATTCGAATGTTCAAGTGTGACTCTTTCGATTGAACCAATTTGTCCAACTTACGCAAGTCATACTCATGTATTGATGATCCAATGGCTACCAAAAAATTCGATCCAAAGAGTGACATGGAATCCACCTCTGCACCTAGTTTTCTCAAATACTCAATAGCCTTCGCCATCCGCATGTCCCAGAATAGTATCTTCTTGTCCAAGCCAGCAGAGATTACTTGACCTACAGTGACCATTAAAAAAGGGATAAGCAACACCAAAGGAGTGATAGATTGAATGATACTACAGGCTTTTCTCATGTCTCACAACCAAGCCACCCAGTTAACTTACACTGTTGCCCTTTATATTCCAAGAAATAGAATTAAACATGGGTTGAACTATCCCATAAATAAAGCTACTCCTTTATAACAAGTCTTACATAAATGCAAGAGAAAGCATGTACACAAATAAGTCTTTGAGAAATCAGAAAAGAAAAATGACTTATTCAACACTAAAAATCACCTAGCAAAATACTGAAAATTTCCAAGATCGATGGCAAACTAAAACAGTAACTGAAAAACATGTAAAGTTCAAAAATTCCATGACCGAGGTTCTGATAGTAGCTTACCTGTTTCATCAGAATATCCAATACTCGTTGCTATATCATCATGATTTCCAATTGTATCATTAACTCCTGAATGCAAGTCATACCTAAAAGCAGTTTGCCCCATAATGAGTCCGCACATAATGTCTAAACAGCATAACTTTCAATACAACTCAAAAATGTTGCAAAATAAATAAATAAATATTCTATTGTGATACTTAAAAATGCAGTAGAACATTGTAGAAAGATAAGGTAACTAACAAACATGAAAAGTAAATGTTGAATGGCATTTGGGAATCCCATCAACCCACTTGATAATAAATGACATTAATCAATAAGAAAAGATAGTCTGTAAATTACTCACACTCATATATAGTAAGCAGATAGATGCTACTAGCCAAGACTAATGAGGCATGTGTAAGAAAGGCTATATAATTTTCACCATAGATAACTGAGTTATACTAAAGATATACTAGGTGGTCAAAAGTGTGATTGGCATGTACTCTCCAATAATGGTGGATGAGTCTAATTGATAAAATTCATCATGTCTTCTCATCACATTTCACCACCCTAATCCACTTCCATTTTTTGTGAAATACTCTCTCATTCAACATACATACGCATATATGTATGTATATATGTGAAGTTTCCTAAAAAATGAAGGGGATGACAATAGAGGCATCAAGACCCTAAAAATAGAATCCCCTTTATTTATTTATTTATTTATTTATATATTCTACAAAGATGATAAATAGTGTATTAATCTTTTTCCTAACTTGAGTACAAAGAATTCAATCAAAACGCCATCCACAAACTCTTATTACTACTTTTCTTTATATTGAATTCCCTCACAACTTATGAACCTTTACAGATGTGGCCACCTATATGTTGTGAGAGAGTAGGTATAATATACCAAATGCATGAGATACCCTCTGGTGTACTATACTACATCTTACTCTCACATAAAGGCAGGCCTCACCTTCACATGTGAGTAAAAATTATCTTATGTATCAGCTAGCTATCTGCAGCATCTCTCTTACATTGTGTGGACCTACCCAGCTAATACATGAGATACCACCTCCACATGTGAATCCAAGAACCCACATTTACATGAAAGGAAGGTATATAATAGCCGGTGGCCTGAATAATTTAATTGATCCACCGTCCTATCCCAAACATCTGTGCCCTAATGTATAATATAAACTAAATTTATATTTAAAAAAATAAAATTTCCTTAATGTGCATTTGGGAATTGTTGAAAAAAGTTAAGTTTTTTTTTTTTTTTTGAAACCACCTTTTGACTTAACTCTTTTGCAAAAAATCTAGGTTTTAGCTTTTTGTAACACAATTAACATAAAAGCTAGGAAGTACGGACACGGGTATGGGTAGGACACAGTAACATGAGCAATTTCTGAAAAATTATAATATGAAATAACCGGCATGACACGGGTACGACACACCTTAAATGAAGTGTTGTGCTTCCTAGCATAAAAGTTACCAAAAAACTATATTTTTTTTTATAAATACTAGCAAATACACTACTAGAAATAAGCAATTTGCCATTTGGCATAATTTAATCAACGCCACTAAGAACTAAATAAAACACAAATAAATAAAACTCACCAAAATTAAACACACCATTAACAAGTCCCTTTTTTTTTTTGTAAAGTGCATTTCAAAGTAATAAATGAACTTTTAACGCCAAAAATTAAAAAAAAAAACAAAACAAAACAAAAGCACCTTCTAACGCAGCCATCGGAGGCAGCGGCGAAAGCAACAGACTCGTCGTTGTGGAAACAACAATCTAGAAGCGCAGCCTCGCACGGAGCTTCTAATCGGAGCGCAGATCCAACGGCGTCGTATAATCGAAGACTCTACTCCCCACACTCACACACACACAAAACGCAATTATTCCAATTTACAAGCACCAAAAAAAATAAAATTCGTGAAAGAATGAGAAGATAGTACAACACTCACAGAGTCCCAAGAAGAGATAAGGAGATTGTTGGATTTCGGAGCGAATCGGATTCTGGAAATGGCGTCTCGGATTTCCAAACCGGTTGTTGTTCCGTTCATTTTTTATCGGAACAGTGAACTCGGTGCTCGGTGGAAATTGAATCTCAGCCGTTGAATCGAGAAGAGTAGGTGAAGAGAGAATCGAAAAGGAGATGAATGAAAGAGAGAGACACTATAGGGAAAAAGTTCCCGCTCAATGTGGAATTATCGAAAAATCAAAATCAAATTAGGGTTTGAATTACGAAATTGTCCTCGATTTCCGGTTTTATATTTTGGTGACCTGAAATAACAAGTGGATCCGTGGCGCAATGGTAGCGCGTCTGACTCCAGATCAGAAGGTTGCGTGTTCGATTCACGTCGGGTTCAATTCCCACTTTTTTTTTTCTAATTTTTTAATCTTTTGGTCTTGGGATATATATAGTGATGGGGTAGGCAGTAATGGACTACAAAGCCTCTTTAGAATGAAAGTACATACCAACACACCTTGATACGAGGCCTCGAAACCCATGAAAAATGTGTTTTTTTTTTTTTTTTTAGAGCTTTGATTTTGATTGGTTGCATTCTACAAATTTTGGTTCCCCAACTCACTTTCCCCATTTTGTTTTGTTTTGTTTATTCTTTTTTAAGTTGGAACTACAGATTAAGTGATTAACACAGGCCATGGGTGCTTGTCAAGCTCCAAGCAAGGATTATAAATTCTATATCATTCAACCAAAGTGTGTGTTTCCTATGAATTATCAAGACACTGGTAGCTCCATCGCTCTGGCACTCGAGAGTAGTGGTGGAATGCTAAGAGCATCTCCAACGGTAGAGGCATCCACATATATTAGCTAAATTTTGGAGAGTATGTGCTGTGTTAGTGCTCCAACAGACTCGGCAAACTTAGTTTTTTTTTTGGGTCATGAACAGTAGCCCATCAAGTTTGATGGGTTACTGTTCACTCTTCAAATTCTTATTTTCTATTATAATAATTAGATGTTGAGTAAAAAAATGTTGGAAGATGTGCAATTGTTAAAAAAATAATAATAATAATAAATGAATAAATAATATTTAAATGAGATAGAAAATGAGATAGAGAGTCTGTTGAAAAGTATATTTGAAAAGTGGGTAGGCAAAAGCTAAATGTCACTGTTCATTAGTCAAACAGTACAAAAATTTGGCTAGTCTGTTGGAGATGCTCTAATATGGTTATTTTACATCTCTCAATTGTTGAATGTCGATACTGCATACATATGACTAACGTGGTATCATTTGATTCTAAATTCTTCTTCCTCTACATCGCCCTCGCCATTTTGTGATCAGCTAAATGAAATTATACCTTGACTTGCTATGGATTCATCCCCTGACTATATGCAGAAAGTGCCACACTTTATTGGTCCACAGCTTTTCAGCAAATGAGAGATTGACCATGGTGAATGTGAAAAATTGTCACCCATTATATAAATTGTGCGTTTATCCTAACCATCATAATAAACCCCCAAACTTCCCCTAAAAATTAATAAGTTCACAATTGCCATATTTTTATTTATTGGCAAGTTGTACATTCCCAATAGGCGGTGGGTCTCAAACACACAACCTTATGCTTCACCTTGCTCATACAAAGAGAACATGTGCTATTTGAGCTAAAAATCATGGATGATTAAAACCCAAACATATGACCAAAAGAAAAGAGAGGGATATATATATAACCCAACAATTTGTTAGTAACAAAGTCCTGTCATGGATTTCAATTGACCTTCATAAAGACATAAACACCAGAAAACCAACTTTTGTTGGACTCAAGTATTGTAGTTGAAAGCGGGCACACGTAAATTCTAAGGTAATTGTGATGAGCAAATACACATTAGAAAATCAAAATCTGAAAAACCAAAATCTAACATGAATGTGCAATGAACAGATTTGCACTCGAGAGTCATTAAGCCAAACATCAAATTAGACTACAAACTGTAAAGCATCAAAACTTTCACTCTTTTAAAGTAGCATATATTTACAGAAATTGGTTCACTAGCTATGGATCCAAAGATGAACTTATTGATACCAGCCAACAATCATGGGTGTTTTTGTGCCAAGAAATCAATAGGACCTTTCATCTGGAATAAAGAAATCAAACCTAACATCCACAGAACCTGACGAGTCTCCAGTATCTTTGTACTCAATATTTGTTATTGTTCCAGCCTCATCCAAATCTTGATATTCTGGTTTCACTCTCCGTACTGGCACTGTGACAGAATAAATGGTTCCAAGATCTGAATCAGTAGAGACACTCAGCTGAACTTTATCCCGTGATTCTATCTCCACGAAATCTGATAGAGACTGCACAATGTTCTTGACAATCTTTTGTTTGGCCTCATCACTAACTGCACATCGGTCAGAGAAGAGAATCATCTTCAAGCGCTGCTTGGCAATTCTAGCGTTAGAGTTCTTCCTAGATGTTGGTGATGGGAACACTATCTTCCAAGCCAAGTTTAAACGCTCAAGGAAGCTCATGTTAATGGCATCAAGGAGGAAGCTCTCAGCTGCTTGGCTGATGGACTTTGGCGACAGCTTATAATCTCCAGTGACACGGGGAATTTGCTTGGAATGACCACGCATATTGTGGTTATCAAGTGCCATGCTGGGCCATTTGGATGTGATATCAGATATGCTGGATCCTCCATTCAGGAAACCAGAGAACTCTACCTATAACACAGCAAAAAAATTTAAAGACTTAAAGCAGGTCAAAGACTTTGCATAATATCTAAAAACCATCTATCCATACACATGACATGTAACTTGTCCATGTTGAAACACAGAACATCTTGTATCTTTTTCACCCCAATGCCCATATTTGTCCATAGAAACATCACTGCCGGTAAATTGCAAAATAAGGATGCTTCCCAAGCAGGAGGATAAACAATGATGCACATCCCTCATTACAATAGCATCAACCCATGACAAAGAAAGTCATCTATTACCCCAGACCCCAAACATTGGCAAATTTAATTCAGTTGTACCCAATAGCACTAAATGTAACCCCAAAAAAAAAAAAATGAAACTATTAATAT
>Ga0115851_101464_pt1 | contig 12522 bp, 11 predicted proteins | sample InSIn2gowninarea_FD_83865 | JGI IMG/M metagenome (GOLD analysis project Ga0115851, IMG submission 83865)
TTCAGAAGGACCTACTCCGATACCAATTGTTGGAAATAATACTAAGAGGGGGGGTGAATCAGTATTATCAAGACAAATAATCCTTTTTCAAAATCAAATAATATATGCTACTTCAACGAATTAAACCTGCGTATATATGCAATTATGCAGAAGGAAACCCGTGTATACAATGAAAACTTTTAATTTACTTTATCTTTCTGATGATGATTGTTAATCTGTGTTTCAGAATCAAATAACCAGTAACCAGAAATAGTAGAACAGAGCAGAAAGACAATCACACAAGAACACAAGATATAAGGTGGAAACCCAATGTAGGTGAAAACCACCTGCTGCAATTCATCTCTATCTTTCTTTAATTAGAAACTTCTTTTACAATGTACTGGTGCAGTCCTTTACCAGTACATAGGCTACAACCTGCAGAGAGCTACAACTCTCTCTCATTCTCCAGCTTCTCCTGGAAGGGAGCTACAACCCCCTTAGCTCTTGCACTAGCCAAGATACTAGTGCGTAGGTGCTGGCCTACAGAAGGCTACAACCTTCTCTTTCTTCCAGGGACCACGTTTCATAAATTTTCAGACTAGATCCATGCACATCAATCAATCATCAAAATTTCTGCTATACCCAAAACTCCGTTTCAACCGAACAAACAGATTAACACTTCTCTGAAAGCTGTACCCAGAACACAGTAACAGTGACCATATACCAAATTCTGAACCCAGAACACTGCAGCAACAACAGTGGGAGCTAGATCACAATAAAATACATGTATGCTACTTGAACAACCTGAAAAGTGCATGTATATGCTCCTGTATGTGGATCATCCTGCGTATACGCAGTTTTACTTTGATGAACCTGTGTGTATACGCGTCTTCGCTTTACTGAACCTGCGTATAGATCTATAAGGGATAATTCATTCTTTCAGACAATCAATTACAAATTAACCCAGATTATCAGATTTATAGATCAAGCATGCACCTCACAGAATAGATCAAAATCATACATAGATATTATTCAAGCCTTAAAGATTATGACACATCAATAGATCTTTCACACAAGTTCTTCCTTCATTCAGATCCAGATCTGCACCATAACCACAATCACAAGAGATTCAGATCTACCACCCATTAGATATTCAATTCTTCAAAAGATACTCTGCCAAATGATCTCCTTCCTCTTTTATAGCTTTAGGCATTTCTCAATACCATGAACCAAAACCATAATAACACAATACCACGGGCTCAATACTTGGGGGCAACACTTCTGACGAGATACCATGGTCCAAAACCTGAGGTTCAATTACCAAGGACTAACTACCACGGACCAAAGGTAAGTTTTCCAACATATACGCGCTTTTCCTTGCATGAAAGTTCATGTATACGCATACGCGCCTTCGAAACATCCAACCCACGTGTATATGCGACTTTGTCTAGATGAACCTGCATATACAAGATTTCCTTCATCCTGAGAGCCTGAACTGAAATCTGTCACCAAGGTGAGTTACCATCAAGGACAACACCTGAACCATAGCCCCACACTTGTGCCATAATGCCAACAAAGGAAGGTGATGGGAAAAGTTTTAAATGCCGTAAACATATCAAGCATACCACCTTACGTGAAATGATTCTTTCGATAAGCACGCACCCATAATCCATAATAACTGGCAACTTCTTCATTTATTAGCATTAAAGTCCATAACTAGGTGTCAGCTTAAGGAAAATAATTTTCTTGAATAACGCGCCCAAAAGATCTGCGATGAAGCGATTTTGTGATTTGCTTCGCAACATCGCAGATCGCAATATCACAAAATTGAAATATCACAAAATCACAATATCACAAAATCGACCACTCATGACATCACATTATAGTATTATCGCCACATCGGGAAATCGCAATATCGCAATATCGCGATATCGCAAATCGTAGAAATGTACGTATGACAATCTTTGTTAACCTATTTTCTGTGATATGCAATCGGTGTCATCGCATATCGGCAAATTGAAGTGTTTCAATGAGAGTTGTGCTGAATGCGATGCAATATTTGTTTTTTATCGCATATCGTGATCTCGCAAATGTTGGAATTGTGCTTGTAAGATGGCATCCCGCTATCTTATGTGATGTGATATTTCCTAAGGAAATATTTTATCTTACCTCATCATGAAACTTAGCTTTTTTGGATTTTCCGAGAGGTTTTCCTAAGCTTATGATGGTAATTTTATTTATAAAGGAAATTTAAACACTATTTTAATTTTTTATATTTTTAACTAAGGGTCCCCTTTTATTTAGTATTAGGAATAACATTCAATAAAAAGTGGGGTTGTTGCTGGCCACAACAGAACCTAATTCAGATTATGGGTTTATGGATACTGATTCGTCATTAATAAAGGCTTTGAGATTGATATTACACAAAGGGTTTGCGAAAAAGAGAACTACCACATTGAAATATGAATTTAGCAATGAACTCACGACAATCCAATCTTGGATGCATAAAATGGACATCGTAACTAAGGAAATCACTGCGCAGAAACCCAGTTCGGCTCATGAATATAGTTATATCGATTCATCGTTGATAAAGACTCTAAGATCGATATTACTCAAAGGATCTACGAAAAATAGAACAGCCACATTGAAATATGAGTCCAACAATGAACTCATGACAACCCAATCTTTGATGCATAAAATGGACAACGTAACTAAGGAAAGCACTACGCAGAAACCCAGTTCGGCTCACGAATTTGCAGAGATTGACTCAACTTTGAAAATTTAAAAAGTTTCAACTTCGAAAATAGAAAATGGGTCTGCAGAAAGGAAAATAGCTCCATCGAAACATGATTCCAGCATATTTATCAATGAACTCACAACAACCTTGATATCTCATCCGATAATGGACAACGACAGTATAATGGTGGATATAATTACCGAGATTAAATCCATGAAAAATGAGACAACCAATGATGTTTCTGAGAAGGCAACAACATTATCATATGATGAAAAAGTAGGCAAAGCATATAGTAAATCTTTCCAGCACCCTGAGCAACCACATCACTTTAGGCCTGCTAGAAAGAGGTTTGAATTTTTCCCTCTCCATGTACCATCCCCAAAGAAGACATTCTATGCAATATTGAGTATGGGATTAAGGATTTACCAGACAACATTAAAGAAATTGTTAGACAGGATTTCTCCATCATCCTACGGAGAGACAAACCTCCCAAAGTAACATTTCCAAACAAGAATATCTTTCTCTTAAGAACCTCAACCAAAACCCTAACATGTTGATCCTGGAAGCTAACAAATGTGGTGCGATTGTGATAATGAACACAAAGGATTACAATGAGAAGATAATAGAACACCTAAATAACAACGATTGTTACGCAAATTAAAAAATAATCCCATAAAAAGGATATCCAAGGTCATTAGTTACTTAATAAAATCTAGCAAAGAACACAACATTAAGAATCTTATCGAAACCAATCCCTACACCCCTAGCATTTATGGAGCCCCCAAAATTCACAAATAAGGTCTTCCCATAAGACCCATTGTCAACACTATTGGAGGTCTCACTTACCATCTCGCCAAATATCTTGCTAAAAATCTTAAACCCTTGGTAGGGAATACCAGTTCCTTTGTCAAAGATTCCAATCACTTCATCAATGAAATCAAACAATAAAACTTGACCAAAAGAACATCTTAGTGAGTTTTGATGTGAAATCTCTTTATACTAATATTCCCATAGGTGAAGCCATGGAGGTAATCCAAAAATTCATTGATCCCAACACAACCAAATTAGTATAAGTTTTCCTGAGATCAACCTTTTTAAGTTATAAAGATGATATATATGAGCAAACCTGTGGTGTGGCTATGGGATCACCTCTGTCTCCCATCATTGCCAATTTGTTTATGGAACATTTCAAGACTAAAGCCATTGAATCTTCACCACTAAAACCTAAACTATGGAAAATATTTGTCGATGACACCTATATTATTTGGCCTCATGGTAAAGAAAAACTAGATAATTTCCTAAAACACTTCAACAATCAATCTAGTTCTATCCAATTCACTATGGAAATGGAAGAGAACGAGAGCCCTCCCTTTCTTGACATCCTTATCAAAAGAAACCAAGATGGCACAATATCTCACCAAGTATATCATAAGAAAACCCACACAGAGCATTACCTTCACACCAGCTCACACCATCATCCTGCTCAAAAACTAGGGATTCTAAACACTATGGCTACCAGGGTTGTTTGCATTTCAGATCAGGATCATTTTGAACAAGAGAACAACCATCTTATGGATGTTTTCGAAAATAATGGATATAGAAGACACCAAGGAATAAAAGTTTTCAAGAAAGCTGAGAACCCTAAAAACAAACAACCTATGCATGAGTATGCTGGTAAGGTAAACCCCCCCTACATATTGGACACCACAGATAAAATATCATATATTTTAAAGAAGAATAACATAAAGACCATCTTCAAACCTATGAGCACCATTAGCAGATGCCTAAAATCAGTTAAAAATCCCATTGACCCCAAATGCCACAAAGGGGTTTATTTGGTCCCTTGTTCTTATAGCAAAACCTACATTGATGAGACTGGTAGATCAATCTCAACCAGGATTTAAGAACACGTAGCTGACATCAAGCATAACCCCTCCAAAACCTTAGATTTAGCTAAGCACTGCAATAAAACGAATCATTATAATTGCATTGAAAACTCATGTGTTGTGGTCAAAATTGACCATTATCACCACAAGAAATTCAGAGAATCCATTGAAATAGGTAAACACCGTAATAACCTCAACCACGATGATGGTTGGAAAATTAGTGACAATTGGATACTGACTCTTACCTCTAATCCTTCATTCTCTTAAAAAATGCCGCTGCCTTCTCATCCCTTGAGTAGACCTCCACGATCTTCCTCGTCATGACACAAGCCCTAAATTCATTAAACCCTTCTCCTTTAAATCATTAAGTATAAACCCTTTCTATAATCATTATTTTAAGTCATTAAAAATAATAATAAAAATAAATAAATAAATCAATTAATTAATATGATAAATTTAGTTTAATTGAATCAATAGTGCATAAAATAATTAAGTCTATAAACATTTAATTCAAATAAAAACAAAAATAAATACATAAATAAATAATATTTAATTTAATTTGGATTCGGCGGGAGGAAAATACCAGGGTTGCGACCAATCATAGAGGTTGTCCGCCATGAAAGGACGCACAGGGGGGAGCTCCACTCCCTCCGTCAAGTAGTCAGTGGTCAGTAGGGGGAAAAAGCCCATGGAAAATGACAAAGAGTATTCAAAAGGAAAACAGAGAAGCAGTGAAGAAGAGCAAGAGGGAACCAAAGCAAGGGAGCATAATGAAACATTGGAGAATGGAGAAGATATCAGGGAGAAAAGCACTAAAGAAAAAGCACACATGGGACCATGCAAACCCAAAGCGGCGGTAATTCCCAGAATCATTTTAAATGACCCAGCGCTGCAGGCGCACAGGGATCACATGCAAACATATGCAATCATTTGTAAATTCATGGGGCTGTGGCCAACTGAAAAAGCTTTACAAATGTGGATTAAATACCACTGGAAACCAAAAGGCAACATTGACCTACATCTTGGTTCCAAGGGTTTTTTCACAGTAGTTTTTGCTAATATCGAAGACAAAGACAGAGTGTTTAAAGGAGGCCCTTACTTCTTTGCTACAGCAGGCCTCTATATGATGTTGTGGATCATGAACTTTGTTCCAAAATGCGAAACTTTCACCTCAGTCCCAATCTGGGTAAGACTCTACTCTCTACCCCTTGATTACTGGCAAACGGAATCTCTATCAGCCATAGGAAACAAGTTAGGGCATTTTGTCAAAGCTTTTGAGGCCACTAGAAAGGGAAAGTATACCTCCTTTGCCAGAATATGTTTGGAGATGGATCTCTCTAGAGCATTTCCGGATGAGGTTATTCTGGAAGTGATTGATGAGGAATGGACACAAACAATAGACTATGAACACATTCCTTTCATATGTCGCAAATGTCACAAGCATGGATGCCTGGTTAGAGACTGCCCCCTCAATAAGGTAGAGGATAAAAGTAAAGATAATGTAATGAAGGATCTAGATAGCTTCTTCAAAGTGGTACACAAAGGAAAAGGGAGCAAAAAAGGACTAAGAACAAGCAAATCCAAAGAGCAGCATGTTAACCAGATGTTGTGCTCTACAACAACCCCCCATTTCATATCAATTTTAATTTCAAAACTATAATATGAAATGGGTCCCTTTTTGTTTTATTATCTTAATTGGTATTAACTTAGTGTTATTCGAAAAGACCAATAATAAAATGAAAACATTACAGAACTTTTCGATAAACCAATTGATAGGTCTTATAAAATATAAATGAGTAATCTTTTATCATTGCGATAAAGCGATCGCAAGATCGCATATCGCAATGACTAAAGAAACATAACTTAAAGACCCCTTGGTTTTCTCCGACGCGACAACGCGTCAGAAGGTTATCAATATTGGCAATAATATGTTGGCATAACAAAAGTCCCTCTTGCTCCGATGTGATGCGATATCGCTATCGGCGATCGGAGATAATCAATGCATGTTTTAAAAGCCCCACTTAAATACTCCCGATGCGAATTGGCGATATTGCTATCGGCAATCGGGGATTACGAAAGGAACCAATATAACAATTTAAGTTTTCCCCGATCACTGATCATGATAAAGTTAAAAGAACATATTTCAAAAAGAATGATAAACCCGGGGTATTATGATTAATCTGCATTAAAAGCCCTGTCTTCCCGATAACAATTCATTTGCGCTTAACCGTCAAAACATTCAAGTCATGCTTAAACGAATCATTCGACCAATAAATGATATAATCGGCATTTAAAGGATTGACATGTTTTGATGGCCATTTAATGAAATAGTAAGTCTTAAAAATCTTTTTACAGATTGTATCCGCGGCCATTTTATGTTAATCCCCCATCAGGCATTGATTAATATATTGCTTACATTTGGTTTGCGCTATCAATTTTCTGCATTACGTTCATTTTTACTCCTGTGCAGAACTCTTCCGAAACAGTAGATTCAAGCATAATGGGGAAGAAGTCTAAAAAGACTGCGATAGCTTCCGCTTCGCCCACCACAGGACAGCCCGTCGCTGATCTAGGAACTAAAAGAAAAGGACTGATATCGGACACTACATGTCTAGGACTCGACAGAACTACCTAGCAAAGTACTTATAATTTGATTGAAGCCGAAGAACCCAAGGTGACAGCAGTACAAGCCACAGCAGACTCAACTCGAAAATCTGATGCTACTTTAAAAGATTTAGCCGACTCTTTTCTCCATCGAATAGCGGCCCGGGAACAAATTCTCCCTTATACAGATGTAGTGAGGTGGGAAATTGAAGAAATCCCAATCACAAACAGAACCTTTTGCACTATAGATGGGAGAATCTTCGGTTCATTTCAACCTGATAATTTGAGGCAAATGTATCATTTGCCTATACCGGAGAAGAAATACAACAAGGCATTCTTGGAGAAATTCTCAAAAGAGAATGAAATTGAATCTGAACCCATTCGGGAGTGGAGGCAAAATCCAGCAAAACATAAACATGAGTCTTCGGGTAAGTACTCCATCGATTCTTTGTGTTCTCCTTATTGTTATGCTGGGATAATGATGTGTAGATTATGGAGATTGCATGATTCTACAAACTTTACTATAGAAATGGTTCTTTTGATGGAGGCGGCATGTAATAGTGAAATAATGGATTGGGCAACTATATTGTCAGATAAGTTAGCTACTGCAGTTCTTGAGTTTAGAAACAAAACCCGCATTACTGAAAGACTTGTTCCCCCATTTTACTATAGCGCTTATATCTTAGACACCTTGTGTTTTAATTCTAAATTTCCTGTGCTTGGATGGAGATGGACTCCACAAGATCCCACACCCATTCATATATATCATCAGAAGTTGTGGAAAGCTTACTATAAGCACCATTTGTATCAAGTTTGCAATGGTTTCATGCTACCCATTCACCATTCTATCTTTGATAAACCTACTCCTAAGATTTCCTACCAAGCCGGGATTGACTTGACATCTATAGGAAGATGGTTCGGAGAGGAAAAGTTCACCTATGTGAGAATTTTCGGAATCCATGCCAATCCTCATGTCCTCCCTCTATACATACCTGATAAATTATTAGCCAGGGAGATAGCCTATCAAATTACATCTGAAGGGGTTACACAGACTCTGAGGAATAAGAAAAAACAGGTTTGGCCTTCTTTTCCTTTTAGATGCGGTGTTTATGCTCTACATGACTTTAAACATGTAGAGAATGAAGCTGAAAAAATGAAAGCACTAAGTCTAGCAACCCTTCCTAATAGGGGATTTGATCCAAATAAGGTCGCCTACAATGCACTTGAACAGGCAATATTGACTAAGTTTGATCATGCAGAAGATATATTCGATGACCTGTTCTCCTCAGCTGAGTCAATGTCTCAAGTTATATCAATGGCCAGAACAAAATATAAGGATGACAAGTTGGTTGAATTTCACGGACTTAGAGAACAGAGGTTGCAAATTCTTCCTCTAGATCTGTTATCAATAACCCCAACGACAAAATCAAGCGAGCCTGAGTAGTGACTCACTAAGGAACCTCTGGCTACATCGGAAGTACAGGAGGAAGTGCATATGAAAAAGCAAGAAGAAACCCAGACAAAAGAATAGGAACAGAGTAGCATGGAAATGAATGTTGATGTCCAGGTTGACCCAAAATTGCTCCAGGAATGGCAGCAATTCAATTCAATCATCAGCAATCTTGAATCTCCAAAAGAAGCTGAAACATCAAAAGCAGCTAGTACACAAGAAACAATATCAACATAGGTTCTAAGTGAAACCAGCGGCCTACCCAGTTCTAAAGAAACAGAGATAATTCCTAAGGATCCCTTCGATGAGATTATTTTGCAAATAGAAGAAATTCCTCCCTTAGATGTCTTTTACAGCCCAAAACACAAAGCTATAGTAAAATGACAGAGGAAAAGGAGAAGGATTGATCAACCTTCCCTATTCCCCGAACAAACAGTGACGGGAAATGTGGTTTGGAAGGAGGAATTTGACCCCTCTGATGACCTAACAAAACTATCACAATATGTTGGAGCTTATTCAGCAGCCACTATAGATAAGGCATCAGAGGTGAGCAATCTATTGAAAGGAAAAGACCAGGAGATCTTTTCGCTACAAGCATAACTATCGGAGGCACAGCAGAAAGTAGAACAAGTAGAACGACAATTGTTTTCACAGCAACAAATAAATAATTAATTAAATAAACAATTGCAGGAAGAGAAGCAGAGAATTGATTACAGTGCAGTTCAAAGGTAGAAAGAGCTATCAGAAGCATTGGCGCAATTGAAAACAATGAATGAACAAATGCTGAAGTCAAAAGATGAGCAAATTGCTCAACTATCAACCCAAATAGAGAAAACCAAGAACCTTCCACAACCAGCCGAATTCAGAGCAGAGGCATTACAGATAAACAAAGCATTAATAACACAAATAAAATTGTTATGTCAACAAATCATCCAAGCAGAACCTTTATGTGACTTAACAACATCTCTAAGTGATAAATCGGCCGATGCTACAACAGACTTGGAGCAGGCCGATGAGACTTTGACTAATTTTCTTGAGTGGCAAGAGACTGACAAAGGACAGGCAACTAGTTTGCCGAAAATCCTAGAATCGCATAAAGAGATATTATTTACGGAATGGCAGTCCCAGCTAATAAAAACAGAGAGAGCAGTCTCTAGATGTAAACTAACCACAAGTAATTTGGTTGAGTTAACTAATGATACTCTCTATTTATCCAACATGATTTCTCAATGTACTCCAGGAAAATTAACATCGGCAAAAACATTGGAACAGTCATGTTATCCAGAGCTAGAGAAAAATGGGAGATTAATCGCAAGAATTAACAGTTTGACATGGGACACTTATTGGTTGTTCTTAGTCAAACCATACAGTCAGTGAGCTACCCTCAAATGTCTCACATATGCTATCGGGTGTATCATTCCCGATATACAGGATGACACCTACGCCGCCCAACTCAATTCTCATCTCAACCGACCACCACTTGGTTACATTGCTGATGAAATCTAGGTGGGATAGCCAGATATTTTCAAATCTAAAAGGTCTGTTCCCTGGTTTACCAACGCCCTGCACCTCCATTTGTATTGGCCAGTGATCAGAACACCCAAAGGGTAGCACTCCAGCTACCATTTCCTTGTCATTGAGCATAAGATATTTTGAGATAATTAATCTATCTAGTTTGGAGGCTACTTGAGACTCACCTCCTCTTTTATTGCTCCATGTGAAGATGCCATTGTGCATTCCAATGTCCACCAACTTCATTTCATCAATAAAGGTTTGAAAAGCCACAGAGTCTTTGCCTAGAATTCTGGTTCCCCCTTTTATCCGTAAGTGACTTAATCATGTTGAAATCACCCCCTAAGATCCAGGGTATTCCTGCATGTCTGTTTCGGAGAGTCTCCAAAGAATTAAGAAGCCTTAGTTTAGCCTCCAATCTCTATGGGCCATAGACATTTGTAACCAGATAGGTTTCCTTAACTCCTACTGGTTGAAAAATTGCAGATAAATAATCTCTAGATGCCTCCGCATCTATTAAGTCAATATTTTGTGGATTCCATAGAGTGAGAATACCTCCTGCTGTATTCTCTGCCTTGACTTCCAGAAACTCAAATTTATTGAGCCATTTACTATGCATCTCTCTTATCTTCTGAACGGAGCACTTGGTCTCCTGTATGAAAATCACATCCAGAGATGCTTGTTTCATTCTATTACTTAGTAATCTTTGTTTTCTTCTACCACCTAGACCTCTGATATTCCAAGAAGTGAACTTCATAATTAAAGATTAGTAAAGGAGTAACTGGATAGGTCTTTCATCTTACCTGAATCTATCATTAGCTTTCCGCATTCCATCAACAACTCATTCTTCTTTTTTCTACCCCTCTTCTTTCCTGGGATTCTAGGTGCTAGTCCTGCCATATTTTTCATCGTCTTCACTCCTTCATTGCCTTGTCTTTCTTTGTGATTGAGTCTGTTCAATCCTTTAGTTTGGGTCCTCCATAGAAATATTTTCTGAACCCTATTGAATTCCTCTACAGGTAATGAGTCTAGCCCTTCTTTGGTTCCTTGATTTAAAAAACTTTCTAAATCTAGGTTTTCTTTCTCAATGATTTCCTGGAGATCATGGTGCTCCATATCTATCTCACTTTGGGTCATGTCAAGATCCATCGCCTACTTAGCATTACTCATCATGAGTTCTTTTATATTGTCATTCTCTTGTATTTGTTCCTTTTCTTTTTCTTTCTCCTCCTCCCCTTTGTTTCCTGCTTCCGCCTTATCAGTGTCTGTAGGATTTGTGTCTACTTCGAGGGTTTGGAACCTATTCTGGTGTTGATGACCCAAAAATCGTTGCATCAACATTGGGGGATAACCACCTGGTCTAGACCTTAATATAGCTCCTTTTCCATTTGGGATGGTGGCTCCGACTGGATATAATGGGACCAGTTTCCCAATAATGAATAAAAGGGGTGAGTGAATGATTGATTGGCTAATCTAATGATAGGTGGATAATTAAATCTATCAACAAAATATAAAAAATTACTAATAATCCCGGGAGCTTTTAATCTTTTAAGTGTAGCGCTTGATAATCTTTGTTTATTAACAGGCATATAGATGACTCTATCCAATAAACATAGACATTTAATCACTTAATGATTTGCTTTATTAAAATAGTTTACCAAAGTAATTAACAAAACATTGCTACACTATATCATTTATATTATCGATATATACATGATTTAGAAGGAAAGCATGCTATAAACATCCAATAATGGAGAGAATAAAGAATACTGTTAACAGTGCATGCATATATCCGATAATAGCAAAAGTAATCAAATAACAATTTATATAGAAATAATGAAATCAGACATAGATAAAAGTACCATATGAGCTGATAATCACTCCCAATATCAATCGCTATTTGTAATTCTTCTTCAGACTCAGAAATGCTTTCAAACAAAGACAGTAGTGCACGTTCACATAAAAGCTTCCTTGTCAAAATCAAAATAATTGGCCCTGTTTTATAAAAGAATATGCCTGAAGTATAGTAGTGTAACTTCAGGTTTATAAGTCATATACAAAACTTATGACCCTTTCTAAATACATGAAAGGGTCTATAAATACTTTCTTAAGCTAACCGACTATGAAAACTAAAATCCTACTTAATTGGTATAACTTGATTCTAAATATTTCTTTCATGGAAATCTGGCAGTTGGTGGCATGAATCATCACTTAGGTTGTTCGCCTTTAGACTTAAGCTGGCATATTGCAAGCATTGGTTCCACTTTTGGTGGTCGGTTGAGATGAGAATTGAGTTGGGCGGCGTAGGTGTCATCCTGTATATCGGGAATGATACACCCGATAGCATATGTGAG
>Ga0115851_100809_pt1 | contig 12519 bp, 11 predicted proteins | sample InSIn2gowninarea_FD_83865 | JGI IMG/M metagenome (GOLD analysis project Ga0115851, IMG submission 83865)
TGGGGGGGGGGGCTACAGTATGATTGGGTTTGGGTTTTTCTGTAATAAGAGGGGCCGGGGCATCATTCATATCGATCCAGTTCTCGCACAAATTTTGAGCGATTATTGGAAGAAAGCGCTTCCATTTCCGTAATGAATGAAGATTCGGGAAGGGATAGAATGGGAAGACGTGTTTCCGAAACAAGCAAGAGACAGGTTACGAAGGGGGAGTTAGCAAAGTTGAACAGGATTGGAATGGGCATGGAAACATGTATCGATGTACCAAATTGGCTTATGCTCCCAGGTTGATGCAATGTATTCCACCGGTTCACAGGGGACTTAGTGATTGGTATATTTATGGGTCCGATACGGATGAGAATAGGAGCCAGTTCGACAGGAAGCTTTTGGGGACGCAGTGCACCCGGGTGAATAAAAAACAAGATGGATACAGGGGTTAAACGAGCATCCCACACCCGAAAGGTGCCCCACATAGGTTTCCCCCGAAACCCTCCAGTTACTAAGGTCAACAATGTAGAGAAAGCACCTATTTCTGGACCGGTTCCGGAAAAGCGGGTCAGAAGGGGATGTTTTGTCGATGAGAGGGAAAAACTGCTGGGGGCCACTGCTGTATGAACAAGTAGACTCATCCAAGCTGCAGGAACATGTACATAGATCATTCGATGATTTTCACCTTGTTGAGAATCGGATGGTGCCACCCGGAGACTCAGATAAATAGCCATCGCTGTTAAGAACCACCAGAATCCGATCATTTGCGCGTAGCTTCTGGGAATAAGCGACATAAAGAAAGAGGGTTGTAATAACGAGAACGTGTGGTTTGTTTCACCGAACGAAGGGGAATCTGGTTGAATCAATGCATCATCTTGGGATACGTGCATGGAACCACATGGGGGAGAAGTAGGTACGAATTGATTGGTACTTCAGCCGAATCGATTATACAGAAAAGGGGATGTATCTCGCATGCATGTTGGCTCGCAACCCAATATTCACACCGATGTATTATCAGCTCGCTCCCCTATCATTATTTAGGGGGAAGCCTGCACCTTGAAGAGCAAATCGAGAAATGGGGCATTACAAAACATGTTTCATTAAGAAATGGATCAGAAGCATAGGACCTCTAGAATCAGTCTGCCCCTTTCCGAATATACGGGCATCACATCAATCAGATATGGAAGAGGGAATTACTATGTGAAGGGGGGGTGTGGGGAGGTAATGTTAGTGCAGGCTGTACGATTGGGATAGGATTTTGAAGGCCGTTTCAGCAACTTCAATAATGATAATGGGGCAGCCCTACTATTATGAAAAGGTTCCAAGCCTAATATATGAAAGCGCTTGACCGGATCGGTTGCGAAAAAAAGCGCCCAAGCAACGCTACCTTTTCCATATAATAAGGGAGTTGGGTACTCAATAGAAGTTCGGTAATCGAGCGATGATAACCTCATCTCCTGGAATTCGAGATAATAATATACGGGCACCTTATATAAGAAAAGGGTGGGGGTTCGGGCCCTGAAATTCATATAGAAAAGGGTTCGTTTGTTCCCGCTCCATTCCATTCGTTTGTGGGCGATGGAAGAGAACGGATATGGGGATCCTCTCTCCTCATGGCAATTGGAAGAACCTGGCTCACCCTATATATAGTGAATAATTGCTTTCCTCACTCTCATATTGTAATAAGGGGAGGGAGCTTAAATAAAGCATTGTTCCGTAATTCATAATGTACGGGGGGATTCTCTTCCATTCCAGTTGTCGGGAATCCCCTGACTCGACACTTTTCTTCCGCCCCGTTCTATCCGGTCCCTTCCATCTGATCCCTAATCCCCGACCCCTCTTTCTTTTCTGCCCGCTATCCATCCCATCCGCACTAAAACGACAGCGTTTTCTTTTGATAAGGGTGAACAACGTTGCCCTACTATTCCTTCCCCACCCACCGCCCTGGGCGCCCCCGTATATTGTTCAAAGGGCGAGCCGAATTAAGGCACTGCTGAACCTGCGGAGGGAGTGAGAGAGAGTAGGAATGCGGCTCATCATAGAGATATGTTCCCGCTCAATCTCGAGCCAACCACCATTCATCTAGGGGGAAAGCGGAGCTACTGTTCTTTTTCCGTAGGTAGGTAGGTGATTCACCCTTCCTAAAAAGGAATCAGGCCCCGTTATCGTATAGGAAGGCACCATCACAGAATTCCTTATCGACTCGCGGAACCAACTACTCCTATGGTTTACCGGAGCTTCTGGTCCCGGCTTGAAAGTGATCTTATTCGAATTCCTTCTTTCCAGCTTTCAGGAAAAGCCGTAAATGTTCCCCTTGAATGATAGTAGGGCGGGAGATGTTTGACAGGGAATTTGACTACCTACCCCCTACTATTATTAACTGTTGGCCCCCTATTATTATTCGCAGCAACCCGGTTTCAGTTACTGGAAAGAGCCCCTCTCAGCTAGCTAGAGGGAATTGGGTCACCCTATACATATAAAGCATTTCGATCTCCCTACTAACACAATTGTTTCTCTCTCCAATCCCGTTCCCCTTCTTAATTAGCAGGAATAGGAATTCAGGATTGATTTGTTCCGCTGATTGACCGAAAGCTGATTGACACTTTTCACCCATCTACCGGTCTCTTCGGCCGGCATGAAGTCGACGATCGATAGCTGGGTGGGGTGGGGCGGCCTAGAAAAGTGCCTCTCGCTTTCTCATTATTCAAGGGGGAATTGCCCAATACACATGTTGTCCCAATCCCCTATTATTATCTTGAAGCGCCGGCTTATTATTATTATTTCAGGGGAATGGGAAGGATTTGTTCCGGAAGCAGAGGGAATGGATATGGGGAATTGGATCACCCTATTCATATGAAGCAAGGAGCCAAGCCCGAAAGCCTAGAAACACCAAAATAATAGTAGGGGGTTGTTCTTGAAAATCAGATCTTTTTCGTTGCCCTACTATTCTTATTTGGGATCTCCACGAATCCCCCTATAATAAGTAAAGCGATGCTCGCTGCCGAACCTCGGAATAATAATATACGGGGGGAAGTTATTATATAGAAGGGGCAATACGTGTGAAAAGAGAGTCGATTGCCGCCGATGCAGCATTCCCTCTCATACCTCAAGAGGCATTGATCCTCTCCCTATCGAAACGTACGCCCCATTATTATTATTATTCAAGGGCTTCCCTCCTGAGGTAGATGGGATTCCCCCTTTCCATATAGTAACGGTAGACGGGAGATAGCCTGCCTATTTGTTGGTTCAGAAAGATAGGTTCCGCGATTTCCATGGTTATCCGCCTCTCATCCCCAGCCTTTCCGATTCAAGTCATCGAATAAGAATATACGGGCGCTTCTGGGTCCATTGAACCTGTTGGAGCTCTCTTGAAAAAGGCTAGATCGATTTGGAGGTCCCCGTATATCATTAATTGCCCTTAAATAATATGAAAGAATCGCGCTTTCTTCCACAATCGTTCCTTTCGATAATACGAATAGGGGTATCACTAGAGCAAATCGAAGAGTTGCAGGGAATCGATCTTTCTAGGGGTGCAGCCTTGCCTCGGATAAGGCCGATCGGATGCCTTAGGTATCTCCCCATGGCCCAAAGCCCCCTTCCCCGACCCGCACCCCCTTCTAATAAACAAAATTCAAGTAGTTCGTATTTGGTAAGCGGACTCATTTCTGTGTGATAAGAGGGCGAGCGAAAAAGGAATTCTACTAGAATGAATGGGGCGTTCGCCTATTATTATTGTATGAAAAAGGGGCTATTTCTTCTTATTTGAGGTCTTGGATAATAGTGTAGGGGGGAGGGGACACTAGTGGGTAGCAGTAGTGTGGGTAGCTGTAGCAGTTGCAACGGGAAGGGAAGAGCAGCGCGGTTGAGCAGCTGTGATCGATCCATAGGCAGTCATGTTGTATAGTAACGAGCGAGGTTCAAGAGTGAACGGTTGAACGTCAGCATCGGTAGGGATCAGACGTCAACATCGCCTATTTCTTATTATTCAAGGGAGGGAGGGCTTACTACTATATAGGGGTGCTTTGCTTCGGGGACAAGCATCCTTCTGTGGTAGGGCAACGCCCTTCTCTGTATAACTTGCTCGACGACTCCCAAATGGACACATGATTCCTATCCATGTGGCGTGGCCCCTATTAGAATAGTAGGGGGCTGGAATTCATAATATACGGGGCAACCCTATTATTGTTTCAAGCGGGGGGGGAGAAGCAGCGCTAGCTCGAGGAAGCACACTCACTATTGGAAGGAGACTAACGGATTATGATAAAGGGCGAGCGTGGAAATCATCGACACTCAATGTAATGGAATGTGATGCAATGTAATGTAATGAGTCGCCAAGTTCATATTGTACAGAGAGAGATCGAAGCCGCGGAAATGAGGCCCTATTCTTATTTCAAGACCCATGAGTAATAATAGTAGGCCCGTAATCCGATACCGTATTAATAATAGTAGGGGTCCCGTATTAGGATCGATGACGTGACAACCTTGAATCAGTAACCTCCCCCCCCCATATAAATAAGTAAGGCCTCAGCACCCCCTATTAATTAATCGTTTCAATGGCTTTCTATTATTCGAGGGGGCCGCCACGGCTTCTTAAGACTACAGGTTTCCATCAACAGGGGGAGAGATGGAATGCACTCACTTACCGATTAAGAAGGGGGAGTTTGTATTACGTATGCAATAACGATTCAGGGCCTTCTGAAAATCGGAAGAACTTGGGTTCTATAGGGTAGGGCGCTCCTTTGAAACGATTAATTAATAGGAGGTGCTCTCGAGATTCAAAACGTCGTTATTCTTTACAGAATGATCGCTGCTATCGCTCACTGCACCATAAAGGATAATAGTAGGCGGGAATTCCTCTCAATCCGAGTCTTCCGAAGTGTATAATGCCCCTATTCTCATTATTTCCGGCTCCCGTACCCACCCGATTCTCCGAGCATTGAACCCATGAAGAGGTCCTACCCATACCTAGGAGAAGTATGTAACTGGGTGGATCCGGGAGTAATAGTAATAGGGGCATTTATGCTTTATTCCTCCCTCACCGGGGAAGAATGAGCTGGAAGCATGCCCGTATATTTCTATCAACGTGCCTTTATTATTATCTAAGGGCGAGAGGAGATTTTTTCAATCCCGGAATGGCTATGGCTTCGCGTCCCTCCCCCTCTCCCGTGGACCCTTTCAAATATACGGGACTTTAGTGCTTGGTTAAGAAAAAGAGAGAAATGAAGGAGGGGCGAAAGAGCTTGGTTAAGAAAAAGAGAGAAATAAAGGAGGGGCCTCCCTTATCATCTCAAGATACGCGATTCAGGATCTTGTGATCATAGTTCCAACCAGCCCTATCCATAGAATCGATTTGGGATCGCTCGTTCCCGGTAGGTATGGGTAGCACGTTCCTCCCCTATTATGAAAAGAAAGGCGTTCGTTATTCTATAGAAAGGGGGAAGCACCCCGTATATTCATTAAGGCGAGAGATCCCCGTATATTCTTAATTGCCCTACTTTCCCATGATCCCAAAACCGACTTTATGATCTCCTTTACGTAATCATTATTATTATTATTCAGGGCGACCCGCATAACCGAGCGATTCGACAACTAGTGTTTCCACTCCGATCACCCATCGATCGGTCCACCAGCCAGGGGGTTCTATAGGGTAGGGCGACTTCCCCCACTTCGAATGATGGTTGTTCCCCGCTTGATAGGAAGAGAAAGGGGCCATGTTGGTAAAAGCAGTAACTGCTCCTAACTGGAAAACCGGCGCACTATTACGTATACGAGACGCTTTATTATGGAAATAGGGGCGAGCATGAGCTTCTTGGTTATGGTCTGTCCACTAACCCAACCATTTCTCTCGTTTCAGATAGATCAATCCAAGCAGGTCTCCCCGTTCTCGGGTCCCCACCCCATTATTATTATGAAAAGGTCTCCACTTCCCCTTGGAATAATAGTGGGGCGGGAGGTACAACTAGTACCTCCCGAACGTTGCTGTAGTTAGATAGCTCTTTCCTTCCCTTCATGGCTTGACTAGCAACACCTATCATTTAAGGCTTCTACCCGCCTAAACAGATAGGGAATGGGAAAAGATCCTAGCGATGGCTTAGGCCCTCTCGCCCCAATCACTCGGTAGGTAGAAAAGCCGCGACCTACCCCACGAAGAGATAGAAATGCCTCCCTTCCTTTCCCGAGAAGATTCTATACGTATTAACAACCCCCAACCCCAATGATTAGTAGGGAATGCGAACTGGCTCTATATCATTCAAGGGGTTGGAGTAATTGAGCTGGAACGATACGGGGTTCTAGTGGAACCATTTCCCTCCGTTACGTCATTTGCCGAAACACATACGAGAGATGGATTAGATGCTTGCAAGGGTTTCTCCTCCAAGTATCCTCTCCTTCGACCCCCTTATGAAATAATAGAAAGGATTCCTGAAAATATACGGGGGTGCTTCTCAATTAAGAAATGAATAGGGCTCGTTAATAGTAGTGTAGGCGATTGGGGCGATATCGATTATGGATCAACAGCTTGTAATATAGCTACACCTGATTCCAATCCGAGACACCAAACCAAACTATTCCTTTCTAGCCCACTCATAATTGCCCCTATTATTCCAGCTGGGGGGAAGAAGAATATCGACATAAAGCATTTCCCCCTTAATTACTAGTAGGGCCACCCTCGAACAGAACGAATAAATAGAGTTTAGTTGTTCCGGGGCTCTTAGGTCTATTCTCACGTCCGGGTCGGCTGGGCACGTTCGAACGAGAACGAATGGATAGAGGCCTCGAACGATTCTATTCCTTTCTCCTAACTCTTATCTGGAATAGCGAACCTTAGAGTGTCATTCTGTGTGATGGGAAGAGCATCCAATCAACACAAACACAGTTTCCGATTCATTGATTCAAGATTCTATGGGAGAAAAGCCCCCGTGGGGGGAGTAAGAGCCCATGCATAAAGACTCACAAATGTAGTGGGTATTGTGTGAATGGCATGAACTGGATCACGCATGTCCAATAGATAGAAGCGGCATCATCACATGTTTGGTAAAAGCTGCTCCCCATAACGATCCATTCCAGAACCCGGCGGTCCGGATTCGTGATTGGGGCACATCGATGCAGGGACGGGTGCTCCCAAAAAGCATAGCGGTATTCATGGATGACCTGGATGTAGGCACGGGGCATAATGGGCCTTGTTGAGGCGCATCACTGACCTCTGCCGGTGGAGCATATGGATAGGTGTAGGAGGATTTAGGAATGAACATGGTGCAGCGGTTTCTCAGCTTCGAATTCGTCCGGGTGATATGGGGAAGGAGCATGTGGGGCTTACCATTGCTACGGAGAGAGAGGCGTTGGAGTGGATAAAAGTATCCCTCTGCCCCTCCCCCTTAATACGTATATAAGATACTCTCAATTCCACTCTTTTCTTGCTGATGGATAAACGCGTAATAAACAACTGCTACAGCTTCACCGACTGCTCCAACCGTATCCGGATCTGGAACTGCGCCTGGTTAGGCCTACCCCTGCTCCTTACGCCACTGATGCTGGAAGATATGGAACTATGCGAGCGAAAGCTGATTCATCGACAGAATCTACTGCTGAAACAACTAGCTAAGCCACTGGTCCCGGTGCTGCTTACCCTGCCCCTGGCGGTGCAGGTGAAGGGGCTGGTGAAAGGAAGCAAATTGCAAGGCTTGATGGAAAGTGTTGTGGGAATGATGAGATACCGAAGCCAGACGGTGACCACTATGGGTGGGACATGCCGCAGTAACAGTGATGGTGGGGTTACTTACCATAGTGGTTTAGGGGTACATAAGCGTTAGCTAACAGATCCAACAACGAAATTGCCCATTATCATCCGAGGAACTCCCCCAGTAAGTATTCCCCTAGGTGCTTCCCCAGGTATAGGTGTATAGGTCCAGGTTCTCCTTCGGCTACTTCATCGACGGCATGAACTACTGGATCAATCACTTCATCGACTGGATCACAAAGCTCTTAATATTGATTACGATCATCCTTATCCGGGTATGGCACTGGACGAAGGGGAGCTACGGGGTACGGCTCTCGGTCCCAATCATCATTAACAACATCCCATTGCTGCCTTTGGCGCTTCTACAGATGCTTCAACTGAATCAACATTTGGTTCATCAACCCGATCAACGGCTAGCTCCGGTACCCTTACCCATGTCCCAGCTCGTGGCTCCGCTCTTTTCTCCACTTCTGGGCATGGAACAACATGTGGATGGAGGTGTAGGTGGTGCAATTGGAAAACGCTTTGGCTAGTGATATTGAGAAACGGCCGACGAATGGGGTATAGCGGCGGCTAAGAAACGTGAGAAGATTCGTATTATGGGTAACAGTACGTGTGACCTTCTATCGTGCGCTTTTTGTCCACTTCGTTGCTACGGGACCATGGGATACGCTACAGGACCTTCTACGGGCTATGGGACATCTTCCGGGTCGGTCCAATCAATGACTAACACCTTGTATGTACGAATCATAGTGAGCATCATTCATAGTGAGAATCCACCCAGTGAGAATCATCAATGACACCTCGTGATCCATACCAATAATAGCAAGCACCTCTGTCCCTGGAATGACGAAAAGCACCCCCCATACGTGAGATTCATTAGTTGCACCCCCATAAGTGAGATGTATTCCCGCCCGTGATAGGCCCACCCGCCCCTGGTGCGATGAATAGCGAGCACTCCCATTAGTGGAATGATGAAAAGCACCTCCCATCGGTGAGAGGCGTACCCCCAATAGCATACCCGACCATGATAAGCATACCCGACGCTGTATTAGTTCCATCCCAACTCAGCTCACTTCTCGCCCAGAGACGGATGGGAATCGGAATTATTATGGGTGGGGGTTCATCGGAAATTCTTCGGGGTTCTCGAAATTCACATGTTCCCCCGTAACGGTGCGAGGGGTGCATCGTATATATAGGAATATGCGTATTTCCCTCCCCAATCGAAGGGCCTGTATCATCATTCTTGGGGGTACGTTCGATCAATTTCATCGATCCAAATGAATGCACATTTCCCTCCCCGGTCCCCCCAACAAAAGTACAAGCAACTCCTAATACTACTCAGTGCTGTGCTTCAGGTCCCCACGGAGAAGGGGTAGAATTGCGGCGTGCCAGTGACTCGCGTGCCCGAGTAAGAGCGGCATTTATTCGTATCTATGGTGGTAGTGAGAAGCGTTTCCAGCAAGAATTTGTTATTCATAATCATAATAGTAGGGCAACACCTCTATAGCGGAGTCACTCCCACACCCAGAGTCAAGAGCCCGTGGAATGCGATGCTTCTGTGACATTCTTCCCGTTCCCACTATCACTCAGCTCCTCAGCGGTTTCGAAAGCACTATTGTCCCTATTGGCACACCTCGGGTATTTGCGGAAACTCGTAGAAAGCAGATCTCTCTTGTGGTGTCATGCAGTTCTCGTTTCAAGTCATCCCAATTGCGGAGGGTTAGCGAACCGGCCCGCTCCCATTGGTAAAGGGACTAATAGCAATCTCCAGAATAGGGAAATACGGCCTCGCGTGACTCCCTAAACCCGGCGAATCCACCTCGAGGATTTTGATCGGAGGTGAACTCGACCGTATCGAAATAAGAAATCGAGAAATCCCTCAACTACAGGGAAGCACATGCCCTGGTTGTATTCGTTCCGTGCGGTGAGGCCCGTATCGGATCCCATTATCATGCATCTCTAGCCAAGGTTTGAGTCATCGACTGATACAGTCAGTAGTCTGATCCCGAGTTCTCCCTGGACGTGGGATGGTTGGCCATATTTCTCACCCCAACCCGACAGTTCTCGTTTCAAGTGCTACCGAATTCTGGCCGTTACTCGAGTGAGACACCTTGTTCAATATCTCGCTGCGGTTCATCGAACTATTGTCGCCTTTCTATCATCTAAGCCGGAAACAGATGGATTCAATACCACTACCATATACATGAAGAGTGGTGAGCCGGGGATAATGCGGATAGTTTCTCTCAGGGGGGGAAGGGGGGTTGAAGCATGGGGACTATTGCTAAAGGGAACTTTTTAGCTCCACATGCATTCGAAATCGAAGTGATGAATGGGGAGAGCAAGCCTTCTCCAAGTAGAGCAAGTCATGAGAGTCTATTATCTACCTATTAACAACCCTATCATTAATTGTAGTTAATGTGTCCCTCGTCTCCCCGATCGGTTACTGCATGAAATCAGTTACTGCTTCCTCCTCCCAAACTGTTAAAGGTGTGAGAACCGCTATCTATGCCCCCTACTCATGAGAAATGAGCGTCACCCACCCTGTTTCCCGGGCGTAACACTATCTAACTATCTAACTAATAAACGATTATCCATTTCTAGTAGAAGGGTGTGAGAGCCCTTTTTCACAGTTCAAGAATTCCTCCCCCCTGTTGAGCTGGTCAACCGATTCCCAAGCCCCCCCACCCATTACTCATAAATGAGAAGCTTGCATTTATTTCCACGTATATAATGGAATGCATTATCATAAAACAATTTGCTCGTCTAACAACTCTATACTCGGGTAGAGGCGGCACTCCCCCCTCAGCTTTACCCTTCATTCCGGCTCATCCTTTTCTTTGGCATTTCGTGCTTGCTCGCTTGCTTGCCTGCTCGCTTGCTTGCTTGCTTGCTCCCGGGGTGAGCTCAACTAGATAGGGATTCTAAATGGAGCAGTAGAGGCGGGTGTGGGGGGCTGGCAACTTCCAACTCACTCCTTCTATTCATTCTGTTGCTATCATCCAACAAGCGGATCAGAAATATACCGATTGAAAGCGCTTGCTCTCGCACCCCGTAATGATAATAAGCTGCGCTGGCAAGAGATAGGGAGAGGGAAGGGAGGGATAGTTGGCGCGAGAGACTCCCGCGGAAAACTGCTTAACCATTGGGGAGGGAGCTATTTGCTTATAAGCTCCTATTTCTCTCGTTGTCACAACTCAATGTTGTAGTTATTAGCACAGTTGTGACGTAAACCACACACTCCCGGTTCGATTAAACTAGTCACATTAGGTTCGCCCCACCCCGTATATCAGTTGAAATATTCTACGGTATTGGTGTAAGCCCGTGCTTTCGGGACCCTGTCACCCAAGCTTGACATTACACCAGCGCTTTGAGTCCCAGCATGTGGTGTGCCTCAGCCGACCATGGGATTAACCCATGGCCTACCTTTTATTATCAACGATAATGGGGAACTAAAGGACTCTAAATAAGACCTCATTCCCACCTCATTCACAATCAATTCGAGTGAGAATTCCACGGGAGATCGAAAGTGGATAATTGCTTCTCTGGTTGCATTGTAGCAAAATCCCCCGGGGGCTTCTACATTTGGAGTGCTCTTCTTCCCTCGGATGCGTTTTCGGAGCGTGCTATGCCAGAATGATCTTCATCCATGCCCGTTATTATCTATAAAGCATGATTATTGTTGATCCGCTTAAACATTTCTCGCATCGGTTATTCCTTATCGCACCATTGCCTATTGTGTGGAAGCATCTCGGTTGTATGACCGGGCTTTACCGCAGCTACCATGATCGTATGCGAAACCCCAAGAATTTGAGGTATCCCTTTGGGATCGAGATTAATGCATTGGGTCATGTCGTGAGCGTTGCCCCGGGAAGGAGGCCAGTTTGCTATCACCCCATTACCGTATGAAAAGGGGATGGTTGGTGGGGCAGTCCTCAACTATCCAACCTATGACAAGCAATCGTTTTCCCTAGTCCGGGCTATCAGGGAATGGAAACACTACCTTTAGTGGAGAGATACAATCATCCACACTGATCATGGGCCACTAAAGTACCCCCGAACACGAAGCATGTTGCAGCAAGCTAGGCACTCCGAATGCTCTATTATAGAATCGTTCCCTCCAACAATTCAATCCGTTGATTGGGTACGGAGAGGGGAAGGCTAATAAGCTTGTTGATACGCTGTCTAGGTATGGGTAGGACCCGGTTGCATAAGCTCTCCCGGGGGTGGCACCGTTTCCCATGGAGGGGTACAAGAGGCGGTATATGGGAGATGCTGATTCTGGAGAAAGGTACTAGGCACTCCGGGCTAAAGAGCAATCTCATTCGGTGCGAGATATTCACCTCTATACCCGGAACCGGAACCATAACCTGATCCGCACACAGAGAAATAGTTAGCCCCGCCAGCTCATGCCAGTCGATTCTAGTAAGCGCTCCCCGCCTCCTTTTCCCATTGGTTACGGAGCCTGTTGCCCCGCTCTCCATCGAGATGGATAACCCCTCCTTTCATGTCCGCGAGCTTTTCCCATAACGAACGCATTTGACTCCCAAAAGAAGAGATCGATCTACAGGAGATACGATTGCTATCCCGGTGGCTATCCATGCAGAGCTTTACTAATGTTTCGCCCCTACCATTACTAAGGGGTCGATCTTTCTATTATTTCAAGCGTGGATAGATGAGCGAGGCTTTGTGCCCGTCATTCAATTCGATAGAAAGCGGGAGCTATTCCCTGCCTTCCATTTAGCTAGCAGAATCCAACCTGATCGCGCCCAATAGATCTCGGATCAGGGCTGAATGTA
>Ga0115851_101465_pt1 | contig 12515 bp, 7 predicted proteins | sample InSIn2gowninarea_FD_83865 | JGI IMG/M metagenome (GOLD analysis project Ga0115851, IMG submission 83865)
CATGTTAGGAACTCGCTCATCTGGGCATTGATGATTGAAATATCGATCTATTTGTGTTAATCGATGAGATGTTGAATATCAATACAAATGACCTTATTATTTTACATATCGCCTTATAGCTCGTTAACAAGTTTAACCAATTTCCCTTTGTGCTGCTCAAACTCTTATTCCCTCATTTTGCGGAGTTGTTCTAACTCCATTTGAGCAAATGATTCCCTTTTGACCTCCTTTGTAAGATGTTCGATTTCATCCTTCATAGTCAGGAGTTATTCCAACTCTTTTGTGAGTCATTCTACCTCCTCTTGTAGTTGTTTATTATGTTCGCTCAACCCTGCTTTGTGCTACCTTTCTTCTTGAAGAAGTTTCTCAATCATTTTTTTTCCTGATGCATAACTTTTCGGTCTTTATGGTTTATTATTGTTGAAGAGTATCTAGTTCCTTCTCTTTCTACATTTGAAAATTATCCATTATAGCTTCAATGTCGAGTTCAAGTGGATCGGAAGTTATTATCATGCTCTTGAGTTATTGTGTTTCCTTCAGTTGGTCGCTTTCCTCATTATATTATTGCATCTCTACCTTGCATGTGTCTATTATATTTATAATCTCCTCTTGGTAGTATTGCTTGATTTGGTTGATTTCTTGTTACATGTGGGTGAAAATGGCCTTCAAGTGTTCTTCGATGGTATGATTTAGGTGGAAATCGATGGAAGGAAAGTATTTGTGGAGTATAGTGGTAAGTATGATGGTATTGATGGGATTGGTGATTTTGACGATAATGGTAGTGACCAATTGTTCCAGTTTCTTGATCAATTTAATTGGTAGGATGGAGGGGAAATTGACATGTTGTTGTTGGAATGTATAATGCATTATTGTAAATATTTGTATTAATCATCTTTGTAAATTCACTAATACTTAAGGGTATCATTAGATACCTTAAGTATTTAAGTGAATATGATAATGTAACTTGTACATTGGAAAAAGGGTGATCCAAAGAGGGATTTTGGCCTATAAATAGAAGGCTCCCTCTTTGTTATCTCACACCAATTGTGAAGTGAAGTTATGCTCTAATGTAGTGATTAGGAGATGAGTAGGAGAATTGTAAAAGGTTAATATTTGTGAATGAAGTAAGATCTAGTTAGTGGATGTACTCCTAGTTGGAGGGACCACTTTATCTCTTGAGTTATCTTGTGAGAGTGTTTATGCTTGAGTTCTTAATGTTGAATGAGTGAGCTTCCATGTGATCTTGGTTATTTAGGAATTAAGTGTTAGTGTTAGTTCCTTCAATCTGGTATCAAAGCATGGTGTGTAGGCTTATCTTCAACATTGTTTGTGAAGATTATCTCACTCCTTCTTCCAACTACTTTGGTGAGGTATAAAATTTTGAAGGTATATTTTTTCAAGATTTTTTTTGCCTCATAAGTTACTAACATTTCATGTATAAGTTGCAATATTTAAGAAAAATTACATACATATTATTTCTATATTATTACTAACACTATTTTGTTAGTTGCAACCTTTTTTTTGCTTGAAAATTAGTAATAATATGTTGTAGTTACATTTGCAACTTCTTTTATAAATACTTCAATTCTTTTACACATTTTTTAGTGTAAAATTTAAGGAAAGTAATTATTTCTTTTTACAAATTACCTTTTTTTTTTAAATATGGTATTCTTTTTTAATGAGCTATAAGGCGATATGTAAAATAATAAGGTCATTTGTATTGATATTCAACATCTCATCGATTAACACAAATAGATCGATATTTCAATCATCAATGCCCAGATGAGCGAGTTCCTAACATGGGCAAGAGAAATTCAGCAACACTTCCCAATACCAAATGAAAAAATCCAAGAGATAAACATAATCAATAGTCAAGTTTCAGCCTTGGTAGAAAAGAAATAAGTGCAAGAAGTAGCATTTAGAAAAATACTCAGGGAGCTACAATAGATAAATCATGTCCAAGATGAACAGATAACTCAAGTAGAGGAGTTGATCACCAAGGAGCCAATCAATGCCATGCAAGTAATTCAAATCAAATATCATCTTGATACTCTTCACCAACAAATCGATCACAATGCAAAGGTGTGGATTCTATAGAGGGAATGATACTCAACCCAACTTGAGTTTAAACCTATCGGACCTTTGTGTCCAACCCTCATTTCTGTTCAACAACAACTTCAATAGCCTACTATCGACTCTTCTGCTGGTGATGTTGTAGGAGAGAATTCTATTGTATTGTGGTTAAGAATTGTAATATGAAAGTTTTGAAGGGAAGGTAACAATGCAAAAAGTAGAAGTTAGTTATTTGTAAAGGATCTATGGATGATTGTAATATTTTGAAGTAATATAATGAAGCCCCCCCCTTATTTTATATACAAAAGTTATGGTGATGTTGATAAAAATATAAAAATAAAGATGTTAAGAAATAACTTAAAATGGTTGTTAAAAATAGGAAGGTAAAAAAAAACCAATAAATGGAATTAACATAAATGATGCATTTATATAAAGGATTCAACAATAAGGAATATAAGTGCTTGGTAACTTCCTCAAACAAAATTTTTGACTAAGGAAGACATCACTCCCCAAAAAATATTAAATAGAGTATTAATTTTATTGCAAAGCCTATGATGCAGATCATAGTCCCTTTGAATTGTTTCCATGTACCTAATTAGATTTATATCAATTTTTAGAAATAACTTACCTAATTAGGAGCCTAATACTACAAACCACTTATCAACTTGAAGCAGATGGATGATGAGATTCGAAGGGTAGGAATTAACAATAATCATGGATGCTCATTGAATGTTTCTAGAGGATGAATGGAAATTCACTAAACTTTGTTTTTTCTTCTCATATTGGCCTTACAAAACCCCCCGAGTATGGCTAAAATACACTACAAGAAGGCCTCTCCGATAACACCTCAAAGACTATTAGATTCGATGCCCTTTAATGAGTGAAGGAGTATTGGGTTGGATCATGGAAAGGTTACCATATGTGAGGTTAGTGTTTCATTACACTAAATACTTTACTCGAACTTACCATTTTGATTCTGGAGGAATAAAATCCAATGACATATTTGGAGCATCGGTTGACCAAGGAAATTTATGAAAAACTCATGCAAATCTTGAAAACATAAAAGACACTATTGAAAAGAAAGAGGGATCCTATTTGCACTTTGTCCACTTTGGATTTACGCAAAGTGATACAACTCTCCATCGATATTTTAGTCACTATTGTGATAGAGCTATTCAAAAAGAAAAAATTGTATGCTTAGGAGTTAGACATTTATGAAGAAAAGTTACTTATAAAAGCTAATGCTCGACAACTATTCTTAGAAGAAGACTACAAACTTCAATTAATAACCAAAATGCTATAATTTTGTCCTAGCCATTCTCCCTAAATTATTTTGGATTGTGCGACTCACTACTGTTTTGACATTCTTTTGGATCCATACTAATCAACTTTCTAGTACAACCACATGAAATCGAGTGGATAAGGGATCAATTACCAGAGACAAAATTGGTGTACATTTTTAGCAACTATTTTGTGATAACCAATGATTCAATTCCCATGACTATAGGATAAAGGCAAACCCATTATAAAAAATGAACTGAGAGTCTTATCGTAAGGATATGAAGATGAACTCAGGAGTTACTTCATAGAGGCTTCCTATGTCAAAAGTTTCTCATCAATGGCATAAGATAATAAAACCCGACTCGAGGATGAGCTGAAGTATTAAGTTAGGGAGGATGTTAGTAGGAGAGAATATTATAATGTAAATAGGTTGAGTTTAATCAGTAGTTAGCGATCGAATACTATGTGCTAACTACTCTGTCTGTTTTGATCGAAAGGACATGAATCTATAAACCAACGAATGGGACTGATAAGAGGAGAATCGAGGATAAAGAGAGTCTATGAGAGCCATGCGTGTAATAACAATATCATTGTAATCGACTTATGTTACTTCATATTAATAAAAGGATCGACCCCCCTATTTATTATGATCGAATTACTTGTCTTTACTTTTTATTCTTCCTCTCTATTTATCTATCAATTCTTAGTTGTTGATAAGAACCCTATTGAATGATTCGATTGATCAACATGATAAATAATTATGAGTGCTATTTGGACAAAAATGGTAATACCTTATACCTCTTGTTTGATTATCAATAATTGGTAAGGATTGGTTCCTAGAAATTGTTGATATTTTACTTTATTGATAAGTGTAAGTTATCCATTTTTAGATAGGTATTTAGCATATGCTTATTCCTATGCTAGAATAGAATGGATGAAATATGAATTTGATGTGCATATCATATATTGATAACAATTTATGGATGCCTCAGGAAATAGGAATCTTGGTATTACGTCTTGGAGGCAAATACTATGCACAAGGTCATGATAACAAATTGAGATACAAGATAAGGTATATTATTGATTTTGAAGTTATTTATTAATTTTAATAATAGGCAATAATAGTTGATCAATTTGAGATGATTGATTTACACTAGTATATTAGATTTAGATATCTAATTTCAAGATAGTGTTCTTCGTGCTTGTAGTTATCAAACCTTTTAGTTGATTACTTATGGTTAACGTTTAAACTCATATAGTTGATGATCACTAAGATTGAAATATTCATGATTTCTCTAGAAACTTATAAAACTTGTCATGAATATTGTTTAAATGAAAACTTGTGGACGCTAATAACATAGTTAATATTTGAACAATGACTTAGGTATTGCTTTACTTTTATGATAGAAAGTTCAACCTAATGGATCATAACACCTAAGCTTTGCAAAAATAGATGAAAACCTAATTGATGAGGTACAAAATGGCCTTATTATTATACCATTATTTAAATATTAAAGAATATTTTAGCAATAGTTATATATGTTTAAATATAGAACATTTATCTAAAATAGAGATAAAATGATATGCTTTGTTTATAACTAACATCTTTGTATTTTTGTAAAATTTAATATTTTACACTTTATAAATGTTTGTATCTTTAGCATTGGTGGTTAAAGGTCGGAGCATCCAAATTACTTCATAATTATTTCAACACGAGAAAAAAGCCTAGATTTGGAACCAATGGTGATTAGAGTGATTTGGCAAAGTCACACCTGGCATAAATCCTAGTTCTTATCCTTGTGCCCTAGTTTATTGCTTACCGGCCAAGATTGGATGGAAGATTGAATTTTGAAGAACAGCTTATTGGGTTATTTAGCGCCAAAACTCTACATTGTTATGCTACCAGCCTTGAAGAGCATACTCGATCAGCCAAGAATAATCTTCAATAATATTCTGTTGGGTCATGGCTACCAGATATGGACTATTTGGTTGAGAAGATAGACTATGTCTTCATAGAATTATTGAAGCCGAAGAATTCTGTAGTGAATTCTATTTTCATTGTCTTGTTGAATAAATTGTAGTAGCCATAGTTTATTATTAGTTAGATTTATTTTATAGCTATCTAGAAAATAAAGAAGACTGGCCGATTCATTTGGTAGTAGTTTCTAGACTTATTTGAGGATGTTATAAAAACCTCTTTCTTAGTAAAAGACGGGGTTTGGAGAATAAAAAAGGGTTTTCTATTGTAAGTATTAGAAAATAATAAAGCATAGAGTTTTATTTCCAGCTTTTAAGTTCAACCCAGAGACTTCTACCAGAAGTAGCTTAGCCAACTTCCATGGTAGAGCCTCTCTTTTATTTTTAGTTTATTTTTTTTCGACTTTGTGAGTAATGCTTCATTTTTGAGTGATATTTTAATATTTAAACAGTTTCCAGTGTGAGTTTATTTGCTAGTATTTATTTATTTCAATTCTATAGTGAGTATCATTTTTATTTTTGCACATGTAATCATAGATATAAGGTAGAATCTCAAATGTGGACAACCTTCGGACAACAACCCTTGACTTCACATTATTTAAATGGTGAATTGATGCTTCACCATTTTTGACGCCGTTTCCGAGGACAATTTCTCTATTATGTATGATGAAAGGTAACTAAATCTTGTAGAATTAGAGTACCAAATCATTTGAGCTAACTGGTCCCTAAGTGTTATAAAGGTGAGAGGTTGATTATACATTGGGGAACACTATGTTAATAAAGACTATTTCTAGGGGTTCTTAGAATAAGATTGATCACCAACATTATATAGAAGTAGTGTGCTGCCACACTTCTTCAAGCTGGGGGATACAATAAAGCTAAAAAGAATAGTAGTGATCCTCTTGACATGTTATAATGTATTAAGGAATATTGAGGACATTTCAACGCTAAACCATAACTCAGTATCTCCATGGTTTCATAGTCAAGAAGTTGATATGGATCTCATTGAAGCTGGGTAGTCATGAGTAACAATCTATCCTTTGATTCTTAGAAGCCCTGTCAATAAACTAAGACATGATTTATTATTTCAATTCAAAAGTTGTGTGCAGTTTATTTTCATTTTCATAGATATAGTATTTCCTCTAAAGGGGGTAGAATTGAAAGAAAATTAGATAAAACTCCACCACAAACCCCCCCCAAGTTAGCATTGATGAGCAAGTGCGATGGTTGGTAATTTCGGGAAGCATGGAATTTTAGGAACCAACTTTGAATAGTACTCAAAGCTTTCTGGAGCAGATTGCAACATTGAAGGCTGAGTTAGCATTGAAATATCTTTACATTGCATAATTGACTTCAGAGAGGGAAGCAAAGAATATCCTTCCTCAACAAGGATATTATGATACTCCTCTGAACAGCTCCAACAACATGTACAACTACTTTCATTTGTTCCATCTATGCCCGTGGTACCACCATCCAGTACCTTAGCACTTGATAATGCAGCATTAGTTCTTTCAGATTCCTAGGTGGTTCAGTCTTTGATTGAGTCTGACTTTGGGGATGCACTGTGCTCCATTTTATGGAGGACCATCATGAGCAGCGTAATTTCCATGCAACAACATCTTGATCTCAAAGGTAGAGCAACAATTATTCATTCAGAATTGGTGTGCAAAGTTCGAATGAAGGGTTGGATTCACAAACTACAACAATACAAGGTGGTCATTCGGCTATTGTGGGAAGGACTGCATTGAATTAAAAGCAAAGTAATGAGAGTAGTTAACTTGATGGTAGTCATCTGTGCGAAAACCAACATGCTGGCGGTCACACGGATGAAAACCAATCAAGTTAGCAGCCTCATCATAGAGTTCCCATAAAGGATTGAGTTCAATCTTCAAGCATGAATTTGTTAGTACAATGGATATGTCTTTCATTTTCTATTTTAAAATTTATTTCTATGTTAAATGTATATACTATTTGCTTAAATATCTTTTTCTTAAAAATGGCATCATTTTTTGCTTGGAGAATACTTCATGAGATTTCAGTAGTATCCACTTCTCTAGCCCAATAGACAACTGCAGTATGTATACCTCATTGTTTTCACTCTATATATCCCTTGTTTGTATGAAGATATGCACACTTTTAAGTGGGATGAGAGAAACAAGTAATCACATCTGATCAGAGTACAAGTCTGGTTGCCATTGGACTGTTTTGAACCATATTACTATTTGTTGATGTGTTGATGCCACTGATGGAGAAAAATATTAAAGATGTGGTCAATATTTTACTATGAAGCTAATAGATTTTATGAATGGTAGAAGAATTAAATCAAGTTCTAATAGGTGAACAAATGAACTCTGGTTCTTTGTCTTTATAAGAGTGACTTGAATTTGGATATGTGGATCTGCAACATGATGAAGATGAGAATGTTTATTTGCACCTACAAAGAGAACATAACAGAGATACTTGTGTGTTTCATTGAGATGAGGTAAGAGAAATGGTTTATTATCATATAAGTTCATATATTGATAATGCCATCACTCAGTAAAACTGGTAGTACTATAAATCTGGAATGTGCAAGTTTTAAGTTACATAAGGTACTATAAGTTTGGAGCATGAATGTTTTGCTATATCTATATTTCATTCATATTATATTCTGGAGGATATTTATTTCACGCCTTCAGTATACATAACTGCTAGAAATTCTGTAGAAAGATGTTATCGAGTAATAGAGTTTAGAATACAAGTTCCTTGGCACTATGGACCTCTCCAATCTTGGGTATGATGGTTCCGGTCTGCATGAGAATATGCAAATGTCTAAGTTGGGGGAGGTTGAAATGTATTTGAGAGTGTGGAAAGTTCATATTCCTTATTACAAGTCATTTACAAAAGAAAAAAAAACTCATAAAAAAATTGATTGTAATTGTCATTTTTCAAACTTTTTCTTACTATGTAAAAAAGTGTCAGAATGCTATTTTGCAGAGCTTATATCTCCTGAACCATGAATCCAAATTCCATGAAATTTGAACCATGTGTTCTACATCATATTTAATATATATGGTTCAGTTTGTAGCCTTTAACTCCTCCCAAGTTGCTTCCATTTTGTCCATAAAAGTTTGCTATTAAAACTATTTTTCTGTGTTATTTCTAGCCGTAAAAAATGAGAAATTACAGTTTTTCAAAGACCATAACTTTTCAGACATTTTTTAATGATCATATCTATATCACAAGAGTCCACATGGGTCCATTTATAGCTAAATAAAATTGGTATGAAGGTTCTAAGGTAGGATGATGATGGAGGTCTTGGTTAAAAGCTGGAAAATTACATAGTCTCAATGAAAAGCTAGTTGCAAATGAAGATGCCTTACATCAGATTGAAACTAAGGTAAATATGTAGCAGAGATATATTGGACATTGCAATTCACTTACCAAGTAGCTTCATAAAGTTACTCTGCAGATAATTCAAGTGAGTTACTATGCAAACAACTTCAGAATTTCACATTCCACCACTAGAGTATTCAACAGAGTTTCAGATTTTGAAGGATAAAGCTACTGTTATAATCATCAATAAGACTCCTACCACATCATATCATTCTCATCTTATTTATAACACCCATAGTCTACATATTTTTAGTAACTTTCACAGAATATGCCTTGGAATGCTTGTGAAATAATTCAAAAAAATAATAGAATGGTTTGAAATTTTAATCCGAGCAGCATCTCAAAAAATAGCTTTAAGTTTCTGAAAATGAATCTTAGTGTGGAAAGTTTTAAAGGAATACTTTATGGTATATCACCAGGATCCTGATTATTAGCTGTAGTCATGGAGATAACTGATTTGATTCAAAGATAAAAGCAAAAGTATGCATGGAATGAGCTAGAAAAGAATCCAGAATCATAAATATGAAAATTGAATTTTACTCAATTTAATGACTCTAGTGGGAATTTTTATCATAGCTGTTATTATTTCATTTATTAATGTTTGGATGCTGTAGAAAAAAAATTGGAGGAACAGAGAAGACACCTAGACTATTGAAAAAGAATTAATTCTCTTTCAAGGATATGCATATGAAAATCAAGGAAAAAGGCAGAAATGGTACACTCATTGTTTGATAAAATGCCTCTATGTGGTGTAATGGAATGCATGGCATCCACCGTCATAAAAGGAAAATTTGAAGTAGCACTGCATCAAATGTTTTCGTTGTGAGCACCCTGATCACATGTATGGTAAATATTGAAGAATACATATGGATAGTAAATTGTATGATAAAATGTCTATCAAAATGCAATTTCATCTTTTAGAAATAGTTGTTCAGCAGGAGTCGATCATGGCAGCTTTAATAGAAGGCGTAGGCATCCATTGAAGAGTAAGTGAATATGGATTTTCATTATATGTGGTGGTTGTGAACTTTTTTTTGAAATGTATGTGAAATGTAGGAGCATAAAAAATGCCTATGAATTGTTTGATTCGATGCAAATAGAAAACATATAGCAGATCTTTTTTAATTTGTTTTGAGGGTTGATCATTGGAAGAGACCTGATTCCATATTTCAAACACAGAGATTGATAATAAAGAACTCCTTCTCTGTCAGCATAGAGTAAAGTTGGCATTTGCACCTGGATTGTTACACATTCTTTACTCTGGCATTGTATTATTGAGATAGACATCAAGATATGCACAAAATGGATGCTAGAGACTTTTAAACAGATGCAATCATTAAATATAAAATTGAGCTTCGCGACCTTTTCCAACATTCTCTAAGCATGTGCGACGATGAGAGTATGGGCATTTGTCAAAGTCTAATTGAAAATGGTTTATCATCAAATATTTTGGTTGTCAATGCTAGCACACACCACGTTGGATACCCATTTGGTTTACATTGAATAGTATGATTATGAATGGCTTGATGAATGTGTATGAAATTATGGAAAAATACATGCACTTACTAAATACAACGATAACAGAAAATGCAAAATGAGTGGATGCATAAAGAAGGCATGAAAATAATTTAACAAAATGCTTAATTCAAATGCGGTTTCATGGTCTCCAATATGCTTATATAAAAATACAGAAAGGCCATAAAGTATTTTGAAATGATGCGACTTAAAAAAATATAGTAGAGGTTGCAAAATTTCTACAAGTTGGGAATGAGGTTACTGCTTACATCCGAGTGGAACATATCATAAGGAAGCGAAATATTTTGGCTGCATCTGGTATTGTTGAGTTGTTTTGGAAAACTTCTGATTGCTCGCCTACTAATAATTGAAGCACGGAGGCAATACCCTCTTGAATTATGAGGAAGCAACAACTACCTTAATTTTTGTTGACTCTAGATGTTCTGACCTTCCAAAACTATTTCACGTATGCAACTTATTATTTGCCAAATATGGAAAAGAATTTGGTGCTGCTGCTGTAAAACTTCAACCTGATTGTGGTGTTAATCGAAAGGCTTGCAGTTTGTATACTAGATCTTGAGATAAAATTGAAAAATATGAAAGATATAGCTGAAGAATACAGTGTATAATGGGACTCACCTACTATGCAATTAAAGTTCTTTAATTTGCATGAAGACTTACTGGATGAAAGTAGATAAAGTCACAGATTTAATGAGGAAGGAGTTTCTTCTCCATAATGGTATCATCGATGATTGCAATGATTCAAATGATTTGGTGCACAGGCTTGAGATAATTTTAAAGATGTAATTATCAGATGAAAATCCAAACTCTGTAATCTCTTCCTAGCATATGAGTTTTCTTCAGAGTACCTGAGTATTGCAGAGAGCAGCAAATATCCCTTGTTTTACATGAGAGTTGTGTTTAGCACCTAAGTTTCGTCAAGAGTACCCGAGTTTGATTTAGAACTTCTGAGTTTTACTAGAGTACCAAAGTTTTACAAAAATCACCAATTTTGAATAGGAGACTTCATTCAGACATATTTGTTTGACTAGGCACACAATCCTGATGGATATGTATTCAAATTATGAAAGTGTAATCCAAGAAGCTTCATGATGATATATGTAGTCACGATGTTCAAAATCAAATTTTAAAATAAGGGGTTGCATTAAGAAAATGTCAGGTAAGAACACAGTAATGCAGAGTGCACAAGAAGATAATGGATGCAGAATCATTCCAAATTGTGAAAATAGGATTGCACTTTTTGGTAGGCATCAAGGGATGCTTTGGCAGGCATTGATGAAAGATAGCAAAATCATGAAGATACATTTAGTTTTAAGAATTTCTTCATTAAAACACAGTGATAAAGTACACAATCTATTGGAATTTAATGTTATACATTAAATTGTTATTGTGAAAATTATTTTGATGAGTCACATTTCCAAAAGTGTAAACACTTGCAAGTGATTTTAAAGGAAGCAAAATGTACAATAGTCACAGAGAGGAGTGATATTTTGTTTTATAAATTCTCATGGAATATAATGATTAAAGTTTACAAAAACATAGACACAATTGCCATAATAGTGAAAAAGCAGAATATGTGAGTTTCAGAACAATAAAAGAACATACAAATATTTTTCAGTTCAATTGGTGATTACTCACTTCTATAAGTGATGAGGTAGAATGTCTACAGAGTATTCTAAAGTACTTCATAATGTCTACGTATTTCTACAGAATCCTCTTCTTCAGAACTTCAAAGACTTCAGAATTAGTAATGTCAGAGCTTGAGAAATGCATACAGAGCTTTAAAAATGGATACATACTTGGTTGCTTCAGGAGCAGCAACTTTTTAAGTTGGGGGAATGATGAGGCACAAATTGGCCTCATTATTATGCCATTATTTAAATATTAAAACATATTTTAGCAATAGTTATGTATGTTTATATATAGGAAGTTTATCTAAAATAGAGATAAAATGATATGCTTTGTTAATTACTAACATCTTTGTGTTTTTGTAAGATTTAATGCTAAAGTTATGTTTTAGACTTTATAAATTTTTATATCTATAGCATTGGTGGTTAAAGGCGGGAGAATCCAAATTACTTCATAATTATTTCAACATGAGGAAAAAGCCTAGATTTGGAACCAATGGTGATTAGAGTGATTTGGCAAAGTTAAACCTAGTAAAAATCCTTGCTTCTTATCTTTGTGCCCTAGTTTGTCGCTTACCTGCTAAGATTGGATGGAGGGTCGGATTTTCAAGATCAACTTATTGGGTTATTCAATGCCAGAACTCT
>Ga0115851_101467_pt1 | contig 12509 bp, 13 predicted proteins | sample InSIn2gowninarea_FD_83865 | JGI IMG/M metagenome (GOLD analysis project Ga0115851, IMG submission 83865)
TGCCACTTCTCTTGATATGTTTGAAAGTGATGGCTTTGTTTATTGCTATAAGTTGTTCGATGTTTTCCAGACGAGCAGCAAGACGCCAGCTATAGGAGAGTTTTTCTACAGAGGTCCCCTGTATGATTTGTTGAGCCATGTTGATGAGAATTTGAGAATCTCCCGCAATGATTAGGGGGGAAAAACCGTGTTGATGTGTGAGGATTAGACCTTGCCATAATCCCTCTAATTCCGCTGAGTTGTTGGTGTCCCATCCTATATTGCCTAGATAAAGTAATAGAGGATTGCCTGAATGATCCTTGAAGATTTCGCCGAACCCAGCCTGACCTGGATTGCCTTTGGAAGTGCCGTCAAAGTTGAGTTGTGTGATTCCAAAGGGTGGCGGGTACCAATTGCTTGGAGATTGCTGGGCGGAGATAGACTTGGTGGGAAGATCCTTAAATTGGATGGGCTTGAGATTCCAATTCATCCAGATGTTTCTTTCTTGTGGTTCGGTGGGGAAGTCCTCCTTGCTCCAATACTGTAGTGCCAGGGTTTCCTGCAGGTTGATGCACAAAGTGTTCCAGATTATTTTTGTGGGAGTGGTTTGATGCCTGAATATACGCCTATTCCTTTGTTTCTAGATTGTCCACATGATGTCTCCCGACAGTATTTTCCAAAGAGCATTGAGCAAGGGACTTTTGTATGGGTTTTTGGCCTAGAGTCGAAATGGTATTGGTGATGTCTTCTCTATCTCTCCCATCTTTTTAACATCTGAATTTTTTCCCCACAAATTGTTGGCTAGAGGGCAAGAATGCAAGAGGTGCAATATTGTTTCTTCCTGCTACTCACAGTTGGGACATCTTGATGGACAGTGGATGTTTCTTTTTCTAAGGTTGTCCCATGTGAGAATTCTTTTGTGGCTAAGTTGCCAAAGAAAGGTTGAGATTTTAGGCCAAATTTTGGGATGCCACACTTTATCCCAGAGTGGGTCCTTATTTGCTGGAGCATTGATTATTAGATTGTATGCTTCTTGGGTGGTAAAAGTTCCACGAGGTTTGTATCCCCAGCGAAGGATATCCTTTTCTTCAGAATATTTGATTCGCCTATTCGTTAATTCTATTTCCAACTTCTTGTACATTATCTCTTTTCCATTCCTTATAATTTCTTCTGCTTTGCGCCATTGTCTGTACCCCTAATCTAGGGTGGGAAGCCAATTCTGGCTGACCGACTCCCATCTTTGTGTTTCCTCGTCCTCTAATGGGTGTGGGGAGATTAAGCTGCGGAGATTGGGTCTTTGATGCCAGGAATCTGTCCAGAAGTGCATATGATTGCCATTTCTTATGTCCCAAAAACTGTGCTTGTGAATTAGGTTCCTGTGCAATCGAGGCGAGTCCCAGATTAGAGAACCCTTTTCTGTGCTTGTTAGCCTTATTAGGTTGTCATTCGATCTGTTGTCGGCGTACTTTGCTCTCCAGAAGATTGCCCAAGGTGCGTTTGGGCAAGAGAGCCACTTCCACTAGATTCGAGCGCCTATGACTGCGTTGCTATGTTGAGGGTCTTGGAGACCGATTCCCCCCATGCTTTTTGGGAGGCAGGCAATATCCCATTTGACTAAAGCCCATTTGCAATTCGGTCTTGTAGACCCCCATAGAAAATTTCTTTGGAGATTTTTGATTTTTTTGAGAACCCATTTGGGCGCTGCTAGGATGGAAAACAAATAAAGAGGCCTTGATTGCAGAATGGATTTGATCAGGATCAGCCTGCTGACCATGTTTAGGGCTCTGAAAGTCTAGGAGGTGAGACGGGTTTCCAACTTGTCGAGAAGGAGTTGCCAAGAAGAATGTTTGAGTGCTGAATCAGTGAGGGGGGCTCCAAGGTATTTGGAGGGGAGAGCGGTAGGGGAAAAGCCCAGAATGTGGATTATGGATGATTGAGTTGTTGAAGGGGTGTGAAAAAAGAAAATCTGGGATTTGGCAGTGTTAATGCTTGCTCCATAAGCAGCGGAGAAATCATCAAGGAGCTCTTTGTATTTTCTGGCTTCCTAGACCGAGGGGTGTCCAAATAGCATGTTATCGTCCACAAACTGCTGATGGGTTATAGCTGGGGAGCTGTGCAGGGATATGCCTTTAAGCTGGTTTTCATGAAGTGCATGCTTTATGGATCTGCCTAATCCTTCAGCCATGAGGACAAAAAGAAAAGGGGAGAGGGGATCCTCTTGGCGTATGCCTCTGGAGGGTTGAAAGGGGGAAGAGGGAATGCCGTTGACCAGGATAGAGAAGAACGCTGAGGAAATTAAGCTCATGATCCACTTGACCCATATGGGTGAAAATCCAAAAACTGTTAAGATGGATTGCATGTAATTCCAACTTATCTTATCAAAGGCTTTTGAGAGATCAATTTTTAGGAGCATACCTGATTTTTTATGATGCTTTAGAGAGTGAATGATCTCGTGGGTGAGTATGATCCCATCCATGATTTGCCTTCCTTCCACATAGCTCGATTGTTATGGCGAGATAAGCATGGGAAGCAGCGGCTTCAGGCGAGAGGCTATTACTTTGGAGATAATTTTATAGATGACATTGCACACGGCGATTGACCTGGATTTATTGGGCGTGTTTGAGCGGTCCTCCTTGGGGATGAGGGTGATAAAGGTGGCATTCAGGGAGGGGAGCATCCAGTGAAGCATTTTAGATTCTTCGACAACTTGCCAGACTTTCTCTTGGATATATTCCCAAAATGGTGGAAAAAGGTGGAGGTGAAGCTGTCTGGACCCGGGGCTTTTCCTTCCTGCATTTGTTTCATAGCAGAGTCCACCTCTAGGAGAGTAACTGGGCGGAGAAGCAAATGATTGTGTTTTTCTATGATCAGCTTAGGTATGTGCGAGAGAATCTTGTCAATCGCAGGCTTTCTGTTGATGGGGGGTTCTAGATGTACTGATTTGAAGTGCCTGATTAGTTCTGCTTCTATGTCCCCATGATTTTCTAGTCTTTCTCCCTGTTGATTGAGAGTGTGGGTGATGTTGTTTTTCATTCTTCTTTGGATTGTAGAGCGATGGAAAAATTTCGTGTTCCTTTCCCCTTCCTTTAGCCATTTAATTCGCGATTTCTGTTTCCATAATATTTCCTCCTGTCTCTCCCTTTCTTTGATTTGAGTCTGTATCTGCTTTTCCTGTTCATTTCTGGTGTCAATCCTGCCTTCATTGATGATAGTTTGCTAGAGCTTCTCCATCTCTTGGGATAAAGCTTGTTGAGCTTGAAAAATGTTTCCGAAGGTTACCTTGTTCCATTATTTGATTTGCATTTTTAGGAGTCACAACTTTTGTTGAAATTGGAACATTTTAGATCCTGCAGGGGGGGTCAAGCTTTTCCGAGTTTGCTGAACGAGATCTTTGAATTGAGGATGGATCAACCAGAAAGATTCAAAGTGGAAAGGTCGTTTGGAGGAGACCCCTAACCTTTGCCATTGAAAAGAGATTGGCCAATGGTCTGATCCTACATAAGGTAGGATGGAGGTAGTGAGATCTTCTCCAAGATGTATGGCATTATCAGATATCAGGAATCTGTCAAGCCGAGAGGCGATCTGATGAGTACTTGATTTTTTGTTGTTCCAGGTGAAAATTCCATTGTTGCGGGGGAAGTCAATTAACCAGTTGCTCTGTATGAACTTTTTGAAGTGCTCACTTTCAGTTTCCAGTCTGATTCTTCCTCCTATTTTTTCTTCTAATTCCGTGATCATATTGAAATCAACTCCTATGATCCAGAGTGGAAGAGATTTGTTAGCGTTGAGCAGGGCTATCGTGTCCAAGATGGCGATTTTGTTGTCAGCAGTTTGCAGAAAATATACATTGGTCAGGTGACCATGCACATTGGTCCCTATAACATGGAATTTGGCTTGAATGAAGTGGTGATTAGCATGAATGTCTGTGAGTTCAATGGCTTGAGCATTCCAAGCGATTGCTATGCCGCTCGAGGCCCCTATGGCATCCATCGCCGAAGTGTGGCAGCTGTTCCAAGCTTTCGAGAGAGTGGAGTTGAGTAGAGTACTGTTACACTTGGTTTCTTGCATGAAGAAGAAGTGAGGTTTTTCCTTCTGAATCGGATTTTTTATCATTTTGTATTTCCCTAGGCCATTCAACCCTCTTACATTCCATGAGATGAGCTTCATGGTTCAAAGTTGGGGAGGGGCCTGTAGTACTTGGTGAGTTTTGAATATCTACTAGATTCAACCAACATTTCTCCAATGAGGATGGTTCGCTGTAAATCTGTCTTTCTCCCTCTTTTCTTAGTATCCTTGAATAGGTTCTTTCCATCCCAATGACTTCCAGGTTGGATTCCAAGGGATCTTTGTTGATGTGCTCTAGATAGTATGACTTCTAGACTTTCTAGCTGCCTTGTTGGAATCTTATCATATTGTTTTTGCTTGCATGCCTGTTCAAGGCAGAAAATGTCCAAATTCTCCTAGATCAATGCTTTCAAGATCTTCCTCCATTTGCTTGAGATCACCACTTTTGGGAGGAATGTTCACAGCCGGATTGGGGATGAGCATCTGGTTGTCAATCTCCATGCTATTAGGTTTGCAGATCAAAGTTTTGTCGGGGCCTGATGGGAGGGAAGATTGGGGTAGCTCTCTGTGCTGAGACGGCAAAATGCCTTGCAAGGGGTTCTCAGAGGGTGGAATATGGATATCCATGGCGGAGGATGGGAAGGGAAGTTCCGGGGCGGAGGGGTCGGAGTGGGCTAAGATGTTGAAGCTGTTGCTCGACGAGGGGATAGAGTCGCTGGCGGGGGCAAGATTAGGCTGAGAGGAAGGTTTCTTGAGAGGTCTCTTCCTAGAATTTACTTTAGTAAAACCTTCTTGATCTGTATGCTCAGTGGTAGTATTGATGTGCATGGCACTTGCGGCATCTGAAGGGAACATGCTCGTAATCTAGAGTTTGAATCCATTCAAAATCATCATGATAAATACTTACCGAGTCCGAGAGCGCTTTGTTCAGGTGCATGTAGATGTAGATGCGGGCATATGAGGTATATCTTCTGTTTTTTGTTTCTTCTGCTACTTTGATGAAATCTCCCAACCCATTTCTTATGTCTTTTAGAGTTTCCTCATCCCAGTATTCCAGCGGCAGACAATATAGCCGGATCCAAACCGGTGCTGAGCTGAGATCTTCCTTGTCAGGGTTGAATCTCTCGACCCAATTCCTTAAATAGAGTCCTGCTGCATTGAAGAAGTAAGGACCATTATCTAAGACCCTATTCCGATCTTCTATGCAGTTAAAGATGGCTGTGAGGAAACCTTTTGGTCTGAGCTTCAGATTGATGTTTCCTTTTGGTTTCCATTTGGCTGCTATCCAACCCTGAAGAGCTTTCTCCGTGGGCCAAAACCCAATAAATTTTCCAATGAGAGCATGGTCTTTCATGTATTGGATTTGGGTATTGATTCTCTGACTGGGTAGTTCAATCTTAGGCCGTTCAGCGACCGGTTTGCAGGTTTTGGAAGTCATTTTGGGTTTTTCCTCATTTTCCCCGACCTTTTTCTGCCTATCCAGTGCTATCTTTGCTGTACTCTGAGATTCATTTGGTGGATCAGTGTGAGGCTGATTTGTTTGCACCTGATGTGCAGAGGCGTTGTTAGGATTGATCAGAGTCCTTGGTGACTGAGTTGTCATGGGGGGAGGCTCCGTGAAGTCCCCCATTGGGGAAGCCATTGTATCGGAACTGCGTGCTTGCGGTCTATGCTACTGGGTTGTGCGATGTTGAAGGAACAGAGGCTCTGAGAACAGAACAATGCGCTGTCGCTAAGAGTGATGAAACCCTAGGTCTCCGACGGAGCTCTCAGAATCACATCCATTCAACCAACCCAATGTTGAGAGTTATATTGATAACATTGTACAAGAATGTTATCTCCAAGCTTTGGAACACCAAGGATGGGTTATAAGAAATAAATTCCTAGGGTTTGGGTATTCACTTATATGGTTTTTAGAATTAGAATTTCATGCTAGGGTTTGCTAGCCAACATTTTATTCATGCAACAATTAGGGTGTCATCTAGAGCTAGGGTTTAGGGTTTCATCATGTTGACATGGGGAATCTAGGGTTTTAAGATAAGGTCTAGGTTTCTAGAATTTATGTTCATAGGCTTAGGATATGTTTTGGCATGCTTCATCATTGCTAGACATGTATTTAGGGCATCATTAAGAAGAAGCATTCCTAGGGTTTGATAGAGCAAGGGAATATGCATCATCTTCATGCTTAGGATTTTCTGCTAGGGTTTTACATGAGGTTAGGGCAAACAGTTATTCATGCATCACAAGAATATTTCCATCACAAACAATGCCATATTGACATCAATGACAACCTTGACTAACAGGATTCCAAGTGATCCTTGAAGAATTACCCTTAACAGTGTATGGGACCACACGAGACCAAGTGGACCTGGGGGTAAGTCAAGGGGGTAGGCTTTAGCAACCAATGATATGCTTGACCTATTTCGGAGAGAGAAAGGGACCAAAGAAATAATTTTTTATGCAAGACAATGTGAGGGTCCCAATGAGGCTTCCAGCCTAAGGAAAGCAAGGGCAAGATTCAATCTCGAGGTTAGGGCTTGAGATATCTCAAAATCCCGTAGTCAGAATTTCTTCAAAATTGGAGGGCACCTAGGAGACACACCAGCACAGTAGGGGCCAAGATATTAATTTTTTTTATGGTTGTTTGCAATATAAATGGTGCCGTAGGGGACCTAATGGGCCAGACCTAGAAAAGAGGAGGGAGTAGAATGAATAAGGTTTATGGTGATCACCTTTGGGTGGACCAGTGCCTAATCCTTTGGGGAGATTGGAATTAGGTAGAATTATGACTAAGGACTTTTAGATTTTCTAGGTCAAGGAGGCCTCAAAGACAACTTTGCTTAGAACTAGGGCAACAACAAAGCAACTTCAAAAACTTTATACTTTTGTTTTGCAATGTCGATGGCTTATCAAGGTGAATTTTAACAATGAAACATCCTTAAAAAATTCATTCATTATACATGGCCCATACATGAAGCATTTACTATATAGAAAGATAATTTCCACAACTTTGCATAAAGAGATGCAACAAATAAGCCCTAGTATAGCGAAATCCCAACAACAATGTATGTGATAGAAAATAAAGAGAAAGAATAACATTAAATTGTACTTACATGTATAAGAATATATTCAACCATCCAAAATCTTGCCATTCAAGAAGCTCCAAGTCATGAGAAAATAATCCAAACATCAAAATTCATTCCATGCTCCAAAAATTCGTCCTCCAAGGAGGATAGCGAAAATCTCTAAAGAGATACAAGTTCCAAATCCAAGTGATGATGATAAAATGAATCCTCATCACTTTTATTTATACATCTCTAATGAGTTAATTAGGGCTTCATTAGCCCCTAAAATAAAATAATGTGCAAAATAACTAACTTTTGGTGACAGACCCACCAAACTAGCTCATAAAAAAAAGAATAAGCCCCTTAAGAGGTCAAATGATCGATAATACATGTCGCTGGGCCTTCTAAGAAGCCTGATGAAGTCCATAAGTGCCATAATTGATGAATAAGACTCCCAAAAGTAGTGGACAAGGGGTTGGCTCCTTGTTCTCCAAATAATAAACCTGTGGTGCTCCCAATCGGTGTGGGGGACACAAGTAACCTCATGGGTCTCCAAGTAGATCGAAGATGCATGTAGACCATCTGTAAGGGCTTAGATGATGATGTAAGTGATGCCACATCAACATACAAGTCCTCGGTCATTTGCTAAGTGCATGATACAATTGTGGGGCAGACTGGACATGGTGAACTAGGTGCATCTTCTTTGTCCAATAGATGAAACTCAAGCAATCTCTGAACATCTCTAGAGATCCATGGAATGTTGTCTACTGCTGTGGAGGTCCATGGCTCTCTACACACACCCTACATGTGCCAATATAGCCCTTTGAAGGGTTAGGACCCCTTATAGGGAGACCAAACCCAAAATGGAGACCATCTGTAATCCTACATAAGATCCAATGCATCTCCTTGCTTTCCAGTACAAGTCATTTAAAGAAATCGAGTTAAAGAACTTACAAACCATGGAAAACAAGTGGGCACTTCATAATAGCATGCCCTTCCATAGTGGGCTTTAGCATGTGCTAATGTCTACAAGCTCCAAGGGGGGTTATCCAAGTGCCTTATTAGGTGGTTTCTACTTTTAAAGGCGATGATATGTCCAAAGTACATCCTTCAAATGGTGGTGGCATGTGATAAAGTGATGGAATGAAGTAGGGGATATAGGGGGCAATCTTGGGTCACATGCCAAGCTACAAGGGTAGCTAATAGAGGGGAAGCCCACACCTGGGTATATAATGTATAGGATTGAGCAATCATGGTACATGAGTTACCCTGACTTTGATGGCCATGAGAATGGGGTAGGGCTCATGCATTGAATTTTTCCCACGTGCTAAATGTGTTTGTCCCCAGCATTTTTGGCATTTTGTGGTACATTTTCCCGTTGAATGTGGCCAATTATACTTTTACTTTTCTTTCCAGCTTCATCAACCTCCGGGGCATCGTTCTAGGGCCGACCTAAGGTGTGGGCAAGGGGAAGGGGTGGCTAACCCTATGTGGACCCAGGTGGGAAAAATGATGAATAGGGTTATAATGAGCAAAGGGGAAGTGATATATGTGGATGAGAGAGCAAGACCACCAACGTTGCATGAAGTGGTGACGTTTTTTGTAAGCGGGGGCATCGAAGCGTCATTTCCCAAAAACCTAGAAAGCGAAGTGTCTACTTTATATATATATATATATATTTTATATTTTTTTGCATTTATTAAAAAACATCCAAAATACGAAATTAGTTGTAAAAGACATGAAAACATGCATATTTTTATATAAATCAAGATAGAAATGACATCCATTGTACATCAATGATTAATTATTTCTAGCAACAACCATCTAGAATCTAGATTCCTCCTCTTTTCTAGCCTTTGCCTCTACTTCAATTCTATAGGGATATTAGTCAAAATTGCCTAATTTTGATCAAACAACTTAATCCAAGCCTTATAATATGGTAGAGAAAGCTTGTTCAACAATCAACAACACCAACACTGGGGTTCATATAGGGCTCAGTGCTCTTGATTAAATGCCAATCACATGCACTCATACATGATATAATCCAATGAAACACCACAATCCCATTGATCCTGAAAACTGTTAAGTCTATGGATTTTTGAATGGGATATGAAATTCTATTTTTTCCATATGAAGTCTAATGAGGTTGGAACTGCTCTCAAACATCTTGAGTCATTTCATGGTAATGTTAAAAATTGAAGTAAAAGGATGGAAATGAAAGATAAAGGAGAATGTCACTTTTACTTTAGGAATTTAACATTACCATTAGGGGGCATCTAGGAAGCATCTAGGGAGCATCAAGGGGCACCTTGGGAGTGTTTGGAAAGTGTATTTCCTCACACAATAGTTCGAAATTTCCAAAAAAGAAAAACAAAAAAATCCCCGCAGAACCGTGTGAACCATCCACTCTCTCAAACCCACTCGCAATCCACGTTGGATACATGCCCGAACCTCCACAAATCCGCACCCGATCCTTTCCGGATCCGGGGATTGGGTCCCCATGGATCCAAATTTCTAGGAATCAGCAAAAAAAGGCGGAACTGCGGATCCAATTTTTGGATGTGCGATTCCACTGAAGGATTGGTGGCGGATCTGTATGGGATGCGGTTCTGCCTCCAGATCCTTGGGGGGGAGTGGTTCCTGCAACACTGGGGGACCACACAACCAAAATTGGAGTTTCCCATGGAGTACCATCCCGAGAGCCCAAAGGTCAGTAAAAGAGATCTGACGGGACTAGGGTCCAAGGGTAACATCCAAAGGAGGTCTAGGGGACAAGAGCAGAGACCTAGCCCACTCTTTTCTCCTAATCCTCCCATTAATTCATGCCCAAAAGTCTCCATGATAAGTAAACTACAATACTCTGTTTCCAAATGACAAGGCATACCTTTAGGTTTGGGAGGCACACCTTCAAACATACGATCATGACAGATGGGTGAGGGACCACATGATTGGCTCAGGTGGTGGAGAAGTGGCACAACGAGCTAGTTGGTGGTTGGCTGCAAGGGGTTGTTGGCTGCTTGCTGAGGACTATATTTGATAAATTTTTTCTCCTAGGGATATCACCGACAAAATGGTGGGTAACATTTGGCTCCAACTGGGATGTGATCTATCGAATGGTGGGCGAAGCTACTTGAACGAGAGGTCACGAGGACACCAACAATCTCTTGGTACACCGTAGAACTGTTACCTGCACCTACAATAGATGAAAAACAAGGGGAAATATGCTTTCACGACGTCTCATGATTGCACATGCTTAGATTTGACCCATAAAATCGATTCATAAAAATGAACTCTCAAATGCAGTTTTAAATGTAAATGCAACTAATCTATCATGAGAAATATCATATGACATTAGTTCTAATGCGGAAATTAGCATGCGATGCATCCTACCCTATTATGCATATGGTACTAATACTAAGTGTAATCATAAAGCTAGTGCAACCAACATATCATCAAATCAATATAAATGTGCCGACCTATATGATTACTCATGTAGAAAATACCAAAGCGAACGTGGACAAAATCACATTGATGATAAGGCCGATGGGAAGTAGGAAAATAGAATGCCCCCACATGGATGATTATGTGAAAAGAGGTAAGAAAGTGATGTAATCTAGTCCATGAGATCCTCTCCTTTAACCAAAATATAGAGATGTGAATGTTTAGGCTCATAAACTTCTAATGGATGGCAATCTCAAGCATATTATTTCCATGATGGTCCTTATCATTTATGTCAGATTTTATATCCTCTACACGGTTATGATTAATAGGAAAGGGAGACTGATGAGATGGAGAAACACAAGTATGTTGCCCATGATGATGACACTGGAAAAGGGGAGATTATAGATTTATCATGATCCTTAGGGGGTGCCCAAGGAGATAAAGAATATTCAATGAGGGGTTCTTCCTCTATACTATACTTCGAAAGGGGAGAGGGATCAAGGTCACTTGAGATCATATGAGAACAGGTGCGGGACCCACTCTCAAAAAGAGAAGGCGACAAAGGGGAGGGTAGAGTGTTATATTCAATAGGTTTTTCTTCCCCAAAATAATAATGTAAAGGCTCAGGTGATTTGAATATAGAATCATAAGGAGGGTAGGTAGGAGCCTTATCGATTTCCTTCATATCACAGATTGGGTCTCTCTTGAAAGGAGAATTGATCACTTCCAAATGCCCCTCCTCATGCGAGGGAAAATAATAATTTTCCTTCCCAAAGGTGTCAATTGATATGTCATCATAAATAATACCTGAAAGCAAGGGGAGACCAATCTCATCCTCTTTGTCGGTGTTGTAAATGGGAGCACAATCAAACCGAGGACCAATAATTTCCCATTTCTCCTTCTCAATGTGGAAGTAATCTTCAATATCATCTTCCAAGGGGCAAATGGGATCACTTTCCTCAAGGTTCTTAAAAGGAAAGTCATCAAGAGTAATATCCTTGAGAAAGGTAAGGTTAGTCACAACTTCCCCTTCCATAGACTCATCCTTCCCAACACATGCGTTCTCAAAATCATCCTTTTCATCATGTAGACTCAAGGGAGACTCGTCTTCTTGCTCATCAGCTAGATCCTCAATGTCTTGATGACACTCGATGAAGGCTTCCTCTTGAATGCTTAATGCAGGGTGTATTTGAAAATGTCTAAGAAAGCCATCAACGAACTCTCATTAGATGAGATACTCTTGGGTTTGTGATTATGCAACCATGAGTTATAACCACAGAGAGACGTCATGAACAACAACATAAGGACATCTTGGTGACCCACTTTCTCTTTTGAAGTATGTGCATTAAATCTTTGTACATGGTCAATTGCGGAGAGTGGATCACCATCAAACACGGGCACCCTTTGAAATTTTATCTATTGCAACTACTAGAAATTATTCTTCTAACTTGAAATTTAATTATGTAGTTTATTTGCTACAACAAACAACGAATAAATCACAATTGTAATTTTCACCATAAAAATATTTTAGAAAATAAAATACTAGAAACTGAGAAATTCTAGCACACACATAAGAATTTTGACACAGTAGATGACGGTTTTGTTATTAATCTTCAGCAACAATTCTGAGTACAATAATTTAGATGCTCAACTGGCAGTCTAATATGAGGAAAACACTGGCAAAAATATTTTGAGAATTTTCTCCCACCCCACAACTATTTTCTGCCTTTGAAATTACGTCCCTATCCTCTGTGCTAAGCTCCCTGCGTCAAACTCTCTTCAGAGCTTACACTGGTCCTCTCCAAATTTCGACCTTCCTTCCTTTGCCTCTTTTGGGGATGAATTAATGGGAGGATTAGGAGAAAAGAGTGGGCTAGGTCTCTGCTCTTGTCCCCTAGACCTCCTTTGGATGTTACCCTTGGACCCTAGTCCCGTCAGATCTCTTTTACTGACCTTTGG
>Ga0115851_101468_pt1 | contig 12501 bp, 12 predicted proteins | sample InSIn2gowninarea_FD_83865 | JGI IMG/M metagenome (GOLD analysis project Ga0115851, IMG submission 83865)
GTTATTATAATCAGTTGTGCCTTGTATAGACTTCTCGTGCACGTCTTCATCTATCGTTTTGTCTATAAAGATGTCAACATTGGCCATAAAATGCAATATCTATTCATCATCATCAAAAACATGAAAATTAGTGATGTTGTTAGGGATATATGGCTTATATAGAATTTCAATAGTAAATCTAACCCAAAGAGGTGTCATCCTAGTAGCTGCAGTTTCTAGATCAACTATAGTTGCATTACACATTCTTGGTACATACATGATATTGAAAGCTTGGAAATTAGAAATAAGCTACCATACTTGTTGTTGGTAACCCTTAAGACAAGGTGAGACACAATTTATAGTGTTACGTACTTGTTGTACTACAATATCTTAATCACCTACCACTTTTAGCATAGTAATATTTTAGCTGAGGGCTTTGTACAAACTCAAGATGAGTGCTTCATATTCAACAATGTTTTCTGTGCACTCGAACTCCAAGCAGATTGATACTAAATGTTTTTTTTCTTGGGCCGATCAAAGCACACCCAGCTCCAGAGCCATCATTTGTTTTGGATCCATCACAATACAAGGTCCACAATTCTTTTGTACAAGGACCGCTTGTCGTGCTAGTATTGCTACTACTACTACAAAGTACTATACAAGTTTCATTTTCACCAGTTGGGCAAGGAAGGAAAACCAATTGTGTAAGCGGTGGGGTGGGCCTATGCTATGCAAGAGAGCAACCCAACTATATTTCCACAAAGCAATTTCGAACAGAAGTTTTGCGAAAGCCAATGGTTCATTCTGACCATTCAAGGGAGTGAATTTGTGTTTCATATACCTCTCTGACAACACTCGAATTTGGTTGTTTCTACCCTAGTACGGAAGCCATAAGTGTGACCAGTTTGTAGCAAAATATCCTTGCAAATTGCTAGACCAGCCTTTGCTGAGGAATAATCCATATGCTTCCGGGATGTCAAAGATCATAGTGTTGATGCACTGGTGAACTCGTTTGTCGGGCGATAACCAAATGATCACATCCCAAAGTTCACGTATCGCTGGTACACATGTTCGGTCGAGTTGGATGATCTACGCAGTTGTACTGCTCCATTGCGCATTGATTTGTTTAGCAATGGAGAGTGGCATGACATTGACTGATGCACCAAAGTCAACCAAACAATTGTGGAAATTGAAGTTGAATATTTCGAATGATAACAAAAATGGTGGGTATAGCGAGTTCACTTCTTCCATGCAAAGTGCATTCAGTACAGATGTGAGTGACCTAGGAGACTTACTTGATCCCTTGTTGGAAGAGGCAACATTGTCTATGGAGGTTTGCCCCAGTGCGCGCAAAATAATATCCCGTTGACCCATGAGTTTGGTAAGCTCGTACAGAGAGATGTTCTCACGGGTCTTCTTCATGTCTTCAACAATATTGTAATCCAAAGTGGGAAGACTCACCGATTTGTACAGGGGAAAACTTGTGTTTGTACTGTCTGATGGAGTGTTTTGAAGTGAGTTGCTCGATGTATCTTTTGTTGGAGATATCTTCCCGGACTTTCTTTGTGTTTTCTGTGTTGAGGATGTCGGTGGATCAACTTTCCTGATCATTTGTTTGAACTTCTGTTTTGATATCTTAATCATAGTAGGAGCCCCTTGACTTCTCAAGTTGCATCGACCTTTCTGTTTTGGGGGTTCCTTCTCTGTGGTTGTTTTTTCCTGGGAAGTGTTTAGACATTGATACATTTTAACCACGTGCCCAGAACTTGGAGCTTCATCAGATGCAACATCTTCTTTGTCATCTTCATCTCCCAACTAAACCTCCTCATTGGCGTTAAAATGATAATTCATCCTTGAAGCCACAAAGCCCATAACTCGATTCCAATCTGCACAGGTCTTCTTTGAGTGTCATGCTTTGTGGAACTCATAGATGTTCTCCTTCAAAATTAGGTCCGTTTGGAACACAACATTTGAACTTTGCACATATTTAGTCGGGTGACTACTGTTGCTACCTGATGTCACATTCTTTCTGCGTGCAAAACTTGAAGGTCTGTTGCTCATTGTTGTCTCGGTTGTCCGTTGCTTGAGTTTTGCTACTTCAGTCATTAAGGACTTGAGGAGACGAGTAAGGGTCTCAATTTCACTTGTTTCTTTTTCCTTTACCTTACTCATAGTAGCCTGAGACCTCCTTCTTGCGTCTTTGGAGTCCTTAGTTGTTTTATCATCTACGATGACTCCAATCATGCACAGGTCTTTCTCCATGTCAATTGCTTCTTGGAAATTTTCGGAAAGCATTGGTTTCATAGCTTGCTTGATGAAATCCACAATGTTGGTCGACAGTGCAGATGTGTAGTAGTCGACTGTGATGGAGTCATGAGGTTTAGTGTCTATAGTGAAATTGTTCAAGATATGGTTAAATCTCTGGTTAAATTCTTTCACTTTCTCTTTCGGCTCCATCGTAAGACTATCCATTTCTTTCAACAACATGGCGGGGGTTTTATCATCAACAATTTTCTCAAGGAAGATTCTCTTGAACATCCCCCGGTTATGAATGGAGTTGACAGGAAGGTTGTGGTACCATACAATTGCTCTGCCATCCAAGGTACATGGAAATAGTCTACATGCAACATCATCGTAATGTACCTCGAGTGTCTACATATGTAGTTAGAACGTGTCTAGATGATCTTCTGCCTTCACTACTCTGTCAGGTTCATACTGCATTAACAACTTCTCTGCATGCCTTGGCATCTTGTGCAAGGCACCATGGAGTGCCAATGGGCCCTGTGTCATCCATTCTAGGTTTTGATCAACCATATTGTCTTCTTCTTCATACTCCTCTTTTTCTAAATCAGACGGCTCAACCTCTGAATCTGTTGCTTAGTCTCTACCACTGCCTTCTCCGCTGCCTTCCCCTCCACTGCCTCCGCCGGAACCTGAGCCCAAGAGTGTGTTGTTAAATTCTTCTCCTTGTAGGGAAATAGGAGGTTCCTCTTCATTCTCAACAGCTTCTGCCAACTCTTCAAGAGTTTCGAGGATTACTTCTTCAACAGATGAGACTACCACTCCAGTGGGTGTAGAATTTTGCTTCCTCTACCAAGAGAGAAGATTATGAATTCGTGGGATCAATCCAACATCTTTAGCAAAGTGACAGGTGATAGGACGGAAAAAAGCAAAGGTGATGATATGAAATTTCTTGTTGGGGTCTCGGAGGTGAGGAGTAACCAAATTCAGAGTTGCGCATGGGAGAGAGGGAGTTCGTGTTACTGACTTGACTAGATGATGGATATGTGGGGTTGACAAGACATTTAACCATAAAAAACCGGCGACCCTCCTTCTAGCACCATAAATGTTGATGGTGTTGGACCTGCCAACATTCAAGGGATCTCCCTAGTATGAAGTCCGAACTAGACCTTATGTCGTTTTATGTAGGAGCACCATCCGATATGATGGCCCCATTTCCATTATATTAGAGATTTGTCTTATCTCTTTTTGTTTAACACATGAGAGTGTTATGCTTGTATCTTCAAGAGAGTGAGGTGGGTGTGCCTGGTGAGTGCGTAATGTAACTCTTTGTTTGGGTTCTCTTACTGTCAAAAGGGGGGAGTAAACTGAGCCCCTTGATGAGAGGGAATAGTTCCAACCCAGGAAAAAACACATGCGAACAAAAAAAAGGGTTTGTCCAGCATCCAACAGAATAGTCCACAGCAAATGCGACAGTCATGAAAACCAAAGTTCAAGGGAAAAAAAGTACACCATCCAGTGGAATAGTCCACATGAGGATGGCGGTCATTAAAACCAAGAAAACACAAAGATGGTATGTCTAATGTCCGGCAAAGTAGTCCACATGGACGGGACAACATTGATAAACAATACAACACATCTTCAACAATATGAGTACTAAAATAATTGAAGTAGTTCAACTATTTTACTACAAGTTAAGCAAACATGCATTACAAACGTTTAAAGAATAGTGTTACAAACGGATACAAAACATGCATGAAAATGTGCTGGCCTAAGACATGCTTTTGAATTAAGAAAAAGATCCAAGACACATATGTACACCATACATCACTAATCCCAGTAGTGAGACGCCAGAGCCACTACTCGCTCCTCAAAGAACAGACTACGAACTCACAAGGCTATGCAGGAGGAACCAAGGTGAAAAGTCCTTTGCTCATATAATGAGGGGGTATATATAGCCAAGGGGGGATAACTGACCCTTGTGACTCTTTGACTTCCCTCATGACTGTTTGACTTCCTATGACCTTTTGACTCAACATGACTCCTCAACTTCAAATGTGGGTCTCTTGGGCTTCCACTTTACATTACATTGATTACAACAAGTATGGCCCATAGTAGTGAAGTGGTCGAGACAAATCATGACACAACTTGACATGACATTGTTGAAATGTACTGCCTGACTATGGTGTCCATTTCAAGTTGTTGTGTTGTTAAGTGATGGTATGCTCTTGGTTTAACATATCTTCACCTCTGCATGACAAAGTGTGTAGGGTCTTCGATGGTCTTGGTATTTTCTTGATGGTGCATGTGTATGTGTCCCTTTCGCTCGCTTGCTCGATGTGCTTCATGCGCTTTATAGACTGCGAGCAATTCTTCTGGCATGCAGATTTTTTCCACCATGTTTGTCATCATGCCATGTTTCATCGATGTACTTGTTCCTACAAGCTCTCATGATGAGATGACATCAAATCCAAAAATCTCCTAGTCTAACATGATGCATTCTTTTCCGTTTCAGTGCAGGTGACCGGGAGAGGGACAAGGCACTAAAACTGCGCAGAGCATAGCACAGGCCGGGATGCGAGGCTCTGGAGCACTTTCGAGAAAAAATGCATAGATTCCAATGGGAGGTAGATTTCCGCAATTCGAGACAACAGTGATAGTTGCGAGGAAAAACCCAGCTGGGAGGCAGAATTGCACAGTTTTCGGGAGGAAGGCTACACAAGGTGTCGGGGAGTTACTGAGCTAATCTATGCAATTTTCAAGGGGAGCACTGGGCAGGTCATCTGACTGGGATTTGCACAGGTTCTCTAGGGAAGACAGTGTGGGCTGCAGGAGGCATTGGCAAAAAAAGAAGTGTAATTTTCCAAAGGAGGACAAGATCGGGTTGCAAGAGCTGCTAGTCAAAATGGCGCAATCCTGGGAGACATTCTGGGCTCGTACATAACTGTGCAATTTCTTAGTTGATTCCAGAGCGGGGCAGAAGGGCAGGTGGCAAACAAATCTACTCAATTCCTAGGTTGATTATAGAGGAGTCCAGTAGGGAAGCCTACCTAGCAGATCTGTGTAATTTCACAGGACAATGCAGTGACAGGCAGCAAATGCCTGTCCCACATGTCTACGCAGTTTCAGCAAGCAATGCAAGGCAATCAAGCTAGACATGTTCTACGCAGTTTTGGAGATCAGTAGAGCCTTGGGTCACAACTCAAGTCATGTTTCCAGTTGACCAACGGGAGGCTTGATGGGAGATATTGTGGGAAGCATAGAATGGATCTTGATTTCGACAACTTCTATGCAGTTCTGGGAGACAGTCAACTGGCTCATCTCCAGAATTGCACAGTGCAAGCTAACTAGAGGACAGCCTCAAGCTCTGCATAGTTCTGGGTAGTATTTCAAGGTCACTGAGATCGGGTCTGATTGACGGAGGGTTTTCGGTTGACAGATTTTTAGGAAAATTGAATAAGTGTGAAAGCAAGTGTACTTGTGCATACATGACAATGTGATCACACACTTAGCACGAATCAATGATAAGACACCTCAAACCAACAAGAAAACATGTGCTCAATGAGGCTAACTCAAAGGTTAAGAGGTAAAAGTGCGACAATTGAGATATGTCTTCGAACGACCGTGACAACACTCGTGCGGCAGTTCTTACAAATTTGTGTGTGAGTGTGACTGATGTTGATAGAGCGAAAACAACTCATACACACAAAGAAAAACCTTCAAAATTACCAGAACGAATTGGCAAGCATGACATAGTGATCAACATGCCAAAAGACAACTAGTGGTCAATCAAGAAAAAAGGGTGTAAAGACTTGACAAGATCTCATGGGATGAGCCCGAGTGTTTACAACCATAAAGGGGAAAACCAAAGAAGGCTCTGAAATTTGGATGTAGGCCAAAATTTTGGAGGGTTTTGAAGCTGCTACAACACAACCTCATCAAGACAAACACTTTCAAGTGTCTTTGTCAACCATTTTGGAGGACCCTTATGAGATGGCCCAGGCTTCTCAGTTGAATGAGATGGGGTTGAATCAATATTTAGTCTCCCAGTTATATCAATCACATCACTCAAAGTGTCATTAGTGGTTGGAGCTTCATGTGGGGGAGAGAGTGCTTGTGAAGAAGATTCCAAAGATTGATCCAGTATAGGAATCCCCCCTTCAAGATGTGGAATCTCATTATCAAACTCTTGAAAATATTTTTCATGTCTGAATCTATCCAAGCGATCAAGTTGTTGCTCAACAACACTTTCAGCCTTAGAAGATTCAAGAAAGATCACATCTCTAGATATTATAAACTTCTTATTGACTTCATCATAGAGACGGTATGCTTTGGAGGTATTTGAGTATCCCAAGAAGATAGACTTGTGACTCCTTGCCCCGAGTTTGTTTCTTTGTTCCTTAGGTATCAAGGCATAATAAATGGAAACAAAAACCCTGAGATGTCTCACCAAAGGAATGTGGCCATACCACATTTCATAGGGAGTCTTGTTTTTTATAGAATTAGATGGACACATATTCTTTATATACACATCACATAGAACTGCATCAACCCAAAACATCAGTTCAACACTTGAAAAACATCATGGAACGTACCATATTTAAGATAGTCTTATTCATTCTTTCAACTACTCCATTATGTTGGGGATTATAAGGCACAATGGATTTATGTTTGATCCCATGCTAGTGAATATAGTTTTCAAATTCATTTGAAGTTTATTATTTTCCATTATCCGTTTGAATAGAGCTAATATGAGATTGTGCATCATTTTCAATCCATGCATGAAAGTTCTTGAATGTTTCAAAAGCTTCAGACTTGTTCTTCAATAAATAAACCCAACACATTCTGGTGTAGTCATCAATAAATGTCGTCATATATTTATTACCATTTTCATAAGGAACAAGAATTAGGCCACATAAATTGGAATGAATGAGTTCAAGTTTTCTATGTGCTCTAGATTGAGAATCATGAAAATATTGTTTGTTGTGCTTTCCTAAGATACAAGCATCACATTGATTAAGTTTCCTAGGAATTATAAGCAAGCCAATAACACCATTTTTCTTCAACAAATGAATGTTGTCATAGTTCAAGTGTCCAATAGCATGCCATAAAAGACTTGACGAAAATGTACCTTCATCATAGTGAGAACTGTATGAGAAGTTATGTGCACGAGCAAAGGTTCCTTGCAGCTTCAAAAGTCTTTCTTATTCTATCCTTGTCATGACAAGTGAGTGATATGATGCTTTTCTGACCTCAACCTTGCCATCAAATATATGATTGGAGTGTCCTTGCTGGTGGATGTGGACCAAAAACAACAAGTTTCTCCTCAACTCCAAGAGGTATAGAACATCTTGTAGAAGAAAGCCTAAAATACCAGGTAGTTTGAGCCTGATGGTGCCACACCTTGATGGCTTGAGTTTTGACTTGTCTACAAAGTATACTGCTCCATCAACATTGTCAGTGAATTCTTCAAAGAAATCTCTCCTGAAATTCATGTGGAAATTTGCTCCTTAATCAAGCAACCAATCATCTTTCCATGAAGCAAGTGAAGCATTGAATAAGTCTTCAGTTACTCCAATGTTGCAATGTGCCACAACATAATGAGCAAATTTAGGTGCTTTACCTTCCCTTTGTTAGGATTTTTACCTTTTCCTTCATTTCTTTCTTGCTCAATTCTGTCACAAGGCAGCTTAATTGTGGATACATCATGTAGATCTATATTGCATTGTATGCAATGAAGATCAAACTTTTCTCCTTGGAACTATCTAGCCCCCCTACCTCTAAAATTCCTCCTTCCTCTTCCTCTTTGGCCACCTCTTCCTCTAGAAGAATATTGTGCATGGTTCTTCTCCTTTTGTGCAAGGCATATAGCTTCTTCAATAGAATGAGGAGTTGTCCTCTTCCAAAAATCTTTCTCTCTCTCAACAAACTTCTTCTCAAGGGAGTCAAAGGTAATCTCCTTAAGATTGCCACTTGCTTGCAATGACACAAGATAATGTGAATAGGTGGGATATATTGCCTTGACATAAGCTATCATAGGAATGTCTATTTCAACACTAGTGGTTTTTATGTCATGTGTAATGGATCGTACTTCTGATGCTAAGGCAAGAGGGTCGTCTTTTTTCAATTCAACACTGAACAACTTAATTATCAATTGAACAACTTCAAGTTCAGAGTGTGATTCATGAAATTCATTCAACTTATTTAATTCTTCAAAGTAATTTGAAAATGGAGAAATATAGCTACTCGCCTCTTCATTTATTGACGCTGCAATCAAGGCATAGGCCTTTCTATTCTTGTTTTCCCAAATGACAAGCTCCTTATCTAAAGTGGTCTTTTCAGGTGCATTGTCTCCTTCTCCTTCACAAACCACTTTCCACGACTCATTGAAAATGAGGGTGTGTTTTATCCTCTAGGACCACTCAAAATAGTTCTCTTTGGCAGAAAAAACCACTCCAACCATAGAGATAAGTAAATGCATTGTGAAATATGAATTGGACCCAAAACACTGACAATAAAAATTGATGTTTTTATAATCAAATTAATTAATTGTCTTCAAAAATTTTCAACTAAAAATATAAGCTCTCAAATATGCCTCCATACAATTTCATTACCATATAGAAAAGGGAGTGAATAACACATCCCATACTACATGCACTCCATGAACATTATGCTCCAACACATAAAGAATTACGGATAATATAAAGTCATCACAATTAACTCAACATACTTTCCATATATCCCATCACAACATACACATTTCATATTATACTATACACCATCACTTTACATCATATGCACTTTACACCATATGCACTTTATATGATCCAAAAACGTCAACGGAGGTATTCAAAAGGAATTCAACCATATGCATTCAATAAAAAATTCAACCACCACAACAAGGAATCACGACCATCACAAGATACAAGGCCAACACACTATTCTACCAACTTTGTCCATCGCCCGAAGCAAACGTTCATGCACATCAATCAATCACGACCATTGCAACATATTATACTATACACCATCACTTTATATCATATGCACTGTATAGCATATGCACTTTATATGATCCAAAAACTTCAACGGAGGTATTCAAAAGGAATTCAACCATATGCATTCAATAAAAAATTCAACCACCGCAACAAGGAATCACGACCATCACAACATAAAAGGCCAACGCACTATTCTACCAACTTTGTCCATCGCCCGAAGCAAACATTCATGCACATTAATCAATCACGACCATAGGAACATAAAAGGCCAACGCACTATGCAACCAACTTTGTCCATCGACCGAAGCAAACATTCATACACATCAATTAGTTAATATAGTAGAGCATATATACTAGTTAAATTCAACCACCGCAACAAGGAATCACGACCATCACAACATAAAAGGCCAACGCACTATTCTACCAACTTTGTCCATCGCTCGAAGCAAACATTCATGCACATCAATCAATCACGACCATAGCAACATAAAAGGCCAACGCACTATGCGACCAACTTTGTCCATCGCCTGAAGCAAACATTCATAAACATCAATTAGTTAATATAGTAGAGCATATATACTAGTTCAACTGTTCAGTCATTGTGTATATAATGAAAATTGTTCCACGTCCACCGCAACATATGTATCACAACACCAATCATGGTTCTCATACAGAAAATATAACACTTCATATTTTTATGCTACGGTCTGTTTAATCACATGGCTTCCAACATATCATTTCCAAAGCCAGGTTCTGAGACAATGTTTAATGTGGGACAGTGTTCATTTTTAGGCACAAACCCTTGATCAATTTCACAATAACTCACCAAATCGATCGACACAAATTCAATGTGGGAAAATGTATTAGAAACGCAACAACGACAGATAAATTAAACCCAGGAACATATCTCAAAAGTGCAGCGACAAACAATTAATTCTCTTGGACAACAATGGGATACACAGAAGGAAGAATTTGAGAAGCAAATTCAGATCAGTGTTCAGAGGGAGAGCGAACGAGGATCGAAAAAATAAAATGTGAAGGTTTGAGGCAAAGAATCGACAGAGCATTTAGTGGACAATGAAGGGAATCACAGACGTATTTTTTATCAAGGGGGAGAGGAGTTACAAGGAGCGTAAAACTAAAAAAAGAGGTTGCTTCTATACCACTCCATTAATTGTATTTTATTATGTATTAAGATTGAACATGAGTATATACATGGAGATGGAGATTATTGGGTCTCATATCCCAATGTCTCTTCATCTTCCAATTCTTATTTATTTTCCTATTTACAATATTTATATGGATTTCCTTCTGTATTAGGATTGAACATGAATATATACATGGATATGGAGATTATTGGATATCATATCCCAATGTCTCTTCGTCTTCCAATTCTTATTTATTTTCCTATTTACAATATTTATATGGATTTCCCTAATCCCAAAGATTAGGTGTAAACAAAACCAATGGCCCCTTCATCTACAGTCGAATTCTCTACCACTGAGCTATAGGCCCAATTGCATAATGTGTTGAACCTCCTCAAATTGATGTGGCAATAACTAAGTCAACCCATCATCCCCATCCCCAGGAAATTCGTTGTTGGCTCTGTAATTTATGATCTTGGGGCATGCAGAATAAGATGGAGGGGGAGGGGGAGTGTTGAAACACAGATTGAGACATGTTAGACTACAGGGGGAGATGGCGCTAGTTTAATCCCTTGACTGGATGTGCATTTAACGGAAAACATATGTTGTAAACCTCGGTGCTCAAACACAACCCCGTGATTCCCAAATTTAAAACAAATCTTATGTAAGTAAAGATTAAAAGAAATGTGATTTGTCATCAAATATTGTCCACAAAAAATAAATCAATGCATCTAGAGGTTTTGTTGTAGCTCTTAAACACTAGTCAAATTATGCTTATTTTATATTTGCTATAAAATTTTCAGTGTCTCACTAAGATAGATATACATACATACATACATACATACATATACATATATATACATATATATATATATATATATATATAATCTAACAAACAAAACAAAAATATCCTAAATATGATGATTAAATCTCATTAGATTCACATTAACAACACAAATTTTTAAAGTTTTGGGAAAGAGAGTAAATTTTTATTATATAAAATGATTTCCAATTAATATGATGAAATTGAAGAATTTAAATATCTCTTTTGCGCCATAATCTTAATCAAAACTCCCCTTAATCTTAGTTGCATAAAACAAATAAAAATGCCATCCTATCAAGCCACCAATCTAGGGAACTGAAATTTATTTGAACAAACTGCAAAATTATGTAGTATAAATATTTCCAATTCATATAACAATAAAATTTGAGTATGTAAATCTACGGGGTCTTGGATAGACGGTGATTAGGTGCTCTTTTAAGACACTCCTTGATATTAAGTGACCGGTTCAATTCCACACCCTGATCGGGGTGCTATATTGGACATGATGAAGATGTAGCCCTGCCAAGCTTACAAAACAAAATTGAATGTGTATATTCTATATATTCAAGTTTGATGAATATTATATATACACTCCCGGATATCATAGAAATGCAAATCCTCATGAGCACATGTGAAAAGGGCTAGAAGAGTTAGAGATCCATATAGTCTTTACCTTGCGGAGTCCACAACAATGTTAAACGAGAAAATCAATTTAAGGCAAGGTGACCTACTCATGGAGATGTACCACAACATAAAAGCATAATCTCGTTTCAAGGCCACCACCATTCAAAACTAATCACATAATCAATATTCAGGGAAAATTTTAACAATGGAATTTTATTTTAAAGTCTAGAAACTTTGGTGAATCTTACTAGTCCCTAATATGAAAAATATAAAATGTTTGGCTATATGTTTCTAAAAATATTCAAATTTATAATAATTTCATATAGTATTTATAAAATTTTGGCAATTTTTAAGATAAAATAATTTTATAATATAAACTTTGGGAAAATCATTTTTAGATCAAATGGAAATTTGCGAACCTTTTTTTCGAAAAGCATGGAAAATTAACCACCTACAAATATTAGCCCCTGGAATTTTCATTACCAATATTTAGCCCCAATCAAATGTAAGTGAACGATAAGAAATATGAATCCACCAAGGAAAACAAACACATGCAACATTAGATTTAAAAATAATAAAATACAATTAATGGAGTGGTATAGAAGCAACCTCTTTTTTTAGTTTTACGCTCCTTGTAACTCCTCTCCCCCTTGATAAAAAATACGTCTGTGATTCCCTTCATTGTCCACTAAAT
>Ga0115851_101469_pt1 | contig 12497 bp, 19 predicted proteins | sample InSIn2gowninarea_FD_83865 | JGI IMG/M metagenome (GOLD analysis project Ga0115851, IMG submission 83865)
CGGGCCAGGTAGCCTCTGGATTCATCCTTCTTTTGGAAGGTGAGATATCCGGTGAATGCCCATACAGTCGATCTCTGTACAAGAAATACTTTGTTCTCACGAATTTTAGATCGGAAGCGGTTGAGTTTTGAGCTGGTGGAATTCGAATTTAATTCCAAAGCAAGAGATAAACTCAGAAACATTAAGTGTGAGAATGGAGACAGTATGCCCCAGTATCTCACGAAGTTCGCTCATTGCCGGGATGAGCTGGGAAGTGTGGGGATGACTGTCGGATGAGGATGGTGAGTCTAGCACTCCTTGACCTTCCTAAGAGTTGGCATAGCTACCAGGACTCGGTGAATGGAAGGGAGAAACTGCCAAATTGGGAACGACTATGGTCGGATTTGATGCAGGAGGAGATCGGACGGCGCACCAGAGACAGTTCTTCATCTATGCATGATGAGGAGAATTGTGCCTTAGCGAGTAAGGCGAAGAAGGGGAAGGGGAAGGTTTCTCTTTCCAAATCCAGTTCTTCCAGTTATGGGAAGAAGGTTGACAAGTCGAAGGTGCGATGCTTTCGTTGTCGTGAGTTGGGCCATTATGCTACTAATTGCCCAAAGAAGAAGTCCAAGAAGGGATCCGGAGAAGGATCTAAAGGTGAGGCACTTGCTTCACAGTTTGAGTTGGACTTCACACTTTTCACATGCATGGTTTCATCCATGGTGGGAAGTGGTTGGTTTCTTGACAGTGGAGCTTCGTTCCACATGATCGGTGACAAAAGTTTGTTTAGTACTTTGGAGGAGAAAGATGTCCAGATACTTATAGGGATGGGTAATGATGAGAAGTATAGTGTCTCAGGTGTAGGCACGGTTATTTTTCAGAGGGAGCATAGAGCTCGCCTTACCTTGACCGATGTCAAGTATGTACCAGGACTGAAGAGAAACTTGGTGTCGATCGCGATGCTGGAAGATAGAGGCTATGATGTGGTCTTCAGTAAGGGAAAGGTTTTCCTTAGACACATCATCACTAGACAGGTGAAGCAGATTGGTTCACGGGTCAAGAACTTGTATGCTCTTGAGGTTCAAGATGCATGCAAAGCCTTGAGCAGCGAGGCAACTGATGGAGACTTGGTGGTTGAGAGGGAGCGTATATTACCTCTCGACATGTAGAGGCAGGAGAAGTCTCAGACGACTGGGGAGGAGCCACGATTGGTGCAGCAACTTCAGGAGGTTGTGGAGCAGCCACAACAAGGGAAGTTGAGAGGAGATCGAGTAGAGACATCTACTCATGCAGAGACCTCCAATAGAGGGAAACTTCGAGCCAGGTGGGCTGAGGGATCGCATGCAGCCATACCTCCAGGTAGGAGATGGGGTGATGTGTATTGATCGTCCCAAGGAGGAGGGGTAGGATCCTTGAGGTACCCAACCTCTTGGATGAGACCTTGCTACGGGAGCGCCGATGTGTAGTAGCAGGAACTGACTGATTGGGTAGAGATAGATGCGGATGGAGCGGCATAGAGAGCGACAGTGCAGGGAATCCCAGGACAGCGCATAGCTAGCAGGCTGCAGCAATGCGAGAAGCACAAGTGTTTTGCACAGTGCTAGGTGGCACAGAGAGGTGTGCAATGGTGTGAGATGCATGGAGATGTTGCAGTGGCGCAGATGTCAGAGAGGGAGCACTTGTCAGCAGCAGGTAGAGCTTCAGCATCAGAGGGTGTTTCTAGCCCAACAGGGAGGTCAGTTGGGAGGTGCAGTGCGGATGCAATGTTGGGAGATAGAACCAGCAGCAGCACGGATGCAGTCAGAGATCAAAGTGATAGAGGCTAGAGCAGTCAGATACTGAAGAGCACAGAGATGCAGAGTTTTCAGTCGACAGAGGCAATAGCAGTCAGAGAGTTTGATGACAGAGCAAGTGGACCAGCCAGATGTGTTGCATGGAGAACATTCCAGAGTTACAGGATCGGGTTTGAGAGGAAGCCTTTCTTGTTGAGAGGGAGTGTTGAAAAGTGTGCAACAAGAAATTCTTGTTGAGAATGCAACAAGATGATGGAGCTTAGTGAAAAGAGTCACCTTCACTAAGTGGGCCCGCAGGCAAATTATGGCGCAAGTTCTATTTTTGGATCCCAACAGGGATGATCACAGCAGGAGTGATCAAAGTCTATTTTTAGACTGGCTGTTAAAAATAGAAAAGTCAAATATTATTGTCTCATAATAATATTTGGACTATAAACTTGATCTTATTCTCTTGGAGCACTTTAGTTTGAGCTACAGATGTGGCACATGCAGCTGTCAGAAGGAAGTACGCTTTCTTTGTGGGTCAGTTGAGTTGTTGCATGCATGACTTCAGATAGAACTCAATCAGTTGAGTTTGGTGGAGTTGATTGTAGAGTTGATGGAGTTGTGTTTAGTTTGACTTGGTTAAACTAGTTGTAATTAGTCTAACTGAAAATAGACTAATGATGAGTTGTTAAACTAATTATTAACTCATAATGCAACTATAGAATACATCAGTTAACTTAGTTGCATGTCAGTGCATGTTCAGTTCAGCAGGGACAGGTGTTAGAGGATCAGATTGCTATCAGTTGTGACTATAGTTGTGCATGATGGTTTGCACAATCAAAGGGATTGAGTATGCCAATGAATTGGCCAATACCAAGTATTATAGCCTCGACTCACGTCTTTCCCAGTGTGAGTGATTCTTTGGAGGTTAATTTCGAGTTTGGTAAACCATTCTCATTTATTCTCTTGCAGGTATTGTGCAGTGGAAGCAGGCAAGTAGCGGGGGAGATTTGGAGATCAAATCTGAGCTGTATTGTGTGTAACATGTGGAGATAGTACTGAGTACTTGTGAGGAGTATTGTACTATGTATTGTTACATGTTATCAATCAATATAATATACAGATAGTTGGGGTTTTTAGCGAGATGCTTTCCCCGGAAAAATACTGTGTTGATATGTGTGATTGATGCTTCTATGTGCTCCTGTGAATGTTTCTGCTTCTGTAAATTGATGATCAACGTAGAGGAGGTTATGTATTATGCATGCTCTGCTCATAAGTGTATAATCAGGATAATCTCTGTGAATATGTGTCATATTATTTAAAATTTCTACATAACAAACATGGTACAAAAGGATTTTATAATAACAATCAAATTCAAAGAGTTTATGCAAAGCAATTCAAGATGATGCCACAAAGTTACAAACACACTTGGGCAAGCTCAGGAACCAAAATGAGAACTCTGCACCTTCTATATCAACTAGATTGTAGCAAGTGTTGCTCAATATTAGAACACTGCTCCATAACAGTGATCCTCACTCGCCTTTTGCATAGTCTCTATAATATATATGTTTACTGACATCTGTCTTCATTTAATTTTTTAGATTTCTAGCATATTTTAAATTTTTGGATCATTTTTTTATTTAATTTTTTATTGTCTTTCACAGTAGCCACAAATTAAATAGAAGCCACGACTCCAAATCTTAATAGAAGCCACAAATTAAACACAAGTCCAAAACAACAACAATGCCAAGGGAGAAGGACTTTGCTTGGGCTTATTGTGACAAGATTCCTGGAGACCCCATGCTCCTTTGTAGATTTTGCAAAACGAAATGTAGTGGAGGCATTTACAGATTCAAGTTCCACCTTGCACAAATACCTGGCCATGATATAGGGCTTTGCAACAAGGTTGACGATAATGTCAAACACCAAGCAACCTTGGCCATTGATATGTTGAGTCAGCATAATGCCAAGAAAGCAAAGCAAAATAGTGAAATAGGAACTCTTGGAGTTGATGGTTTTTCTACCACTACCCCCATGTCACCTCCCTCTGTTGAATCTTCAATGCCGTTCCGAAGTTTCCCACACATGCCTCCAAGTCCAAGTCAAACTCAAGGCCAAATGAGTCCTTCCTTCAACGCTGGAGGTGGAAACATAAACACCTTTTTTGCTACCCGCACAAAACTCGTTTCCCAACCTACCTTGGATGCCACTGGTTGGAAAAAAAATATCCATAGTCAGGCAAGGAAGGCCATTGCTAACTTTTGTTACTATTGTGACATACCTTTCCACTGTGCCAAAAGTCCTTATTAGCAAGCTATGATTGATGCAGTTGCTATTGCAGGTCCAGGGTTCAAAGCCCCTACATCAGAGAGCCTTAGGACATATTTGTTGTTAGAGAGTGTTGAAGATGTCATGCTTGTGCTCGCTGAGTTTCGTTCATCATGGGTAGAAATAGGGTGCATCATCATGAGTGATGGATGGACAGATCAGAGGAATAGAACTTTAATAAATTTCCTTGTACCTTGTCCTGCAGGCACAATGTTTCTCAAATCAATGGATGCTTCAGATAAGGTTAAGACTGCCCAACTTATCTGTGAAATGATGGAGGAAGTCGTTCAAGAAGTGGGAGAAGAACATGTTGTACAAATTGTCACCGATAATGCGGCTAATTATATGGTTGCTGGTAGACTTTTTGAGATTAGGCACCCCACTATTTTTTGGACCTCTTGTGCTACCCATTGCATAGATTTAATGCTTGAGGACATTGGTAAGCTTCATTGGATACATGAGGTTGTGGAGAAGGCAAAATCCATAACCAAATACCTATACAACCACACTATTGTCCTAAACACGATGAGAAAATACACTGAAGGTAAAGAAATTGTTCGACCTGCAGTGACTAGATTTGCAACAAATTTCGTATCTTTGTAATCTATGGTTGAGCAAAAGATAAATCTGAATAGGATGTTCTTGGGACCTGAGTGGATGGCATCTAAACATTCCAAGACCCTTGAAGGCATCGAAATTGTTGCACTTGTGTTTAATGATGGTTTCTGGAAAGATGCCGAAGAGATTATTGCTGTGACAGAGTCCCTTGTTAGAGTTTTCAAGTACTTCAAGTCTTTTAACTTTTTCATTTTTTAAATTTCATTTCGAGTTTCTTTTTATTTACAATGTTTCATATTTCTTTAAATTTGAATGCTTGAACTTTCAGGATGGTTGATGGTGACAAACCTACTATGGGTTACATTTATGAGGCGATGGATCTCGCAAAGGAGGCCATCAAAAGAAGATATGGGGATGATGAGACAAAGTATATGCTTCTTTGAAACATTATAGATGAACGTTGGGATAGGCAATTGCATTCCCCTTACTTGCTACTGGGTACTTCTTAAACCCACAATATTTTTATGATAAGAGCAAATTTAATGAGGATGGGGAGGTTGGCAGAGGACTTATGACATGCATGGAAAGGTGCTTCCCTGATCCAGAACATCAAAGTCGTGTCTTTTCCCAAGTACAAGATTATAGGGCGCCATCTAAATTGTTTGCCTATACCAGTGCTATAAGACAAAGGTCTAAGATGTTGCCAGGTACCCAGCTTGAAGGCTTCATCATTTCATTAAATTTGTTTAAACTTTATTTTGTATGTTAAATGTTTTATTAAATTTTCTTGTCTTTTTAAGTTTTTACTATTTAGTACTTCTATTCACAAACCCTTACCACTTGCTAGGTCTTTGGTGGCAAAACTTTGGTAGTGATATGCCAGATTTGAAGAGATTTTCCATTCGAATCTTAAACCAAGCATGCAGTGCTTCAGGTTGTGAATGCAACTGGAGCATGTTTGAGAAAATACATTCTAAAAAGCGCAACCGATTGACACAAAAACGCTTGAATGACCTTGTATTTGTCCATTACAATCTACAACTTCGCAACAAACAAATACAAGGTGAGACTCGAGAGCTTGAATTTGAAGGTTTCATAATCTAGTTCGTACTTTAAAGTTCAAAATTCAAAGTGAAACTTTAATTCACATTTCGATGTCTCATGATAATGACAGGTTTGGATCATTCACCAATCGACCTTGAAGAGATAGATTTGCAAACTATAAATGCGGCAGACTGGGTCCAATTAGAGGAAGCTCCTCTTTTAAGCCTTCATGACTTGAAGAACTTTGAGAGTCAAGCAAGCGAAGGAGTGGAAGGAATCGCTTCTAGTTATCACTCTTAAGAGTTTTAGACTCTTAGTTGCTGGTTTTTCTCTGATTAGTATGCAGTTTTTTGTAAACTTTTAGAAGCATATGCTTCTAAGTTCTGGTTCTATGTACTATGTAGTCACTGGTTAGGACTCAGGAGTCAAGACTCAGTGCTTTGGATCATGTTTGGACTCATAACATATATGAGATACTTATTCATTCATGATATTTTGGACATGTATTGATATTATGCATTGTTTGGACATGCCTTTATCGAATATTAATGAAAAATGTTTTTTTTTTTTTTGGTTGTAATTCAATATATGTGTATATTTTTATTTAATGAATTCAACGATTTTTTGCCGATTTTTTCCCGATCTGATTAAAACTCTTTGCTCTTTTGCCTCGCCGATTTATTGCCGATTAAGATTGACCGAAAGTGACATTTCCAATCTTATTTTCATTCAAGGAAACAAATTTGCTTTTAGCTAATGTCACATGTCTAGAGCAGCCACTGTCCACATACCATTTATTGTTTTAATTTTGAGCATACAAAACTAGATCACACTTATCAAGTTTCTTTCTTCTACCTTCTTTCTCCATTGCATATATCCATTTGTTCTATAAATGTTCTGAGATGTTAATCTATTGTATTTAAGTTACATTCATAAGACTTGTGCCCAATGTTGTGACAATAGAAACATTCAGTGATATCAAGGAGAGGAGCAAATGCATTTTTGTCTAGATTCATGTTTGTTTTAATGTTTGTGAATCCATTGTTTCTCATCGTAAAATTTCCTAGATCAATTATTTTGACATAACCTCTACAATTTATGGCTTTATGTGCAAAGTTTTTACAACAGTAACAATATCCATAAAACAAATATCGATACCTGGTAGTGGATGTTGTTTGAGAATCTAACCATCTTGACATTTGATAATTTGGTCTACTGAAGAAGTGTGGTTTTCAATAGATTGTTGTTTGATTGTCCATTTCTTTTGCCTCTAGCACTTTACCGACACTGTTTGTTTGCAATTGTTCACTTGATGTTGATGTGTTGCTCAAATTTTTGTTCTCAAACTGATGTGAGTTGTCATCCTCTCCCGTAGTAGCTTTTACAAAGGTGATTGTCCTTTTATCCTCTACCTTAGATTTATTGGATTCTCCTTCATATCCTAACCTAGTCTTTATGAGTGGAGACCTCTGAGCATTCAATATCACTTCCAGTTTTTTAGACCCTTTTATTTGTTGAATATTCATGTTTAGTTTAATTTGAACCTTCTCTAGATTTTTCTTTAGACATACCACCTCTTCCTCCATTCTTTCACACTCCTGATTGTTAAATTATGGTATGTTTTATGCTTATAACAATTTACTTCTTTTTCTTATTATATTCCACGGATTAGCAATCACATATACATAAAGTAAAGTGTAGATAGAACATTAAACGATCGACAGAAAACAAGCCAAGACAAGAGACACAAGATGTGGCGGCTAGACAGGGACAAACCCCACAATGGGTGGGGAAACCCTTTAATCAAATCTTCTTTTATCTTCAATAATTCAGCAGAGAGAAACAGTACAATAAATCTGATTTATATCAGCAGTAGCAAAACCTAGATCAGCAGCATCAGCATTAGCGGCGTCATCATCAAACTAGGGCAGACGATATCTCACAAATCGACCGTCGGATCGGCTTGATTCCACCACCAAAAGTTGTGGCTTCCAGAGGAGGGTCAGATGAACCTACAACACAGTTTAGGTGAGGAGATCTTCTAGTCTACGCAGGTCAATCTTTACTTTTGCAGTTGCAGCGTTAGTTTCAGCAGCTTCCAGGCTCAAACTAGGGCAGTCGATATCTTGCAAACCGTCCATCGGATTGACTTGATTCCACCACCAAAAGTTGTGGCTTTTAGAGGAGGTTCAGATGAACCTACAACGCAGTTCAGATGAGGAGATCTTCTAGTCCATGCAGGACAAACTTTACTTCTGCAGTTGCAGCTTCAGTTTCAACAGCTTCTGGCTTCAAACTAGGGCAGTCGATATCTTGCAAACCGTCCATCGGATTGACTTGATTCCACCACCAAAAGTTGCGGCTTTCAGAGGAGGTTTAGATGAACCTACAGTGTAATTCAGATGAGGAGATCTTCTAGTCCACGCAGGTAAATCTTTACTTCTGCAGTTGCAGCTTCAGTTTCAACAGCTTCCGGCTTCACATGTGTGAGAGAGAGACCCATTTCTGCGCAGTAGAGAGAGAGATGTGATGAGATAAGTGAGTCCAAATGAGGAAAAGTCCTATATTTATACACAACATTGGTGTTTGAATAGATGCTATTGTTGGGCTTCTGAGCCTACTTGAGTTGTAGGTCGGCTTGATAATAATTCTATAATCAAAATAAATTCATATCTCCATGAATACTTATCGGAATTCGATGATCTTTATATGAATCCTACACCTCTCGACAAGAGGAATCTAATAAAAATATTATCAGCCATGAATAAGATGACCCACATGAAGTTTTGCCCTAGTTTCCAATTTTAACACTAATTTTTCCTTTTTATTTGCTTTATTAAAATGTCTTCCGCCTTCTTTGCTTCTTCAAGTTCAACTTTCAACTTGATAATGTCTTCTAAATTTGATTCTTCCTTTACATATTTGTTAAAATTGACAACTAGGGCCAAACTCCATGTGGGTCATCTTATTTATGGCAGTTGATATTTTTCTTGGATTCCTCTCATCGAGAGGTGTAGGATTGATCTAGAGATTATCCGATTCCGACATGTATTCATGGAGATATGAATTTATTTGTGTTATTGGAAAATTGGTCAAGGTCGGCCAACAGCGAAATTGCCCCCACATGTGATCAACGTTCTAGTATAAAAAGAGGTGGCTTGTTAGTCATTTGCACACGCTCTTCTTATGATCTCTTCCTCTCCACTTGTCTTTGGGTTTTGGTGGGAGGAGAGATCCTAAGAGATACACTGCCGTAAGAAGAGCTGCCCTAGATGTTGCCATGGGGAAGAATGATCTACGCAGCTCTTAGAAGATGATGCCCTAGCTCTACATGCCGTAAATCTAGAACGCGGTCATGTTGGATGTTGTTATGATGACGCTGCCTAAGACATGGTCATGTTGAAGCTGCCCTAAACACTGTCAAGGTGGAGACCTAAACGCAACCCTAAACGTAGTCAAGGTGGAGGACTGTTTCAAGGATTGAACAAGGTCTGAAGTCTGTTGTAGGAAGCCATGATGCTTGTTGTGCTAGGCCGAGGGCTTAGGAGTTAAACACTAGCTTGTTTAAAGGCTAATAGATGGGTTGTACCATTGTTGGAGGGTGTCATGAACAACAATAGTGTTGTGTGGTAGGCCACATGCCATACCCACTAAAACAAAGCTAGTGTGGGCAGGTTTGAGGGTTGTCTTGAGCTCTTATCTTCAGTGTGGAGGAGGAGCATCTCTCCTTGCCTAATCCACAGTTTTTGGAGGGCTGTTCAAGGACTGTTGAGAGGAGTATAGGGCTACAACAATATGCCCAAGTACCCTAACCAGAATAGTTAGGAACAACAAAGTGACAAGCAGTTTTGGAGCAGTGTTAGAGTTGCGTTGGGTCAAGGATATTGACCAGATTTGCATCAGATTCAGGGCAGCTTGTGGGAGCCATGTGTTGGGTTAACATGAAGTGTTGAATACCCCAGAGGGGTGCAACATGATGTGATGGATGCAATAGCATGGTGCCTTAAGGTGCATGGAACAACATAGTGTAAATGGCAGCAACATTATATTGTAGCAGCATGTAGGATGCAACAGTATGATGATAAATGTTGTAGCATGTTGGATGCAACATGATGGGAATAGTGATGAAGTGTAGCATAAGCATGATGTGCACAGTGAGGTACATCATCATGATCTAGCACAGGGAGGTGCAACATGATGATAAGGTGCAACAGTTTGATGTGTGCAGCATAGTAATAAGGTTGTTAATTTTAGGTATGTTCTATGCTAAGAGCAATTTATTTCAATTTTCACAGTTAGCTCAATATCTTTTCCAGATTAGCAATCACATCAACATTAAAGTAAATTGCAGATAGAACATAAACATAGATCACAGAAGACAAGCCAGGACAAGAGGACACAAGATGTGGTGCTAGCCAGGGACAAACCCCAATGTGGGGAAACCCTTGGTCAATTCTTCTTATATGTTCCTCAATAGTTCAGCAGAGAGAGAGAGAGAGAGAGAGAGAAAGAGAGAGAGTACATATACAACAAAAGTCAACACTTTGACTTAATAAGAGCATAGATCATCTCTAAAAGGATGATACATGAGGAAGTTGAACTCAGTTGAAGACATGCTACTTCAACTGATTCTCCAAGGCGAGTGTTGCTCCTTATTATCATGTTGCACCTCACTGTGCTACACCATGCTGCACCCATCATCACTATGTTGCATCTCATCATGCGTCAACAATCATGACTGTACCCATCACTGTACTGTATCATGTGCCATTGTTGCACCATCTTGCCATACTGTTGCCCCATGTGGTAGCTGCACCATGCTTGTCACCATGTGCTTGTTGCACCTTGCTTATCATGCTGCTCCATTGTGTTTGCAGCACCGTGCTTGCTGCTGTCCCATTGTTGCATCACTGTACCATGTCATATTTTGTTGTCCCAAGTACCATGCCCCAACAAGTAGCATGCCCTTGTTGTCCCATTTACCATGCTCCACCATGATTGAATTTGCTGCACCTCACTGTCGCTGTTGTCCTGTTGTGCCATCATGTGCTCGCTGCACCATTGCTGCTGTCCCATTGTAACCTACATCCATCCAACAAGCATCGTAGCCTTGTTGTTCCATTTACCATGTTGTCATACTACTAGCACTGTTGTCCCACTATTAGTGACATGTTTGCCATACTGCTGTCATACTATTCCATGTATTATTGGCAACGTTTATGTTAATTTTAGGTATGTTCTATGCTAGAGCAATTTATTTGAATTTTCACAGTTAGCTCATTATCTTTTCTAGATTAGCAATCACATCAACATTAAAGTACACTGCAGATAGAACATAAATATAAATTGCAAAAGACAAGCCAAGGCCAGGGACAAACCCCACAATGTGGGGAAACCCTTGATCAATTCTTCTTTTATGTCCTTCAAAGTTCAACAGAGAAAGAGAAAGAAAGAGAGATAGTACATTTACAATAGAAGTCAACACTTTGACTTTTGATATCTACATGAGATCAGTTGAAGACATATTGCTTCAACTGATTCTCTAAGGTGACTCCTTCACTTATCATAGTGCTGCATCTCGTCCATTTGCTGCACCGTACTGTGTAGTACCGTCATGCTGCTCATGATCACTATGTTGCCCATACATCATGCTGTCCATGATCTCATACATCATGCTGCCCATGCATCATGTTGCCCATGATCTCATACATCATGTTGCCCATGATCTCATCTATCATGCTGCCCATGAATCATGTTGCCCATGATCTCATCTATCATGCTGCTCATAATGCTGCCCATACGTCATGCTTTAGTTCATATACATATCAGCCTTAGCTACTTGCTATGGCTTGCAGCCTAGCAAGGCAGCTAGGCTATAGTTCCAGAATCCTCTACACAAACATGCTGTCATCGGCTTCCTTGCACACAGTCCTATCATGCCCAAATAGTCCTTGAATATATCATGCTGTCACCTACAACAATGTGACATTATGACACCTGTTTAGATCACTGTAATAGGTCTCTTTGCTGCTCTTAGATATCTCCATTGACTGTGAATTAGGTGTCTCCATTGACCTGCTTGGACAGCATATATGTTCCTCCATATGTCACTGTGTCTAGGGCTATTGACATCATCTTGAACAGCGTATAAGTGACTACTGTTTAGGGCTGTTGACATCATCTTGAACAACGTATAAGTGACTGTTGTTTAGGTCTCCATGAACATCATAGAAATCCTAGCGTATAAAGTCTCCATGGACTGTGTATACATGCCTCCTTGTTGCATAAAAACCTTTGTTGGTTGTGGCCTAGGGCACCCTTAAATGCAGTGGTTAGGTATCTCCTTTAGGACTGTGTATGAAGCCTTCTAGGAGAGCGGATTAGGGCATTCAATCTATGTCTTGAATCTTTCCTTTACTATGGCAAGATCTCACTTAACTGTGGCTCAGATCCTCTTCTTCATGACTATAATTTAGGGCTCCATTAATGACTGTGTTTAGGGCATCATCTAGCGTATATTTTAGGTGTCCCTCCTTCTCCAAAAACCCAAGATGTGGAGAGGAGGAGAACACATGAAGAGGATGTGTTACAAATGATTTCAAGTCCTCTATATTTATACTAAAACGTAGATGATGAATAGACACGACTATAGGGCTTCTGAGCCTACTCAAGTTGCTGGTCGGCTTGATAATATTTCCATAATCAAAATTAATTCATATCTCCATAAATACTTATCGGAATCGGATGATATTTAGATCAATCCTACACCTCTCAGTGAGAGGGATCCAATAAAAATATCAGCTGCCATAA
>Ga0115851_101471_pt1 | contig 12495 bp, 15 predicted proteins | sample InSIn2gowninarea_FD_83865 | JGI IMG/M metagenome (GOLD analysis project Ga0115851, IMG submission 83865)
ATTGTGCCCCATAGAAGCCCACTATTGTTATTATTGTGCCCTTACATTATTATTGTTATGTCGGCTCTGATTATGTTATGACCCCTTAGACTCATATATATAGAAAGGAGGTATTTTCAGTTGTATCATCGAAGAATTGTTCATTTATGTAATGTAAAGGAGGTTGCCCCCTCGAAGAGGCTGAATTCTAAGGTGTTGATCTATCTTTTCTATCTTTTCTTGAGCTGGTTTCATAACAATCGCAATGCCATGTAGCCCATCAGTTAACCATGTGGTGGTCAACCTAGACTGACCAACCTACACGCTTGTTCTTGATCGTAGATCCATCCTGTGTGATCTAACAACTGAGGATCATATTGCATGAGCCTAACACATCGAAGAATAGTGCGTGATGACGGCAGTATTCCTTCCCCGTACTACGCCACGTGTTGTTTGGTGAGTGGAATCACTCCCAACTCCGCAAAACGACTTCTTGCGTAAAGGGCGTGCAATGGATGACAAACCACCTCATGAGCGGTAGTGCAGCCACCAAAAGGAGAACGGGGGTATGAAGGCTGCCGGGAAAGCCAGATTTCCAGCCCCTCTCAACATCCCCTCTCTATGGTTGAATGAACACGTGCACAATGAAAAACTAGCTATTCGGTTGACCATCTGTGGAACTGTATCTGCTCTGCAACTCCCATCTGAAAGTTCTGTAATTGTACTGTTGAGGGTTGAGAAGGCCGACAGTAACTTGCATCCCTTGAATGTTCTTACTTTGGATAAAACACTGCATGAAGAAATCAAATCAACTAGACCCTACCTCTGTATCCTTGATTGGAAACACCATTAAATCCTCATCAACCTAGTCATGACAATGCATCTTTAATCTATTCAGAGGCATCTCAGACCAACTCAGCACAACCCTGCTTTTAGTACTGAGTACTCCTTGACTTGCCAAGATATCCGCCAATTTTTTTGTTGTTCTTCTCACATGGTTAAAACTCAGTACGTAATCCCCGTAGATGAAGCTAAATCCTCTGACCGAGTTTATGATTAACTCAAAATCAGCTTCGACTGTAACATTCTGGAGATTATCCTGCTTCAGGAATTCTAAATATTGCTCAAGAGCCATTAATTCTGGCATATTGTTAGTGGCTCCTCCCTAATGGCAATGGAAAATGAAAAGGAGACTACTGTTTTCATCCCTTAACGCCCCTCCACAGCCAGAAATACCCAGGTTATCTTTGGAAGCCCCATCAATGTTGTATTTCAAAAAACCCTTGGGGGGGGTACCAATAATCTTGCTTAGAATCCATTTTTAAAACCTTCCTATCCATGCCCTATGGAATAAGCCTTTGCATACCTAACTTAAGAAGTATTTGCGATTCAGCTTCCAAAGCTGGATTCTTAGGGAAAGTTCACACTATAGTACTTACCGTCTCCTTAAGTTGTCTTAATATTTTCTCGAGGAGGAATTGGGGGGAACTTTTTTCATTCTTAAAGATTATGTTGTTCCTTTATTTTAGGTAGCCCATATTATAAAGCTGAACATTAAAGCCTAGGCTAGGCCTAGAAGTTCAAAATCAGAGAAGTTGCATCTCCACTTGATTAGGGTATTGATAATACTTCCTTTGTCCCTCTCTATCTACTGGAAGATAGTGGCAAAAGTATCCCACAACCAAGAGGTGAAAATGCAATTACTGAGAAGGTGCTCCATTGTTTCCTCTTGGGCTTCACAGAGTTGGCATTTGGAAGGGCCCAAAACACCCCTCTTTCAAATGTTATCCCATGTCAGAATTTTCTTGTGATGAACCAACCACATGAACAGTTTACTCTTCATCCATCCTTGATGTCTCCATATGTTTTGCGAAACCCTGTCTAGTTCATTGGAGTCCAGCTCAAGGAGTATGTGTTTTTCCTTCTTGAGATTGAAGGTGTCTGCAGTATTGTTGCCCCATCTAAGTTGGTCATGCCCCCCTGTTACTAATATTTTCCTTTGTTCCAACATTGTCAGAAGCGCCTCAGCTTTGGCTTTCAGTGGGCTATCTTCCCTGTAATCCATCTTCTTCCAGGTTCTCCATTTTCCTTCACTATTGGTTTGATCCCAAAAATATTTTACTTTGAATAACTTTTGGTATTTGTATCTTCCTTGAGCTACAGAAGGTTCTCGCTTAACAGTCTAAGTTCTTGTTGCCATTTTTCCTCCCAAAACAAAGCAAGATCACTATCTCTGATTTCCCAGAAGATGTTTTTTTGTACTAATCCTCTATTTCTCTAGGACTTATTCTAGATGTGTGAGCCCTTTGTGATGCCGGACATCCTTATTATATCATTATCTTGCCAATTGTTGGCATATTTTTCTTTCCAGATTCTAGCCCATTGTGCCTCTGGTTCTTTTACCTAGCACCACCATAATTTTGCCCCTAAAACTTTACTCAGTGCTTCTAGATCATCCAATCCAAGACCCCCATTTTTTTAGGTTTGTAGATCTTCTCCTAGGCTAATAAGGCCCATTTCTTTTTTTCCTCCCCTTTACCCCAAAGAAAGTCTCTTTGAATGGTTCTAAAATGTTGCAAAACTCCTTTTGGAGTGGGAAGGGTTGATAGCATGAAGATTGGAATTGATTGGAGAATAGCTTTTATAAGCAACAATCGACCAACCAAGTTTAAAGATCTGAAGGTCCATTTCCTTATTTTATCCTGCATTTTATTAATCATCAGCTCCCGGATGCCCTTGTGCAAAGGCTTATCAGTAAGAGGAACTCCCAAATATTTAGAGGGAAGGACATCCCTTTGAAAGCCTAGAATCCTGGAGATATTTTTCTGAATAGCAATATTGGTATTAAAGAAAAAAAAATCTTAGATTTGGAGAGATTAGCTTCCATACCTGTAGCCCTAGCAAAGTCAAATAGGATATGTTTGTATGCTAAAGCTTCTTTGACCGTTGGTATTCCCTGCAACATAGTATCATCAACAAATTGTTGATAGGTCAAAGCCTGACCAATCTCTAAAAGTAAGAGGCCTTTGATGTTACCCACTTCTTTCGTATGCTTGATAGAACGATACAGTTTTTCCATCACGAGGATGAAGAGAAAGGGAGAGAACGGATCACCCTGCCTGAGGCCTCTGGAAGGAGTAAAGGTCTTGTAAGGAGAACCATTAACTAGAATTGAGAAGCTGGAAGAAGTTACCAGGGCCATGACCCACCTTACCTAGTTATGATCAAACCCGAAAGCAATAAGCGCCTTCCTTATATAGGTCCAACTCAGCTTATCATAAGCTTTGGCTAGGTCCAATTGCATAATCATACCAACCTTCCTATTGCCTATCAAAGAGTGCACCACCTCATGCACTTGAATGCTGTTATTGAGAATTTGTCTGCCCTCCACATAACCAGATTGCTCCACAGAAATTAGAGTAGGAAGAAGTTGTTTGAGTATGTTAGCAACAACCTTGGATATTATCTTATAAACCACATTATACAAGGCTATGGGTCTAAACCTATTTGGAGTTTGACCATTGTCCTATTTGGGGATCAGGGAGATGAAGGAAGTATTCAACACCTTCAAAATACTTCTATTCAACCTGGAATCTTCCACTTCATTTAGAATATACTGTTTAACTATATTCCAGCAAGCTTTAAATAAATCCACATTGAAACCATTAGGGCCTAGCGCTTTACCACTCTACATTTCTTTGATAACCTCACTAACCTCCTCTTTTGTCACTAACCTATTGAGATTGAAATTATCCTCTCTTGTAACCAGTCTATGAATATGCCCTATTAAATCCCTGATAAAAAGCTCTCTGACTGAAATGGTTTCCTGTGTTATTCCATGAAAGTGTTGAACTAACACATCTTCTATATCTTCATGGGAATTGTGAATATGACCGCCCTCATCCTTGATCGAAGAGATTCTATTATGAGATATGTTCGCTATGGTAGATTTGTGGAAAAATCTAGTGTTATGCTCCCTTTCTTTCAGCCATTGAACTCTAGATTTTTGTCTCTAAAATACTTCCTCTTGTTTACATAAAATCTCCCAGTCTTGATGGTGTTTGGTTACTTGGTCGTTTCTATCTTTATCAAAACCATCTGTGATAAGGGTTTGATTGAGTTCTCGAATTATATCTTCAACAATTTTTTTCGCTGTAAAAATGTGGCCAAATTCATTCTTGTTCCAATCTTTAAGTCTGAGCTTGATGCGCTTTAGTCTTTTGTGTAGCTGGAACATACTTGTACCCTGAATATGCAGTTCTTATGTCCACCATTTTGAAATGTTACTGATGAAGTCTGGGTGGGTGAGCCAGATATTCTCAAATCTAAAAGGTCTATTCTTGGGGGTACTAATGCCCTGAACCTCAAGTTGAACAAGCCAATGGTCCAAGCCTCCAAAGGGTAGAATTCTCACTATCATTTCCTTATTGGTGAGCATAAGATCCTCTGAGATTATGAATATATCTAACTTTGAGGCTACTTGAGACTCTCCTCCTATTTTATTGTTCCAACTAAAGAGACCATTAGTCATGCCAGTATCAACAAGCTTCATATTATCTATAAAAGTTTGAAAAGTTGTAGAGTCTTTGCTTAAGGTTCTGGTTCCCCCTTTTTTTCCTGAAAGTGATTTGATCATGTTGAAGTCCCCACACAAGATCCATGGTACATCAACATGTCTATCTCTGAGCTCCATAAGAGAATCAAGAAACCTGAGTTTGTCATCCATTCTTTGAGGGCCATATACATTCATGATCAGATAGGTCTCCCTGTCTCCCACTCACTGTATAACCACTGATAAATAATTTCTAGATGCCTCAGCATCTATTATACCAATCTTTTGGGGGTTCCAAAGAGTAAGTATGCCCCCTGCTATGTTATCTGCTTTGACTTCTAGAAACTCAAATCGATTGAGCCATTTTTTGTGAATTTCTTTTATTTTTTGAATGGAACATCTAGTTTCCTGGATAAAGATCATATTCAGAGCTTCTTGTTTCATTCTATTGCTAAGAATTATTTGTTTTCTTTTACTACCTAGACCTTTGATATTCCAAGATGTAAAATTCATAATTAAAGATTCGTAAACGAGTAACTGGTTAGATCTTTCATCTTACATGAATCTATCATCAACTTTCCACATTCCATCAATAACTCGTTTGCTTTTTCATGTATCTTTTCTCGCCTAGATTTATGGGTGCTAATCCTGGTGTGATTTTCATAGTTTTCACACCTTCATTGCCCTCCCTTTCATTTTTCCTTTGCCTGTCCAGCCCTTTAGCGTGAGTTCTCCATAGGAATAGCTGTTGTACCCTATTGAACTCTTCTGGTGGTGATGAATCTACCCCACTCACAGTCCCCTGTTTCAAGAACCCTTCTAGATCTAGGTGTGCCCTGTCAAGAAACTCCTACAGTTCATGATACTCCATTTCCATCTCACTCTGGGTCATTTCTTAGTCCATCTCCTGTTTCGCATCACTTAGCATAGTCTCTTTCTATTTGTTAATATCTTGTGTTTGTACTGTGTCTTCCTCTTTATCCTTCTCCACCGGGCTCCCTTTTATTACCTAATTTACCCTTGTTATCTCTTCTTCTTCTTTGAGTACTTGGAACCTATTCAGATTAGTCTGTGGCCCTTTTCTTTGATGTTTCTTTGCCCCCCTCTTACCACCTTAGCCTCTATGTACCACTTTGTGAAAACCTTCAGTATCTTTCATTGTGGTCACTTTACTCCTATTCTCTATTTCACTGAGATGGAAATCTCTAAATAGGTGCCAATGCTCATGGCATTTCTGACATCTGAAAATAATATGTTCATCGTCTACTGTTTGCACCATTCTTCATCAAAAACTTCCAATTATAAAAGCCCGGTCTTTTAAATTAATATTTTGAACAATGAAAAGTCGACTAATTTGGTGAGCACGCCTAGTTATAAATCGTACAGAGAAATTATTAGAATCCTGACCTATCACCTATTAGACCTGAGTTTTTTATTTTATTCAAAATCAAAATTTGTGGTTCATTGTCAAAATGGAAATCGAAAGGGCAGTGCAGGAGTGTTGTTCATTCAAAGGGGAAACATAAAGCGAAAATGGAGAGTGGTCAGCGTGGTGGTCTCAGTTGCCCAACGATCTAAAGGAGAAAGTGTTGGCATGGTTACCTGTTGAAAACTTATGTAGATATTGTTGCGTCTGTGAAGAGTGGAATACCCTCTTTTTGTCCAGAAAGTTTATATGTGATGATTGGGTTGCGGCACCTCCTAACAAGAAATCATGGCTTGTGTTGTGGAATGACATCTCTTTGAACTTTATGGCCTATTGCTTCTTCACTAACACCTCGAAAAAGTTTTCCTTTGCCTTCTTACAAGAAAAATATGACGTGGAGGCGTTAGAGAACCACAGATCGGCAGCAAGCCTTTTCTTGTTGTCAATTGTGTCTTTAAAACATACTGTATTCAGGCACATTGTCTCCAATCCTCTGACAGCGACATCATTCGAACTTCCCAGAATCAACGATAGAGCTATTTGGGGCATGACAATCGTAGCAGCGGAGGGTGAGGGCCACAATGGAGAAACATATAAAGTGATCGCGATAACGGGGAATGAACAGAGAGTGCAAATCTACGATTCAGTTCTAAACATGTGGAGTACAGCGGGACACGTGCGAAATAATTTGGGTGTATCGTGAACAACATACAAGGAGAAGATAGTTGTTTGTGAGGATTTATTGTATTGCAAGACCGTCGAGGGCGTCGCTGTTTTCAACCTCCAAAACCGGAAATATGGTATCGTGCGTTTCCCGTTCGAGAATGCAGAAACTATGGGAATGCCCAGGGAAGATGTAATTTTCAGTTGCGGCTCGCGAGTGCTTTTAGCGTTATCCGTACTCAAGGCTGACATGGTTTTCCGTGGTTTTTTGATAACGGAGATTGTGAAGCGTGGGTCTCAGGTTTATTGCGATCATGCCACCAACTGTTTTGCAAAAGTTTAGGACAGAGAAGGTTCGGAAGTTTAATGTTTGATTTTGAAGGAACAGGGGACTCGGTGTGCCTCAGACATGCGTGTGCTAAAGAGGTGCTTGTTTATAATACAACTCAAAAAACATGGAAATGGCTTCCCACAGGTACAATACCTGATGGTCGGCGATTTAGTCCAGCTATTTTTAGCTTCGAACCTAGACCTCATAGCAAGTTCGAATAAATCGACCACTTCTCTTATTTATTGTCAAACTTTTTTCCTTTAATTTGTTGTTTTATTATTCATTCTCAAACACATTTTATAATTTGTTTTTACTATATTTGCACTTATCCGATTTAAATAAAATGATTTTTATTATTTTTATCATTATTTTGTCAAATAGATTAAGATTAATTAAATTCGTTATTTTAGGAAGAGGTTAATATTTTTAGTTAAATTCATTATTTGTTAAAAGTGTTAGAATAATGTAGAAATGATATGTTCAGATGGAATTGATAAGTTGTATTATCGTATTTAGTGCGTTTTGGTTTTCGGTGATTTGAAGTATTGGATCTAGATTGTCCTAAAAGCTATTTATTTGTGCCTATATAATGTACTCATTTTCCAGGTAGATTTGATTTAATTTAATTCTTGCGCATCTCTCTGATTTTCTAATATGGTACCATGTGCGCCTATATAATGTACTTGGTGCCCAAGTAGTTTGATCAATCAGATTTGATTTAGTTCTTATGCATTGCTCTGATTTTCTAATATGGTATCAGACCCAGAAAAGGAAATATAGTGAGACTTCAAATCTAAGAGAAAGCGTATGGATGGCAATTCAAAACTCTTTTAGGTATATTAGTCACAATTTGAAAGTCCTCACCAGATCGCACATGAAGTGGCAATGCACATCTCCTCCCACCAGTACTAATTGAAATTTTTTCAAACATGGGAAAAAAGACACTAGAATAGGTTGTTTATTGGGATAATTCTACCCTTTTAGGCAAAAAATGGTTATTGGCCTAGGAGTTAAATATTCCAATTGAATGGAATTTGAGTTGGCATCACTATACCAATTCCCTATAAACATCACATATTATAATTTTTTTATCATGAGGATGAGTTCATTCGGTTTCATTCCCCCCTCGAGGAATATATACTCCCAAAGAAGGTTATCTATTTATATATGTAGATCATGAACCTAAATCCTTTTCCTAGTGGTGCAAACATTTATGAAAATTAAAAACCCTGACTAAATCTAGACAGTTTATGTGGCTATTAGAAAATAAAGTACATACTAGAGAAAATTTGAAGTGAAGATCATTTCAAGGCCCATATTGTTATGCAATGTGCCAAAGAAATGAGGAGACAGTCAACCATTTATTTATGCATTATCCTTACTCTACCCAAATCTAGAATTTGATGTATCAAGTGCTAGCCGTACACATAATATGGCAGGGGGATACTATCAATGAAGATTTGATGTCATGGTGGGATACAACTCAGCCTTTAAACTTAGAAATATTCCTCTTGTAGTTTGCTAGGGTATTTTTGTGGGTATAAATAAGAAAATCTTCCAAGGTTCCATCAAGCATTGTGATCTTATAATAGAAAAAAATATCTACAATTTACAATTCGATCCCTGATGAAGATCAACATCTGAACCAACGAAATTTAATTTCTAAGACTATTTCTTGCACATTTTCATGGGCATATTTCAATGGATCATCTCAGAAAGGTAGATGTGGAGGTGGTACAGTCCTTTACCTAATTGATGACCACTCTTTCAGATTGAAAATGGGTTTGGGAAGGCGAACAAATAACTATGCAGAGCTAAACAATATAAGAATTCTTCCCCTCTTTGCTATTGGAAAAGGGTGTCAACAACGACAAATTTTCGTTGATTATAAAATTATAATGAATTGGTTCAATCAGCAATGTGAATGTCATGTGCACATCTACAAATCTGCTAGAAAAGGTTACTTTATTAAAATCACATTTTGATTATGTTTCTTTTCATCACATTTATAGGGACCGAAATCAAATTTTTGATGGTTTATCGAAGGAAGCAACGCAACATGAACTTGGTACTTGGATGATCAAAGAAGAGATTAGTTTGTAACACTATTAATATTATGTTAGGCGTTTCACTGATCTCCCTACCCACAATGAAACATTTACATGACACATTATGTGATTTTTTGGAGAATGATGTATTTTTTTTGTAAGCTTATATATAATGGCTGATAGATAAATTATAGGAGTATTGTAATTTCTAAATTTTTCTAAAGATATACTTATGGTCATGTTATTTAAGCATGATATCAATTATTTGGTATATTTTTTAATAGAGTGATTAGTTCTAATCACCATTTTTAGATATGCTTTTAAAGCATCCACGACATATAATTTCAAATATTCAATATAATGAAAGTTACAATTTTTCCTTGGGGAAAAAGGACAAAGAACAACATGTAACGGTTTTAATAGGTGATAATAATATGTGAATTTTGTTATAAATCATGGATAAAGAAACCTTGTACATGGAAAACCCCTAAATCCCACTGTACTGGTGGACACAAACATAATACTAGGCGGCTATGACAAAGGTACAAGAAATATTTAAGTGGAAGGGCAAGAAACAATATGCATTCAAATTGCCTTTAAGAATGATAGTTTCTATTGTGGTAAAGTTTTGTCTTAGTATTTGTAAAATTTTGTCTTAGTACTTGTAGAAAAGGATACAAATATGTATGCACATTATATATGTAGTAAGAGGTATTCCTAAATATTTGGAGGGTAGGGAATCTCATTGAAATCCAAGAATTCTTGAGATATTTGAAATGTTAGCGCTAAAGAAGAATATTTTTTATTTAGAGAGGTTGACTTCCATACTTGTAGCCAGGGCAAAATCTTTAAGAATTTGTTTGAAGGCCAAAGCCTCTTTGACTATTGGTACACCTTGCAATAAGGTATCATCAACAAATTGTTGATGAGTTAGCACAGAACCGTTCTCTGAAATTTGAAGACCCCTAATTTTACCCATAGCCTTAGCTTGCTTAATGGATCGCCCGAGCCCTTCCATCATAAGAATAAAGAGGAATGGAGAAAGAGGGTCTCCCTGCTTGAGGCCAATAGAAGGATTGAAAATTTCTGAGGGACAGCCATTGACCAAAATGGAAAATCTGGAGGAGGACACCAATGCCATAACCCATCTGACCCAGTCGTAGTCAAACCAAAAGGCATAGAAAACCTTCTTGATATAATTCCAATTCACCTTTTCATATGCTTTAGTAATGTCCAATTGCATGATCATCCTCACCTGTTTTTTGTTGGTTAACGAGTGCACTACCTCGTGTGGTTGAATAATGTTGTCTAGAATCTGTCTTCCCTCCACAAATCCTGATTGTTATTCACACATTAGCGAGGGGAGGAGAGGTTTGAGTATATTATCCACTACTTCAGATATTATCTTGTAAACCACATTACATAAGGGAATAGGTCTGTACTTATCTACAGATTGAGTTGTGTCCTATTTGGGAATAAGGGAAATAAAGATGGTATTGGGAGCTTTCAGGATTGTTTTGCTTCTCCTGGAATCCTCTACCACATTCACAATGTCCTCATTGACAATATGCCAACACGCTTTAAAAAAACCCAAAGTGAAACAGATCTAGAAGACCATGAACTGCAAGAAATTCTAGAAAAGGAACACCTAGGTCTGGAAGGGTTCTTGATGCAGGGAACCACGGGAGTGATAGATTCACTTCCCCAAGAGGACTACAACAGAATACAACTGTTTTTTTTATGGAAGACTCAGGAGAGAGGGTTAGAAACAAGAATAACCACTGACAAGCTGGAAAGCAAAGGAGTGAAAACAATGAAACCAATCCCAGGACCAGCTCCAAGAAATGCTGGTAGGAAGAGAGGCCAAAAAAAGCAGAAGGAACTTTTGATGGAGTGTGGAAAGCTAATGATAGATTTGGGTAAGATGAAAGACCTAACCAGTTACTCCTTTACTAGTCTTTAAATATGAAGTTTACATCTGGAATATCGGAGGTTTAGGAAGTAAGAAAAACAAAGATTGTTTAGTTATAGAATGAAACAAGATATGTCGGACATGACTTTCATCTAGGAAACGAAATGTTCCATTTAGAAAATAAGAGTCATACACAGAAAATGGCTCATTAGATATGAGTTTCTAGTGATTAAAGCGAAGAACACAGCGAGGGATATTCTTACTCTTTGCAATCGCCAAAGGATCAGCATTATGCACGCAAAGGCATCAAGAAATTACCTATTAGTGGTCATACAACATGTTGGGGTTTCAGAAACATTCCTTGTTACAAATGTTTACGGTCCTCAAAAATTATAGGATAAAATCAAACTGTTAGAAGCTCTTAGTGTCCTCAGGAGTAGACAGACTGAAATGCCTTGGATCATGGGAAGAGATTTTAACATGATCAAATCTGTCTCAGAAAAAAATGGAGGTACTAGAGTGCTCAACAAAGACTCCTTAGCATTCCAAAAATTTATAGACAATATGAATCTGGTGGAGTCAGATTCAAACAATGGCCTTTTTACATGGAACAATAAAAGAGGAGTGGAGGCACTGGTAGTGTCTAAGTTGGATAGGTTCATGATATTAGAGGAATTAATGTTTCTAAATAGTGAAATAACAGCCAGAGTGCTTCCTTTTGGAGGTTCAGATCACTGGCCAATTCGGTTGGAAATCAAGGGTATAGATTCTCCTAGGAATAAACCCTTTAGATTCAAAAACATCTAGCTCTCCCACCCGTATTTCATTAGTAACATCGAAAAATGGTGGGCTGAAGACTTGAAAATCCAAGGATCTAAGATATACCTTCTTCAAAAAAGCCTTAAGCACATTAAGTTTATACTAAAGGAATGGAACCAAAAAGATTTTGGTAACATTCTTGAGGAGAAACAATCAGTGGAAATCAAAATTTTAGAACTCAACAAAGCTCTGATAAATGATGGATTTGATAAAGCCAAAAGTGAGCAGGCTGATAAATGCCATCTAGTTTGGAAAAATTTATGTAAACAAGAGGAAATATTTTGGAGACAAAAATCCAGAATTCAATGGCTCAAGGAAGGAGAGCGGAACACCAGATTTTTTCACAAATCCACAATGGCTAACAGAGCTCACAATAGAATCTCCATGATTAAAGATGAGGGAGGGGAAATTTAGACCACTCATAAAGATATTGAAGCTGTGCTTGTCCAACATTTCTGGAACATCACTTGGGAAAACACTCCAGACAAGGACCAGTTCATTAGGGGAATCACAGGGCATATCCCCAAACTAGTGTCCAGAGAGGACAATTTTAACCTCAATAGACCAGTTGATGAAGAGGAGGTCAGCGAGGTTCTCAAAGATATGAAGAATGGCAAAGAACCAGGCCCAGATGGTTTCAATGTGGGTTTTTTTAAAGCGTGTTGGCATATTGTCAATGAGGACATTGTGAATGTGGTAGAGGATTCCAGGAGAAGCAAAACAATCCTGAAAGCTCCCAATACCATCTTTATTTCCCTTATTCCC
>Ga0115851_101472_pt1 | contig 12494 bp, 3 predicted proteins | sample InSIn2gowninarea_FD_83865 | JGI IMG/M metagenome (GOLD analysis project Ga0115851, IMG submission 83865)
TGCTTATCTCACGGGAAGTGGAGGAAGCTCTTATTCCTGGAAAGTTCTTGGCACAGATTATTTTTTTGCTGATGGGCAAAAAATAAGGGTTGATCCAAGTTCTGATGTGACGTATGTGGTCGAAGTGGCGAATGAACTTGGTTGCACAGATACCGATACAGTTTCGGTAGCCGTGCTACCTGTACCTGAGCGGCCCAACATTGATGTTTTTGGATCGACCTCTGCGTGTACCCGCGACACGGTGCGACTTATCTCAAGTGTGAAAGAAGACATCTTCTGGAGCACGGAAGCCGTTACCAGTGAAATTCAGGTATTTAATCCCGGAACGTATACAGTAAACCATAGAGACGCGATAACAGGATGTTCTTCTGCAAGGTCCGTTACGCTATCGTACACGCCACCGCCATATATCGTAGCGCCAGCGAATCCCCTTTGTAGAGGAGCGTCCGCTACGCTATTAGTAGCTTACGGTGCACAATACCGTTGGTCTACTGGAGAAACCACTTCGTCTATCCGTGTATCTCCAATTTTAACTACAACCTACACGGTCGATGTTATTAATCCGGATGGATGTCAGTATCTCGGGTTATCGGTTACGATTACTGTAGAGCCGCAAAGGCCGGCACCTATAATCACTTTTATCTCTAGGGATACAGAAATATGCCCGGAGGTATCAAAAACATTGATAGTAGAGGGAAATGCGCAGAGCTATAGATGGAGCAATGGTGAGGAGGGTTCTATCCTTACAGTTCACCCGACAGCGGACACACGCTATACAGTTACCGCAACCAATGGAAGATGCAGTCAAGGATCGGCCCAGGCTTCGGTTTTGGTTAAGGTTTTACCACGCCCTACTGCACCAATCATCGTAGCAACCGGATCTTCAACGTTATCGTTCTGCGATGCTGACTCAATTACCCTTATGTCTTCCGACATAGCTAATTCTTTACACTGGTCTACCGGGGCGTCTACACGGTCAATTACCGTGGTTGATCCTGGCTTCTACTCAGTGAATGTGATCAACCAATTTGGTTGCTCCAACTCTGCTTCAGTCAACATTACCGATCCTCCAGTGCCATATATTGTCGGAAAAAATACGCTCTGTGAAGGAGCGTCTACGACCTTAACGGTTAACAATGGCGCATTCTATAAATGGTCAACGGGCGCTGACACCCGATCTATTACAGTATCTCCGGATGCTACAAAGACATACTTCGTTGATATTACCAATGAAGAAGGTTGTCAATACCGCGATAGCATCAGGGTAACCCTATTGCCTAATCCCAAGATTACTGGAATAACCGGAAATACTACGATTTGTGCGGGGCAAGAAATTACATTGAAGGTATCGGGTACCGCAGATAGCTTTATCTGGTCACAAGGTGGTAAAGGCACAAGTATTAAGGTGCATCCTTCAACGACAACCACGTATACCGTTGCCGCTACCAATGCTTGTCCGGAAGTAAACTTGAACGACCTTGGTAGAGTAATCGTAACGGTATTACCGCTTCCTGTAAAACCTGTCATTACCACTTCCGCTTCAACGATACTCTGTGAGGGAGCTTCCGTTGTCCTCACTTCGAACATTGCCGGAACCATTGCGTGGTCTACAGGAGCTACTACGCAATCCATAACCGTTTCTAATCCAGGTGTTTATACCGTAACCAATACGGATCAGTTTGGTTGTACGCAGTCCGATACCGTACAGATATTTAACCCTGAAAAACCGAAAATAGCAGCGAACGGATTCACCACCATTTGTAGGGGAGATAATGTGGGACTAACCTGCACCAATGCCAAAACATTTACGTGGTCGACAGGGGAGACCACTCAATCCATTGTGGTAAGTCCTTCAGATACCACAGCCTATCATGTGTCGGCAATAAATGATCTAGGCTGTGCCTATTCTAGCAGTATACGAATTAATGTTATAGCTCCCGTGCCTCCAGAATTAGTTACAAAGATGATACCTCATTTGGATGAATCTGGTTTGTCATTACCACTTGCACTTTCCTGGGCACCACCAACTAACGCATCACACTACGATATCTATGTTTGGCCTAACGCGTTGCCAAGGCCTGCTCAGCCCTTGGCGAGAAATATTGATCAGATAAGCTATCTGGTAAAATCCAATCTGCAATATGGACACATTTATAACTGGCAGGTAATTGCTAAAAATTCCTGTCATGAAACTGCTGGACCCGTACAACAGTTTTCTCTCCGAGAACTACCCGATCTTGTAGTAGCTAAAGTAGAAGCGCCGAAGTCAGCTTTCTCGGGTCAGTTGATCGATATAACGTGGGAAACAGAAAACGAAGGGTTAGGCGATACCGACCTGAAGAAGACATGGACGGATGTAGCCTACCTGTCGGTAGATCAAACGTTGGATTTGGAGCTGGATGTATTGCTGGGCGGAGCCACAAACTTAACTGCACTCAAGGCGGGCGAGGGGTATAGAAAGACAGGTTCTTTCCGACTTCCGAAAGGAATCTCAGGCGAACGTTATGTGATCATTGTAGCCGATCAGTACACCTCAATTGCTGAAACAAACGACGATAATAATCGTAACAGCAACCACACTTCGATGCTAGTTAGCCTCACGCCCCCACCCGATTTGCAAGTGGAAGCTGTGCAGGCACCGGCTAACGTCTTCTCTGGACAAACCGTTGACGTGAGCTGGACCATTCGAAACTATGGCACTGGTACAACTGATGTAAGCCAATGGCGAGATCGAGTATTCATTTCGCAAGACTCCATTCTCCGTAACGCAACTAAGCTGGGGGATTTTGATCACGGCGGACACCTCGAACCAAATCAGGCGTATACCCAAACCCAATCGCTACTAATACCTGAAGGAATATACGGAACGTATTTTATCTATGTTGTTACCGATATTAACAACACCTTGTACGAGCATGCTTTTGAAATTAACAATACGGGTAGAAGCAATGGCATGCAAGTGATTCTCACCCCTCCACCGGATTTGGTGGTAACGAACGTTTCGGCTCCAGTCAATGCGAGTAACAAGGAGACGATTCTGGTAAGTTGGGAAGTGCAGAATCAAGGGGGAACACGTATTTCAGGAAAAGCATGGCATGATAGAATTTATATTTCCAACCAGTCTACATTCAATGTCAATAAAGTCATTTTGCTCGATGACACCATTGCATCGGCAACCTTGGAGTTAGACGGAAAGTACACTGCTTCGAAGAATGTAAAAATACCACATGGAATTACTGGGCAGTACTTTATTTATGTTGCCACGGACACCGATAACGGTGTATTTGAATATCTAAATGAAGACAATAACATAGCCAAGTCTAACACCATTAACATTCTAAGTCCGGACCTAATCATTTCCGATATTGTCTTACCGCACTCAGGGTATTCTGGAAAACCTATTGATGTAACGTGGACTGTAAAAAATGCTGGACCTGGTAAACTGATTACCTCTACATGGGAAGATCTCATCATGGTAGACAACAGTGCCTTATTCCTTGCCGACTCTGTTGAGACAGTGGATTCACTAAGTTACAGAGCTACACTGTTGCCAGGCGAAACGCTGGTGAAACAAAAAAGGATAATCCTTCCGAATGGGTTAAGTGGAAGTCAGTTTGTACACATACGAACCGATAACAAAAATCAGGTTTTCGAAGCCCAAAAAGAAACGAACAATTTATCCTATAAGTATATACAGGTAAACCTTTCTCCTTGGGCGGATCTCAAGCCCACGGTAGTAAGCTTTGGCTCGGACACGCTCACAGCAGGGCAATCCGTATCCGCCAAGTATCGCATAACGAATAGCGGACATGTCGCTGCCACGGAAAGGTGGGTTGATAGAATCTATATTTCAACGTATCCAGAATTTAATCCGAAAAGAGACACTTCGATTGTTAAACAGAACAATTCGTTGAGAGCATTAAAAATAGATAGCCTATATGAGGTGTCTACAGTGTTTGACCTTCAACCGTGGTTAGCAGAAGGTAAGTATTATTTTTACGTATTTACAGATGCTAAAAATACCGTTTATGAGCATAAGGATGAAGCCAACAATATCACACGTATTGGCCCGGTATTCATACAAAAATATCCACCAATCGCCTTTGCTGTAAATTCCTTAATCGTTCCCCATGCTGCGTTTTCAGGAACAACGATCACCGCTCAGTGGGAAGTACAAAATATAGGTGAAGTGAACTCTCCTCCTGGCTACTGGTTTGATGCTGTAGTCTTATCCGATGATTCATTGTTTAACGAAACAGATCTTGTACTGAAGAGCTGGCAGAAAGATGGACCATTGGCTAAAGGAAAAGCGTATACAAATAGTCAGAAGGTAATTGTACCAGATGGCATATCCGGTAGCAAATACCTGATCCTTGTAAATGATTATGGGAAAGATGAAAAGGAGAAATTTCTCTTGTCTGAGGATGATCGCAGTAACAATTTCTTTGCAGTTCCCGTCAACATTACCCTTACATCCCCATCAGATCTAGTGGTAACTGAGTTTAAAACTCCTGCCGAAGGTTACTCTGGTCAGCCCATCAGTGTTACCTGGACCGTTACGAATCAAGGCGTGGGAACAACAGCGGTTGATGCTTGGACCGATAGAATCTATTTGTCTACTGACTTTACGATTGATAAAAACGATGTTGTGCTAAAATCATATAGTCAAAATAGTAGTTTAAATGCTGCACAATCCTATACGTATACCACAGAAGTATTCCTACCGATCACGGCACAAGGTAACTACATCCTGATCTTTAAGACGGACAATAATAATGTTCTGTACGAGCATAGAGCAGAGAACAACAATATTGCTACGTCCATTATTGGTGTAACAACTCCATTACCTGCTGATCTTATCGTGACCGATGTAATTAGTCCAGATACCGTTACTGCAGGGGAGAACATTATCGTGAAATGGGTTATTAAAAACACGGGAGCCAATCCGGCCACTGGAGTAATGTCTGATATTGCTTACTTCTCAGCTGATGAAACCTGGGATATTGATGATGTAGTATTGGGAGAACTTCAACACTCCATTGATCTTCCTCCATTGAGTGAACATACACTAAGCCTCACGGCTCGTGTTCAGGGCGTTTCCTTATCGAATTACCACATCCTTGTTCGAACCGATGTACGGAATAATATCTATGAAAGCAATGAGGAAAACAATATCAACACGCCAGGTGATGCGATCACGATATCAGTGCCTGAACTTGTATTAAATCAAACGCGTACGGCTACGCTTTCAAATGACGCCAACCTGTATTACCGATTAGAAATTCCATCTTCGTTACAAGGCGAGAGTCTGTTAATAACCCTGGAGGGCGATTCGCTGGACGGCGCTAATGAATTCTATATTCGGCATGGTGAAGTTCCCGATCGAGTTGTGTATGATTTCGCTCATGAAAACCCATTCGGCGGAGACCAGGAAATTGTGATTCCAGAGGCTATCGTGGGAACCTATTACCTTCTGGTACATGGAAGTACACGGGCAGACACATCCCAGACCCTTGAGCTACTGGCCAAAGTTCTTCATTTTGAAATACGGACTGTACATGCTAAAGCAGGAGGGAACACAGGAAAAGTTACCGTACAAGTAAATGGATCGAAGTTCGTGGAGAACATGCACTTCATGCTCCGCAGAGGACCTCTTGTTATCCCAGCTGATACAGTGCAGTTTATTAACTCGGCCAGAGTATTTGCGACCTTCAATCTCGATGGTATTGAACCTGGACTGTATGATCTCTTAGGCGTAAACGCAGAACAGGATACCGCTGCATTGGCAAAAAGCTTCACGGTAGAGCAAGGGCAAGCACCTTTGTTATTAACCAACGTAGTGAAGCCCGCGTCTACAAGACCCAATACCGTTGTCGCGATCACGATTGAATTTGCCAATGGGGGCAACGTGAATATCGAGAATCCGGTGGTGAAATTAATCAGCGCGGGTGGGGCTCCTGTATCCTTTACAATAGCGGGTCTTACGGAAGGACATAAAGAATTGATTGTGCCTTTAGGTGAAATCAACGGACCGCCTTCCGTCTTGAGACCGGGTGCTATGGGCTCTGTGATTGTCTATGCAAAATGCACGGCCAATTTGAGCTTTATCCTGGTATTGCCAAACACAAATAAAGCCCAATAACGATAAGGAAATGAAAAAAAAGAATTGAGCAAATACCAGAATATAATAGTATGACAAGTCACAGTTTTAAAAAGTCGGAATTAGGATCCATGGTCTCTAACGGCTTTGGAAACGGGTTTTCAAAACCAGAAAAAAAATATTGGATAATTGAATTAATGCAAACCTCTATGAGAATAGAATTTTTAAATAGCAAATGCATATACTTTACGCTCTGCTTAATTACTCTCTTATGTGAAGTAACCTTTTCGCAAAGTGCAGATGCGGGGCGTGACAAAGTGAATTGTGACGGTAAGGGAGTGACGATTGGTGGTGAGGGCGAACCTGACTGGTGTTATTCATGGAAACCCGAAGAAGGCCTGGATGATCCAAACATTTTAAATCCAAAAGCAAACCCAACTTCTAAAACCACCTATACCTTAACGGTGACAGGACCGGATTTTAGCTTTAAATCAACAGACGATGTTGAGGTTGATGTACTCGAACTTCAAGATGCAGAGTATAAGCAAAATAATGAAAGCCTTTATGGCAAAAAACAAACTGGTTCCGCATGTATTGGAAAACCTTACCAGTTTAGAGTTAATACCGAGCCTGCTGGAGGATCACCTGCATTATCTTGGGAGATAAAGGCTGTTGACACTAATCGTGAGATCGATAAAGGGACAGGGTCTAGCTTTACACACACCTTTTCTACTGAGCTTGATAAAGGGGTTACTCAGGTTAGATTTTATTGTGATGCTGATGACAATTCTGAATTCGACAGTGACGAATCAAATGTTACGGTTGAATTTGAAATCAGGGATGTAACGGTACATACGATAACGGTGGCAAGAGCTGCTACAGTGTCTATTTCTCCTACGAATGTAGCCGCAATATTAAATGAAGGATCACTCTTAGTGAACACCCGACAATTGAAAGAAGATTGCAGATGCTGTACTAGTTTCGTATTTGGAGGTCTTTCAACTTTTACACCGTCTGCCACCATGCCAGATGTAATTAAGGATGAACAAGACTATAATAATGTCATACAAAATGTTCATGCAACAGTCAGGGTTGTTAACACAATAAATTGGTGTGGAAAACAACCTATAGTGGCCGGGTTTGTAGCCTTAGGATGTGCTGGCGTGGGTGCCAGGAATTCAGTAGTAGTGGCCCAAGGAGCAGGGGGAATGGCATGGGCACATGAGTTGGGACATACCTATGGATTACAGCACAATCTTGATAGTCGCAATAATGTAATGTTCGAGGAAGTGGGACCTGGAACTTTAGTCAATGTAAGAGAATGTTTAAGCTTTGAAAGAAAATGAAAACAATGAATAAAATACTACTTACCGCTACTTGCCTTGTATTTTGCTTCTTACAAGGAAAAGCACAAACCAAGGACAGTCTAATGACAGTCGAAGAAACTATTCAGTTTGTTCAAAGAACTTATATCGATGCGGTTCCGCCGGAAGCTATTGCAATGTCTAAACGAGCCAATCCCGCTGCAAAAGAGAAGTTACATCAGATCCTCAATGATCCAACAAGACAAGACATTTGGCCGCAAGTAATTGGCGCATTTGCCTATATGGGTGACCGCACAGACGTGGCAAAAATGGAGAATTTTTTAAGGAAAAGGCAGGGCGTCCTAAGCAGTGCTGAATACAGTGCGGTTGTAATGCTATTTATTGCATACGGGGGGATGGGAGAAAGGGGAGTCCATGACGCTAAGGTGAAGTTGAAGCAGATGATGAAACCAGACTATTGGAGAAATAATAAATTCAATGCATATGCGCGTCAGCCTGCGGGTTATCCTGCCGCGGAAAATCAAATGCGCTTATTTGCGTTACACGGATACGCCTATACACTATCCGATGACTTTGATCAAGTAGCGCTGGAATTGGTGACTTCAACCACCGATGCTAATGACAAGAAAATACTTGTACAAAAAGTCAAGGAGGCTTCGAGAATGAATACGGAATATAAAACGTATATGTTGAAATCTAAATCAGATCATTAATTTTTTACTAAGCCAATCCAATGTCATGAAATTGCATATACATCTTTCACTCCAGCATTTACAGTAAGCGGTGTTGGTTGTGATAACGAGACTGTATAGATAATCCAGCAACCATTGGCATCCGTGGTTTGCACAGTGTATAAACCAGCCTTCAGCCCAGTGGCTTTAGCGGTACTTTGTCCATTACTCCATTGGTAACGGTATGGCCCGCAGCCTCCTCCTATCTTCACTTCAGCTGAACCATCAGATGCACCATTGCAGCTAACATTATATCCATGATCTTGTGAAGTTATCATAATTAATGAAAGCTGTTGAGGAGCTGTTAGTTGAATGCGCGTTATTTTAGTCTCTCCCTTGCTATCGGTAACCGTAACACCAAATGTGCCTGCTCCAAGAGTAGCGGTCTGACCAGTTTGTCCGTCAGTCCACAAGTAAGTGTACGGCGCATAGCCACCGGTTACATTCGCAGTTACTTTACCATCAGTTGCTCCTTTACAGCTTACGTTAAATCCGCAGCTAAATACCTTAGCGGTTAAGGTTACTGTTAAAGGTGCAGATTTTACTGTTACTGTAAATGAGCAGGTGGCTATATTTCCATGATTATCCATAGCTGTATAGGCAACGGTAGTAGTGCCTGCTGCAAAAATATCAGATGGCTTATGACTGGAAGTAATCGAGGCAATGCCACATGCATCAGATGCTGTAGGTGGAATCCACGTTACCGGACCTGGGGCTGCCGCGGAAATGTTTGCAGGGCAGTTTATCAATGTCGGGGCTACGTTATCAATCACGGTTACAACCGTTGTAGCGGTAGCCGTATTTCCGCTGACATCAGTTACAGTCCAGATAACGTTAGTAGTTCCCACAGGAAAGATTCCGCTGGCGTTTGACGAATGCGTATAGTTGTTAACAACGGAAGCAATTGTGCAATTATCATTCACAGTTGGAACTGGAATAGTAACCTTGACTCCACACGTATCAAGGCCTACTGATGCCTGGATGTATTGGGAAACAGTAATTGATGGTGGAATCGTATCAGCCGTTATTACTGAAATAAGTTCAGATGTATTTCGACAGTCATGTAAATCGGTTACCGTTACAGATATATTAGCAGAGCTCATCACGGTGATGAATTCTGTTGCCTCTCCAGTAGACCACAAATAGGTTTTATAATTGCCAGGAGCAGAAAGTAATAAAGAGCCACCCTCACAAAACGTTAGCGGGCCATTAGCTTGAATAATTGGTTTTGGAGGAGCCGGATATACCGTTACTACAACCTTATCAGATGGCGGAATTACACAACTGGTGCCTGTGCTAACTGTGACGGAAAAATTTCCGGCATGTAAAACCGTGATAGTTCGTGTAGTATCTCCAGTAGACCATACGTAGCTAGGATAACCCAATGGCGCTGAAAGAACAACCGAGCCACCTTCACAGAAGGCTAGTGGTCCATTCGCTTGAACAACAGGCTTAGGCAATGTATTTAACACGTGTATGGAAACTTCGTCTGATGCAGGACTTAGACAGGCTCCATTGTGCATACTCACTCTTACAGAATAAGTACCGGAGCTTGATACAGTAATCGTGCGTGTAGTTTCGCCAGTTGACCATACGTATTCTTGATAACCTGTAGGCGCAGAAAGCGTGACAGATCCTCCCTCACAGAATGATAATGGACCACTAGCCTCTATAACAGGTTTAGGCAATGACTCACTAACATTCACCGTCACCTCATCTGAAGCGGGGCTGGTACAACCATTGCCAGCACCTACTGAAACAGAATACTTACCCGTAGTTACAGCATTGATTGTTTGTGTGGTATCACCAGTGGACCAACTATAATTATGAAACCCGAACGGTGCTGAAAGAAGCACAGATCCTCCTTCGCAAAATGACAACGGGCCATTTGCTTCGATCTGTGGTTTAGTCGGTCTAGGTACTACGATTACCTCTGCGCTATTGGATGGTGCGCTTGAGCATCCATCGGCTGTGACTACGCTTACGGTATAACTTCCCGCTCGAGAAACTGTAATAGACCGTGTGGTATCGCCAGTTGACCAGAGGTATTTATCAAAGCCCATTGGCGCAAAAAGAGTAACAGAATCTCCTTCGCAGATGGTAAGTAAACCATCTCCTTCTATAAGCGGTCTTTCCGGTAGATTATGTACAACAACCGAAATAATTTCAGAGGTATCACTTTTACAATTTTCAGCCGTGGTAACACTCACACTGTAGTCACCAGGATTGGATACCCGAATACTTCTAGTAGTATCTCCCCTTGACCATTGATATCCTGGGAATCCTTCTGGAGCAAAAAGCTCCACGCTGTTGCCAGCGCAGAATGTCGGAGAACTTCCAGCAGAAATAACAGGACGATTGATCGCGGGATACACCTCAATCTCAATGCTGTCCGAAGCAATGCAACCATTAAAGTCAGTGGCAGTCAGTTTATATATACCTGTATGTGTAGCAGTGATGAAAGCTGTTGTTTCTGCCGTTGACCAATGATATGTTTTAAAGCCATGTGAAGGAATCGAAAGGATGGTGCTATCTCCATGACAGATCGCTTGACCTCCAGACGAAACAATAACCGGAACAGGCGCCCTGTTTATGGCAAAGATTCCATCCATTACATGGTGAATGCTAGAATCGCGACTATCGCGTATTAAAATTTTATTTAATTTTCCTGCTGAAGTGGTCAATGGTAAGACCCATTGATAGCTACTATCGCGAGCTTCAATTTCCGTAGCTATTTGGGTATAGCTTGTGCTGTTGGCGGAATAATATAGATTAATCTTGTCGATATGATTGCTCTTCCACTGTATTGTGATGGTATCACCCATGCAATATGCGTCTCCACCCGAAGGCGATATCAATCGTACAAAAGCACGAGCGCGAACGCTAAAGGTAACATCTCCCAACGATGGTGGGCTTTCAAGATTTCCTACCATGTCGCGAGCTATTGAATACACGGCATAGTGCGACCCCTCTTCTCCATGAAATGTGTAGCCCGAATCAATTGGGATATGGCTTGCTAGCAATTTGAAATCCTTATCATTTTCACTGATAAACAAATCGTACGACTCCATTCCACTGCCGACATCTGATGAAGAAGCGGTGAGTGTATAATCGCCTTGAATTTCTGCGGGAACTGGATTCACGTGCGATTCAGGAGGCGATGCATCGATGGTGTTGAAAATTTCAGGTGTGAGAATAGCTTCATTGCTATCAAATACAATATTGGCTATCGCATGAATGGAGTCACCGGTCACAGTGTTATTAGCTGGTTTTACAGTGTAGGATACAAATCCTTCTCCTCTATGTAGGCTATCATTCACCAATAGGAATCCAAGACCCGCATCGGGTTCAAGACCTGTAGTTGGATTAACAGATTTAAATATCCAGAACGCTTCACCTTTGTTTACATCAATACCAGCTGTGACATCCACAAGCACGCCCAAGGAATCTTGAATATTAGTAAGCCTGCCGGAGTAATACGTTTTGTTTGGAGGCACCGAAAAAGTATAATCTCCAAATCCAAAATCTCCTAATCGCAGAGAGTAGAGGTTGAGGTGCTTATCTAGCTTCTGATTAATCCTAACCTGCTGCGCAGGAGCGGTTGCAAAATCTGGATCATTTTCGAAACGTATGGTATACGGTTGAGAGACATTTTTGGCAACCCATTTTTCAGGACCAACACCTTCGGGACCAACCATATCATTAGGATCTCGCGAGCAAACAATTGGTATCATTACTACCACCGTGAAACCACTTCCCGTACATCCATTTTTGTCAGTAGCGGTGCAGATATACGCTCCAGAGCCGCTGACGGTAAGCTGGCCGTCTGGCCAGCTATATGTATAGGGCGCAGTTCCATCTGAACCTGAAGCCGTAAGAATTACTTGAGGACTTTGGTTATTGCAATATACACTCGTTCCGCCTCCGCCGACATCCACTTTCAATTCATCCGGCTCGTCAATTGTGAAGGTTTTGTTAAATTCGCACTCAGTATCAGTATCTTTAACAACTACTTCGTAATCTCCCTTCTCAAGTCCGGTAAAATTACCCGATGTTTGTGTTATCGGACCACTTCCAGCGCCAGTAACGGTATATTCGAAGTTTCCCTCTACACTAACAGAAATATTCGCCTCCCCGTCTTTTTTGCCATGGCAGGTAGCGTCCTTTGTCGTCACTGTTATCTCACCTAAACAAGTGAGTGCGGGGAGGATAAGTAAAACAAGGAGTGAAAGATGTATATGCAATTTCATGACATTGGATTGGCTTAGTAAAAAATTAATGATCTGATTTAGATTTCAACATATACGTTTTATATTCCGTATTCATTCTCGAAGCCTC
>Ga0115851_101474_pt1 | contig 12478 bp, 10 predicted proteins | sample InSIn2gowninarea_FD_83865 | JGI IMG/M metagenome (GOLD analysis project Ga0115851, IMG submission 83865)
GTCCCTGGCTAGCCGCCACATCTTGTGTCTCTTGTCTTGGCTTGTTTTCTGTCGATCGTTTAATGTTCTATCTGCACTTTACTTTATGTACATGTGATTGCTAATCTGTGGAATATAATAAGAAAAAGAAGTAAACTGTTATAAGCATAGAACATACCATAACTTAACAGATAACCATACTACAATCCTAATCCATCATCAAGCAATTGCAACAAGTATATAAGTGTAAGAGACACACATGCCATTAACATGCATGCATGCCTAACATGTTCAACTCATTCACTTTGAGAATTGAACCATGCTCTGATACCACTATGTAACACCCTCCTCCCACATCCACTCAGGTAACCATGCCAACTAGGGTAAACATGAGACGAGAGGCTATTATGATAAGATTCAACCTCCTAGGTAACCTTAAGGAAGTGGAATCTATGGAACATCACACACAATCAACAAAACCCTTAGGAGGCATGTCAACCACTCAGATAGCCTATACCTGGGTCTCACTGTTGTTTTGGACCTTTTAGGCCATAGTTTCTCTCATGCTATGGACAGGAGGCTGACTAGAGACCTAAAGTCGCTCTCATGGGCCTACCTGTCAGTGAATGTCAACCAAACTTGCTAGTTTTGTGCTAGTGACCCCGAGAATTCAGCCACTTTTTCAGGCCCAGAGCCCAGGCCACAACCCAAAATGGAATGAAAGCTTAGAATCAAGTAAAGTAAAGGGAGACAATGATGCAAAAGCAAATAGTTGATCAAGACCTTAACCAGACCCCTACTAGCCGTGACATGCATTTCATCAAACATATTGTGAACATGTAACCTACAAGTGTAAACAATAGAATTAAGTGTAGGGATCTCATACTTATCTGCGAATCTCCATGAACCACTATTTCCTCATTTCATTTGTTGCCTTATCACTTATTAGGTCATAGAAACAATATCCATTCAAATACAAGTAAAAATATGTTAAGAGCCAAACATAGTTGCTACCATAAAATGTACATATAACCAACATAATAGGAACAGGAATACAATAAAAATATCAACCATCAAAATCCATATATACACCAGTACATTTACACATGAAAATCAATGGAAGTAATTTCTCATTAATTAATACAATGAACCAACCGATGATGGAACTACCATGTTCCACCTGACCATAGATTGGTTGAGCCAAGTCTCTCTTCAGCCAATCACCCCCGTGCCATATTCCAAGCATGAATGTGGGACTCATAGAACACATCAAAAACACCAATCAATGTGGATGCCACTGGAGTTCTCCACCTACACCGTGAGGAATTTGAGTGCTTCCTAGGCTCTCAGGCTTTACGTGCATTTGCAGTCTGATCCAAGGATCATTAGGCCCTACACCGAGATATACTCTCCAGGCTTTAATGTGAATTACATATCAAAATCACTAGGCCCAACGGAGAGAAATCCAACTCCTGTTTTTATCGTATATCCCACCATTCACCGGTAAGGATTCCTAGGCCCACCGAGGCAAGCAATCTAGATTTACCGCAACCCGTAGTCTGCTTCAAGGGCCACTAGGCTAGTGGCTTCATGCATCCTTAGTATGGTTTAGGGATCACTACCACCATGTGTTTGTCAATTCAGAGATCCAACCCACTCGGCTATGAATCCAATCCAACCATCCCACACAAATCGTATGAGAGAATACATCTCATTAAAGCTATTAGGAAATGGCGAGGCTAGGCTAAAATTATTGTCACACTTGGTAAAACCCATTCCATGGTAGAAAAGAAACACATGCAATCCCATTCATGCCAAATCTAGCAAGGAAAATAGAAATGCAAGTCGATACTTGCAATGAAGCCTGCTGTAGCTAATTTATCCTGCCTTTCCTTGCTTGATCTTTGCTTCCTCTTGCCTTCTTTACCTTTCTTGCTCCAAAGGAAAAGTGCACCAATAAAACTCTAAGTGTCCAAGAGTATGAGAGAGAGAGAATAATGGGTGAACTCCAAAGCTAAACTGACAAAAGGTTACCAACTAACCCTCAGAAGCCTTTTTACGAATGAGGCCTCTATTTTCTTCACTTTCCATTATTTTCCTTCATTTTCCTCCTCACATGCAACCTGTGACCTTTCTCCTCCTTTGTCTCCTAATTTCCATTATTTTCATAAATAATTGTGCCAAAAATTCCATTTTGTCTTTCCAAAGCCTTAGCCATTGCCTTTTCCAATTTACTTAGCCATAAACAGCCAAATGAACACCGCCTAGGATGTCTTTCCCAACATTCAGCTTGGAATAAGTGTCCCATTCATCTGTGGTTATTGTTTTTTATCTTTTATTACATGGAATTTTCACTAGGGTTGTTACATTGTTGCAGAGCCTATGTTGGTTGACTTGAACTGCTTGAGGGTTATGTGACCGCGTTATTGTGCCGATGTTACTACATATCCGTAGTTGGGTGTCACATTTGGTATTCTATTTCATTCCTAACCATAATGTTGGTGAGAGTCCTGAAACTTATTGATCCAGATATTTATTACATCAAATGGAATCATGCCTGCGGTCTACGATGAATATTTCATGGGACCAGGGCTTGAGTCACTAATCCAATGCCTAACAGAGAATGATATAAATCATTACGACACACTTCCAACTGCGAGATCCACTGTTGAGGACATGCCTGCCATGAAACTTTTCGAGGAGAACCTCAGCTATGACTTGTCGCAGTGGGAGGAGTTTGAACTGGGAAGCGAGGCATGTCAGATGCTGTGTAACCACATGTTCCATTCTGATCTAATTCAACCATGGTTGAAGTTTCATAGCTCATTCCCTATGTGCCGATACTAGATGTCGGTTGACAACGATGGAGAGATGACTGTGGTGCAGTGAGCACAACTATCTGTCATGTGGTGTGGTTTCTAAGATATGCTGCTACATGGACCTATGAGACTGCGTTAAATATGATTATTTATGATTCTAGTGGATTATATATTCATCTTATCTTATCAATTTACAAAACTTGAACATGCTCGAGCTGCACATAATCTAAATGGGCAGCTAGAAATTGCTAGTCGAATCATAAAGGTGTCAATGATCAAGTTGAAATGTAGGAGTTTGGGGCTAATGTTGATGATTTTAATGTTGATTTTAATAATAATTATGTTGTGTCATGGTATTTATGGTTTTTATTGAAGTGACATTGGTTTGACCAGCTATTGCCACAATTATGAGTGTGTGTCGAAACTAGTCATTACAATAATACACAAATTTGCAAGATATGATGAAGACATGATACTAAAGATGGCATTAGAGGAGTTGCATCTGAGATTAAAGGATTATGGAAAACAAAGTAAAAGTTTGTGTGAAATAGTGTGAGTTTGTGGGACATATTCATGGTGTATTAAGTGTGACATATATTTATTAGTAGGCAAGTATAGGATGTTTTGCATTTGTCTTTGTAATGTATGTACCTGGTAACTCCAAAATTTGGAGTATGTAATGTAACATTGATGAGGCATGTATACCCCCATGAAGTTCGTGGTAATATTAAAACCACTTTGTAATTGTAGGTTTTTGGTTAGTCGTAAACCACTTTGTGGTGTAGGTTTTTGGTAAGCCAGAAACCACGTGTAAGAGTGAGGTGGAAAGGGATTCTTGTAGGCATGGTTTAGGTTCAACCGACAAAATCCTTAGCATGGTTGAGGGTGAGCTCAGAAAATAATTGGCCTGGTTAAGTTAGGTCTATGGTGAGCCTTGGTGGCTAAATTGAGTGCCTTGGTGTTAGAGTTGAACCTCTGTGGCTGTGTTGAGCCTTCATGGCTGAATTAAGTGTGTTGGTGGAAGATTTGAGCCTTGGTGGTTGTGTTGAGCCTTGGTGGCTGAGTTGAGCCTTGGTGGTTGAGAGCCCATGTTTTCATGGTTGAGGGTAATCCAATAAAACCCATGATGATGATGATGGAGGGGGATTTGTAGGTACAGGTACCTGTATGCAGTTATGATGGTTGATAGAACCATGTATGTGAAGGGCATCCTAGTAGATTATCTGTTGCAGCAGCTGGCACCCATTCATTCCAGTGGATGGTTTCTCCTTTATATGGACGTCGACATATTTTTTTGTTATGTTTGATGACAACTAGACTTTGCAGATTGAGATCGAGACAAGTAGTCATTAAGGGGGTGACTTGGAAATTGTAATTCCTACTTGTCTCAGTTGTTATTCATTCTATCTACAGGAGTCTATTCCTATTCCTTAGGGTTGTTATATCTAGATGTTCCTAGATTTGTGTGTGGTTGAGATATTCTCTCAACTAAGTGATTGTGTGTCCAAGATTAGTTTACCTATCTTGAGACAACACTAAATGTATTTATATGTAACATTATTTAATGTGAAAATATAATAAAAGTGTGCATTCTCAAAATTTATCTGGTATTTGGTAGCCACCTCATTTTCTGATACCATTATGACCTCGATAAGTTTATCCACATCGATGATGTTGTCGATCAAATATGGTTTACCCTCCATCTAGGTTGATTTTCAATCATTTGACCACCATCAATTGTGTTATAAATTTTGTAAAATGATATTTTTATGAGGTTAGGTTATATTCACTATTCTCATTTTTTGGACAAGGATGCACATGGCGCAATGAATCGGGGCCTGTAATACATTCTGATCCCATGAGAATTACTCCCTCAAAAAAATACCAATATCTAGACACCTGATGTAACAACTTTAACTTTCTATGGGAAATCCAATAGGATTTTGGATCAACTTACGATAAATTCTTAATTGGAGGCTTCCAAAAAATATTTTCTCATATAGTCCCACCACCTCTCTTAGCACCTTCAGTAATTTGAAAGATCCACTCCTCACTTCTATCCCCAAGAAGCCCCAAAAATTAAAAAACTTTATAGGTTTTTTGATTGAGGACGTTTTGATGTCTCACTAATACTTGATGGCAGGAACAAATAGGTTGTCAGATGATCTCCTAGGGATTTCTCCAAATCTAGGAGATTATATCAATCTCTTAACCTCATTAAATACAAGATCTCCCTTCATTCAAATTGAATCCCAATTCACCAAACTCACTAATTTCTTTGACTTTGAGTATTCGTCAGTTACCACTGCCATCCCTGGAGATCAACCAAACCCAGCACTCCTAGAGGATTCCATCTTATAAGTTCCATATTAAGAAGAAAACAATATCCATATTCACTATGTAATGCTTCTATCATTTTTCATTCTAGAGGAATACTACCTATTCAAAACCTCAAGAAAATGTTTGGATTTGAAACTCAAAAACACTAGACATCTCCTTTTATTATCATTTGATTTTGTTCAAACTGAAAGGAATCCAACCATTAACCCAATCTATCTAAGAATTTATTTTTCAATACTCCAAGGTGTTAACATACATATTGTGCCCAACCACAACAACTAGTACACCAATATATAATACATTTAATCCATCTACCACCCCACCTACATTTGAAACTGCAATTGTTACTACTTGTTTCACCACCAACCTTGACAAACCCCCTATTATTTGAGTCTTCATCCTCTTTTATGAGATATTGCATCGTTTTAGTAGATTGAATTGGGTTATACACTCTAATTGAACTGTCCATTTCCCCTTTCCAAGATTTATATAGTCTTCAATGATTAGGAAAAGTAGGTAGAAAGTTTCTACCACTAATCCCACCAGTTGAAAGAATTCTAATAATGATAGCCATTTCATTTTTGATTGGTTTGTTGATGTCAAGAAACAAAAAAAATACTAGACACAGAGCTTACCACATGACATTGTTATGTCATAGTGCCATATCTCATCACAATAGGAACCTTTTCTGGGATGTCAAGGCTTTCCTCCATTTATGCACTCCTGTGAGGAGAATGCCTCCTGCCCCTTGTTAAATTTTTTGAGGCTTTGACAGGAAATCTCTAATGCTTCTAAGGGTAATGCTGCAATGGCTTTAGTCAACTCTATAGACCTATAGACTATAGACTACGAAGAGGGAAGAGTGAAGCCCTGGTTGGATTATATGGAGTTTTTTCTCTCCTTAGTTTTTTCTCCTATGGGAATATTAATTTCCTTACTAGTTTGAGATATTTCTCCATCTATCTGATCAAGATCCCTTCTTTTTTTCTTACATTTCTTATTATCATCCTTCATTGTAAGTGCATAGGGTATATAAGGGTTAATAAATCCATTGTGTATGAGTTAATTATGCTCATGTATCAAAGGCTTAATGAAATCATCCAAATATTCCATTTTATAATTCTTATCCATGGAGATTTTAATGATATGGAAAGAAGATAGAGAGACAAAATATTAAGGACTATGGAAAGAAGAGAGAAAGACAAAATATTAAGGACCTACTTCAGAAATTAGGTAAAGCATATCTATTTCCTCTCTCCTATCTGTCCCACAAGATTTTACTTGTATCATCAGAGTCTATAACTTGGAGAAGAAGCATTGTAGGGTCTCGAAATGGTTTTGATCTACATTAACCATCTCATTATCTTGCTAATATCCTCTCCACTCATCTTTCTTGCAAATGATCCCTCTAGGTTTGTCTAAACTTTAAGTGCTGAGCTTGGCTCAACAAGAAAGAGTCAATTAGGTGAGATAAAGAAACAGAGTATCATTTAGGCTAAAGAAACGGAGTTTCAAGTAGGCTACATGCATCCCGTTGAAGTAATTTCATATCTAGATGGTTGATGTAAGTTCAATTTCAATACCTATTGTAATCCTATAGAGTCCCTTGCTAGCAATAAAAGAATCTTTGACTTCCAGTGGAATTAATTGAAAGGAGTGAGGATCATTGTAAGCCATTCTATTCTTTTTGGGCTATTTTAATATTTTGAAATCTACAATAAAATATCAATTCTTTTCATAAACTCATTTATGATTTAATACCAAGTTAGATTTTAAGCATAATAATAGGATATAGGGTGTGAGAAAATATTTAAGTATCTACTTGCAGAATAAGAAAGAAAGAGAGAATAAATCTACTAAAAAGTTTACTAATGAACCAAGGAGAAAATTCAAATTACTCATAAAATATGATGATTGCACACAAAGGAACTCTCTAGCCTAGTGTGGGGAAGATGTTGTAGTGACCTGTTCGATAGAGAATTAAATCAAAAGATAATAATTAAAAAACATAATATTCAATTCAACTTATTATATTGTTAATAAAAATTACAAACATATTTTTTTATATCACAATATACAAATCACCTTAAAATAATTTTAAATAATAATGATTCATATATTAGTAACCATGATATTTGAAAAACATAATTAATGAACGTATTAAAACTCAAAAACATTAATTAATGAATATTTAATTAGAAATAAGAATATATGTGTGTGTGGGCATGTGTGTTTTATATAAAATATAAATAGTAGCTATAAAATAAAATCTGTTTTACCATATAAATTAAAATAATAATTCACATTTGTAATCATTACATTTCATAATTTTATGTTTAAATTTAATTAACATATAACGATAAACTTTTTTTTTAAGCTATATATATATTATGCATATCTCATTAAAAATTAAATTGAAAAATTTATAAAATACGTCAAAGAAAAATGTCAAAAATATATATATGTAGCTATATGTTTTATTATTGTTTTAATAAAATTAAAACTAAGAGTATTTATATATATAAAGATGTGATTGGGCTGAGAAATGCACTATAGCCCAGTTTAGGGTGGATGGGTGAGCTTTTAGATGTGTGAGTGTTAGATGTGTAAGTGTGAGCTTTAGATGTGAGGTATTTTTTAAATTCAATTTTTATTTTTTATTTTTTATATTGTAACTTTGATTTTATTAATAACATTATGAATATTTTTTTAGATAAAAGAAGGTATAATATACATATCACATTAAAATATATAACATATAAATAGTACCTATAAATTACATCCATTTTACCATATAAATTAAAATAATGATTGCATAACCATCTTTAAATTTAATTAATAAGCGGATAAAAATTTAATATTTACAATAAAACACGATTTTTAATCATGAATATTCACCATGGATATTATTAACTTCTAAATAGGCTTTTTTACAATACCCTGGGCCAATACTGACGAGAGAAAGATAGAGAGAGGGTGAGGAGGGAATAAAATCATAATACCATGGGCTAATACCATGGTTTATCAATACCATGGGCCATCTATGCTTTTGATTATTATGTTATGAATATAACCTTTTAATTATTTTGTTACAATAGCATGGGCCAATACCATGGCTTATCAATACCACATGCCCAAAAACCATAACTTGTTTCTAAATCAAAATATTTTACAAATACTTTATTTTAATTTAATTTTATAACATTTTTTAATAAAATCTAAAAACAAAAAGATTATAATTACTTTTGAGGTTTATCTAAACCCTCCATCCTCAGGAATACTAAAACTAGCAATTGCACCAGATGTTGCAAAGGAAACGCTGTAAGTCGATAGCATAGTATGGAACTTGTATTAAGAATAAAAATGTGTTTTACATTCAAGATAGAGTTTCACTCATCATTAATAAAATGTGTATGAAAAAAAATAACACCTGAATAATTATTAATCCCTCAATGATTATTATTAATCCCCTTTGCATTCTCTAATAAATATTATTAATGTCTAGCATGAATGCCATGTTAATTATCATGTTCCCATACCTATGCCTACATTATTAAATTAATTTTGTCTCTTAACTTTTATAGCCACAATAAGATTATCTAAAGAAAGCAAATGGGACTAAACAATCACAAGGAGCTCCTTGTTCATGATAGACTTGAAATTATGTTGAAACCCTCCAACAACTAAAGAAAGTACTATATGCATATGTCCATCTTTTAAATTTCTTCATAATAATATTTTCATGGATATTAATGAAATATTATACAAATTTTTGAAACCTAAAATTGAAGGACTTAAAGCATGCAATATGATTCCTACATCTCACTCTATACTAATGAATTAATCAAATTAAAATCAACTCAGAACAAGTCCATTTGTGGGAGTTTATGATACGTGAATTGATTGGTTTTGGAATTGGAATTTTTCAATTGCATAAATTTAAGGAATTTTTCATTGATGAAGATGAAGAAAAGGTTATGAATTTCCTTACCTCTGAGCTACCTGGTGAGATACAGATAATGAGTGTTTTGGTATCTATCAGAGAAAATATAAAATTATTCAACTCTTTAAGAACATAAAAACATACACAAAATTTTGAGAAAATATGTGCATAGTCATACCACATTCTGAACAGAACTCGTATCTCCACTAGTGTCAAGTCTTGGGCTATTGGATGATGACTAGGATGCATTAAGTATTTTTTGTCCATAGAACCGCTCGCCAATAAGAATTCAGTGTTTATCAAAGAACTGGAGAAATATTGCTATGCACCCAATTTGCTTCTCCATTTCTATCTCCATCTAGGGATCATCTGTTATCCCATGAAGAAACTTTGCAAACATTTTTGCTAATCAAATGTCAGTCATAGATATCTTGCTTCAAACAATTACTATGAAAGATATTATAACACAGGCAGAGTGCTCAATTATAATGGTATAGATCTGTTTCTGCCCTCAATGGTACTTCTAAGCACTACACTTTATCCCCATGAATATTTTGCATATACTACTATCCAAATGTTAATGTTTGAAGTTATCCAATGAAGACCAGGTTTCTATATTTTCATAAATAGTTGGAATCATTAATCTATGACCATGAAATCTCATGCAATTAGTTTATATGGTTTGGGGAATGAAGCATTGGATTATGCATTAGAGAATGTAATGGAGACTACAAGATTGATAACTAACATGAGGCACTATGTTGGAGAAGAAAATGGTGCATTGCTACACACCACCATGAGAATTTAAGTGAAAACATAATAGCCTACAACCTTTTTTTGACCTCAAAATTACTAAAATTAGTCTTTACTCCCAAGTCCTAACGCTGGATGGGTTTGATTTCTTAGCTATACAAAGCCCAAAATTTTAATCCAGTGGAGCACGATCTCATGCTAGCGAGACCATCTTCATTGAGAGATCTATTACAGGGTCAATTCTCTTCCCTCTACAGACTAGAAAATATGATTTGAGGCTTTTTGGTGTATTCACATAAAATATTTGATAATAAATATCAGTGCCTTGATCTTGAAATTCCCAACATTCAGGGCACACTTTCCATCACATTTGTAGAGAAAATTATAACACAGTAAAAAAATGGTTGGTACTATATCTTTTGTGCTAAGGGTGGAATGTCATTAATCTCTAGGTGATGAAGACTTTAGAAGGCATAAGTTTTCTCTTCATGTGGTTACAAATATTTTATTGTCTCTTGCACCTCGATTGGAAGTAATTCTTGTCCTTAGTGAAGGCTCCTTGGCAATTTCATCATACCATTTAGAGAGGCAAAACTAAAGCATAACAAAAAGACTGTATTAGCATGCTTCCTAATGAATGTCTTCTTGAAATATTCAAGTGTCTACCATGAGCTTGCAAATGCATTGTATACGCGTATGTCTCTAAGCATTGCTTATGGTCCAGAGCACCATGCAAAGAAGTGGAATCAATATATCGAACCCAAGCCCCAAAACTTATGGAGAAACATTAATAGAGACGAGTCAGAACAATGTAAACTATGTCAAGAGAATGCAAGTTTATATGTTTATGCCATGTATACTCCCTTTGCATATATAGCTTGTAAAAGGGTTTCAGGTCGACCCCAGACTAGTGCAAAAGATTATAATCTACATATTTTCATCAGATCAAAACTCTATTTCTTTGTAAATTTTAATCAACTTCTTTGCATGAGTTAGATTATATGTTAAGGATGTGGTTGCCTTAATTTTTTAAGAATATGTATCTGAAAGTGTTTACGATGCTACCATTACTAAATTTTATCTTCATCAAGAGTCCTCCTTGAACTAAGATTGAATGAGAAGTGCAATGCATGAGATACTAATCCAGATCGAATTTTGTTTAGTCTTAACATACATTTTTTGTAATGCATCTTATAAAAAATAGAAAAAATCAAGAATGATGCATAATGACACCAAAGGAAGGTTATAGAAAGGAATTCATTTGTTTATGGACAAACTTAATCTTTATTTTCGAAATTTTAAAGTGAAGAGGCATAACCCTTTTTTTTTTAATATTAAAGTGAGGAGCGAGAACCCCTGCATAGGGTAGGGGTTTCATGGTCAAAAATTCATTTGACATAGATGGAATTATGGATGTAAATACAAATATACATTGTCCACTCTAATCTAATTTTTTATACGATATATACTTTTAATTTATCCCATCATATTAAAAGGAATTATATAATTACATTTTATAAAAGAATTTAGTTAAAAAGTATATAAACAAACAAATATATATATATATATATATATATATATATATATATATATAAATTACATAAAATTTCTTTTTGTATACTATTGGTTTGTTTAATTATTTGATTATCATATACATTAAATAATTGCATTTCAAATTATTTTTACAATAATTATAATATTATTCTAAATATCATTAAAGTCAATGTGAATGGCATGGCATCACAACAATTGTCATAGACATTAACATTAATATTATTGAATTTTATGGAAAAGAAAAGAATCAGCATTTGAGTCTATATAAAATGTCCAAATTCACTAATTTAGAACAAATCAATTAAATAATATATATATATATATATGTATGTATTTTAAAAGGTAAATAAAATATCTATTTAATGGGTAATAATAATAAATAAATAAATAATTTATTATTTATAACAAAGAAGTAAAAATAGCATGTGTATTCTTTTATAATAACTAACCAATAAATAACATATTTATTAAACTTATAATTGGTAAATAAAAATAAAAAAAAACACTTAATAGAAACATATGAAGAAATGAGTTGTCTTTAGTGGACTTTTTGGAATGGTGTTGAATCCATATATAGTCTGTTAATATTTTAATATCAAATTTATTATAAAGATGTATGGAGTATTAAAATATTTAAATGTATTAAAATCAACAATATGGTAATTATAAAAAAAAAACAGAGACAATATAAAAAATTATATGTTAAAATAGTTCTAAGAATTAACTTCTCTTTCCTATGAAGCAAAATTGGTAAATGAGTAAAAACAAATTATTACTTTAATATAAATTTATTTTTTATAAATATAAATGATATAAAATCAATTTAGAAGAGTTATAACTTGAATATACAAAGATTAAATGTTAAAATAGCTTTAAGACTTAACTTCTCTTTCCTATGAAGCAAAATTGGTAAATAAGTAAAAACAAATAATTACTTTAATATAACTTTATTTATTATAAATATAAATGATATAAAATCAATTTAGAAGGGTTATATTTTGAATTTAGTTTTAGATTTTAACTTTAATATAATAATCAAGTCAAATTTTATCTCTACAAAATTTTCTTTACAAATTCTATAATATAAAAC
>Ga0115851_101286_pt2 | contig 12473 bp, 8 predicted proteins | sample InSIn2gowninarea_FD_83865 | JGI IMG/M metagenome (GOLD analysis project Ga0115851, IMG submission 83865)
CAAGGTATGTAAACATCAGTCCTTCAAAAAACTGCAAAGATAATTTATGTGAAAATATATAAACCTACTCTAATTGCAATGAAATGAACATTATCCTAGTTGCATAAATGAAAGTGCCATTCATTATATGTGGAGACTAATTGTAACTATAGGAAGGAAGGAGACTACACTAGTTGCATAAATGAACCATGCTACTCTACTTGCAAACCAATCAAATGAATACTCTACTTGTAGAATGTAAATCATTAATCTAACTACAAATTTCTTTGAAAAAGGAAATTTACTCTACAACTCATAACTAGGAAATCGAAGAGTGTGAATGAGTCTAAACTATTTGAATTGAAGAGATTTCCTTCATATCACTGAGTGTAATTTATTTATATATTTAGCAACAAGGTCATTACTCATTACATAAGAGAATACTCATTGTGATTCAAATGTGAAAATATGCTTTATAATTCTATTTGAATTATTGTCTTGCAATGACAAAAGAAAGGGGTCTATAGTGGTCCTTGGGTCTCCCCAATCATGGATTCAAGGCCTAGAGGTCATTATTCAATCTCAAAATGAAAACATAAATATCTTAAAGAAAATCTAGCTGAGTTTAGGGCATGCTACAAGATTCTTATAGGATACTACAAGATACCTTGTTTTGCTATAGGATTGCCCTATTTTTCTACAAGACTAGGTCAGAGAGATTTCTGGGAGTGAGAAAGGTATTTTGAAGGTGGTGGAAGGTGGATGAAGGTGGATGAATGATGTGTGAGGCCCTTTTCCAAGCTTAATACCCCTCAGAGGTCCATCTTGCACAAAAACCCCTGCTCAAGGTGTCCTTTATAGACTATGAAAAGATGAACTCAATGGAAGAATTTACGAGTAGCATGGGGTGTCCAAGAGGAGGATAGTAATGGAAAAGTTGATCTGGATGAATGTGCCAACCCTTATGATCCACTCGAAGTCCCTGCAGACTAACAACCAAGAACATACATCTAATGAGAAAAATGCAGCAAAACAAATCAAAGTAGAAAGGGTGAGTTGAATTTTATTTCATTAAGAACTATTCTATCCTAACACATGTACCTAATCCATTTTCCAAGACATGATATTAACTTCTAAGGTGTAGGAACAAAGAATGAAAGAGAATTACAATCCAAATATTAGCAAATTCCAAAGAAACACAAACACATATTTTTGGCTTGTTGTTATAGACTCTTCAACCACACTTCCCACAAGAAAGGTGGTGATAAAACCCAAAACTATAATTTTTTCAATCTAACCTCTACCTAAGCAAGGAGAGAAATATAACAACTTGAAAAAGAACAAAGGAAAAATACATGAGAGGAACTAAAGCCTTGGTGGGCACTAGTATTGCAGCAATAATGTTGCAACTCCTGGGTCTCCCTTCTTTACTTTTATCAACGCGGTAGTTCATAACAAACTTGGAAGCGATGGTGCTATATGCACAAGTACTAGCTCTTGCCGCAGGCTGTCACTTGATCAGTAGGCACAAGTCTGCTAGGAGCTTAAGCCAACTTCTATGAGCTCTTGAAAGAAGATTTTAACTGTGATGGATGAAAACTAACTCAACCAGAGGCTAATCTACTTACAGAAAGAAGTTGAAAGCTAGAAAGGAACGCAAACCCTAATTTTACCGATTAACCCTATTGGTGCGAGTAAAAGGATGAAAACTAGAGAAATGGATGCCATTGACTTCTAGAAAGGTAAAATATATGTGACTAAGATACTTCTGAAGAGAAATATGAAGAAAACATCTTTCTGCATTTTTGAGTAATTTGTCAGAATTATTTTGCATGTGCTTTAATTGTTTTTTACTATGCAGAGGTTGATTGGCAAAAGGAAATGGAGTGGGCAATTGCAGGAGGTTGGGAAGGTTAGAAGAGGGCCTAGGGGGTCCCTAGCACTCTTCCAGAGAGTTTCACAATGTTTCGATCTCAAGAAACCGCTTTCGTGAGATTCTATAGGAAGTTTGCAGGGGTTCTACAGGATGTTCTGTGGCTTCTACAAGATATTTCTACAGGATGTTCCAAAATGGGATTTTGGAGGGTTGATGGTGGAAGAAAGGTGAAGAAGTGGGTATGGAGATTGGATGATGATGTGGAGGGGTCCAGGACTTGGTGACTGAGGTGGGTGAGTGATAAGGATGGTTGGATTTGTTCAAGGAGGGGTAGAGCAATGTTGCACAAAATTATGGAAATTGGGTCAAAGTGAGGGAACGTGGAAAATGTGAGGCAAGAGTCAGAGTTAGAGGATGGAGCAGGTGATATTGATGGAGTAGGGTTAGGCAAAGAGGTATCATAGGTGCTTTGCAAGTTATTTTCCAAACTATTCAAACAAAGACTTAGAAAACCAAAGACTTATCTACTTTAACCTAATCTGACCTAAATATCAGCAAAGAAAATGAACAGAATTTTATTTGCAATGAAATCATGTGAAATAGCTATGCAAACTAAGCAATCATGACCCTGAGCATGTAACAACAATTGATATCAACTTCTTCAAATGAGAATCTAACACTAACAATTGCATGATGAAGCAAAGACAGTGTTTTTGGTGGCAGCAAGGACACCTTGGTCTCATCTCATGGTTCCACAGAGGGAGAGGTGAGATCAGGGGTGCTTGATAGCCTTTTTCTGAAGATATTCTCTTTTATTAACCTATCAAATCAATCTGAACATGAAAATCCTTTTTAATCATCAACAATAACCTAGGTGACCAAGCCAGATTCTAATCTACTTAACAGAAATTATTTTGCAAAGACATTAAAAACATATAACAGTACATGAAGGGGGCATTGGCACTTGGGTTGGGCCCAACCCCAAGAGCTACAGGCTCCTAAGAAAAAGTTCAGAACTAATGCTAAATGAAATTGCTTTCCATTATTCAAAAATAACCATGTCATAAAGAAAGTTGTATAGCGAAAGCTACAAAATGAGATGAAAAACTAACAACACTATAGTGCAAAATACAACTGCTCAAAAAGTAACCTACGAAGTTTGGAAGGCTTCTTATTTATGCACTACGAGGGTCTCCAACTTCCCTCCTTAACTCGAGGGGCTCGGCTGGTCAAACTACCAGTGATCAGTCACAAAACTACTCGGCTGTCCTTGGCAATCCTTTTCAGTGGCCTACTGAACTTTGAGCTGAGGGTGGAGAATTCGAGGAAGGGGCCATTTAGTGCAGGAGACACCCTTCCTACGAATCCTCACCCTTGTTCCTTCATGTTTGGTTTTCATCTGGCTCATAAATGCTTGGCCTTGGTCCAAAATTTGTCCAAAAATATGCAATAACCACGTGTTAGCCTTCTTGGTCAAGTGACTATTCTCATTCTTTCAACTAATGTAAATATACTAAAAAAACATGCATAAACTATGAAAAATGGTGGATTGATGAAGACCAATTAGGAAAAATGAGCCCAATAAGTTACCCATTTTTGGGGCTCATCATCACCCCCCTTCTAAATGGGTTGCTCATCCTCTGAGCAACTAATCTAGCTCATCATCCTTGATAACTTTGACTGCCTCTCTCACGTCCCAGGCCTCCGAGGTGATGTCTTCATCCCGGTCATGAAATCTTGCTTTTCTTTCTACTCCACCCACACCTTGAGCATAAAAAAAAAAGAAAAAAGAGAAATGAAATAAAAATATCCCAAGGTGAAAACTTTTAAAGGCACCCGGGGCAGACAGTGATGGTGAAAACCTCATGGAGGTGCCCCAGCTGTCTCTCAAAAAAAAGGGAAAAAAATAGAAAAAAGAAAATAGGCCTAATCTTTGTGGAATAATTACAGGTTGCAGGGAATATATTGCAGGTTACAAAGGTTGCGCAAAACAAGGATAGGGGTCTGTACCAGGCTACAAGACAACCTCACAAACACTTCCTCCATGACCACTTACCTTTCCTAGGATTTGATCGCATTCGGGTTTAGATTTCACCTTCTACAGGAAGCTCTACCTCTTCTATAGGAAGTTTATGTCTTCTACCGGAAACATCCTGTAGAACCTTCAGGCAAGCCAAAATCGATTTTGGAGGGGAATCTAAAGGTTGGAATCTGGTTGTTAGGCCTGCAGCCACCCTTGTTTCCACCCATCACCATATGGCACCCTGTTCCATCTCTTTACACCTCCGTCACCCACCTAATTATGTGTTCCTGCACAGTCATACAAGAAAACCTATTTTCATTTGTTAAATTGAGACTTTTGTGATCCATAACATTTGTAAGATGAGCTTCGGCGTAAATGACATATAGAGAGATCTTTGTCGACGTGTTTTGAACCAGCAAGTGTGGCTCATCGTCAGGACAAGTTGAAGAAACAGATCCAGCTTCGCAAGTTAAATAGTCTTAGCAGGGCCTCCAACAGCTGTCTAGCCATTGATCTAGACAACTGTTTGAGGCCCTGCTAAGACTATTTAACTTGCAAAGCTGGATCTGTTTCTTCAACTTGTCCTGACAATGAGCCACACTTGCTAGTTCGAAACGCGTCGACAAAGATCTCTCTATATGTGATTTACGCCGAAGCTCATCTTACAAAAACCTTTTTTCCTCAGGTTGACAACAAGAATTTTTAGTGAAAAGTCAAGTAACAAAGTCTCACTCACCCTACCTATCCAAACTCCATCTAGACTCTTCATCAACAAATCAGTCGTCCGCAATATAGCCCTGCTCGTTTAGCCTGCATCCTAGGAGGAGAAGCAGCTACAAGACATCCTACAAGAATCTTGTAGCAGCTGATCCCTCTGGAAGACATACTCTAGAGGGAGGGACAGTCGAAATCAACAAAGGGAACATGCAAAAGGCTCCTCTTGGACATGAAAACATCCTTAACAGCCGAAACTCAATAGAACCTGTGCATGCAACATCGAAAACCGAAGGATAGTGTTCCAAAACCCATGCATACAACATTAACAAATGAAGGAATGGGTTCTAACACCCATGCATGAGGTAGCAGCAAGCGAAGCAGTGATTCCAAGACTCGAAGTCTACATAACACATCCACGGCCACGGAGGTAAGTGTCTAAACTCATTCGTCAATTGCATAAACTATATTTCAAAAACTACATGACTGTGAAAATGGTGTGGATTGAACGGGATCGGTGGCCAGTCAACTGGCCACCCTCAGCTAGTTACATAGCTTCGTGGTATTCGAACAAGCTCAGTTACGTTCAAATTTTCCAACGAGACATGCAACCGACACGTGTGGATTGTCCAGTTGGGGAAAATCCTTAGGATTGGTAGTTGTGGGAGCAGTTAATGGCAGAAGGGGAGGTGATGGCAGTCAAAGACACGCAGAGAAATGATGGCCATCATGTTGGATCAACAGTTCGGTCCGGCCACCTCATCCCCTAACCAAGAATTGTGCCACAGTTAAAAGATACTTGGCTGAAGACTCTCACCACCCTCTATTCATTCACACTTGCAATGTCCTTGACCGAAGTACACATCCTCTACTCCAAAAATCTGTTAACCCGTCATCCTCCACCAAGTTTTTTTGCCTGTTTCAAAAAAAAAATCTCCCGCATACGAGCTCGTTTAGAGGCGCAGTAACATCCTACAGAAGTTGACAAGAGTTCTATAGGAAGATTCTCTTCAGGAAGTACGACACAACTTTCTGGAGCAGGGAAGCCTCGACTTTTCTTCGTTGAATTTGGAGTTCTAAGAGAGGTAGGCTCGAAAACACTCTTCCATGCATGGTATGTTTCGAAAAGGTGGTGAATTTAACTGTCTCAAATTAGGGAGTCTGGGAAAAATCCGCCTGTGAGTTGGAAATAGCAGTTTTCCTGTGTGTTGCAAGATATTTCTCAGTCATTTTTGCATCAAAATTCTCCTCCACAGTTCCTGTTAAAAAAGAAAATTCTCCTGTAGGAAAGATATGCAATTGTGAGGGCTACCCTGTGTATGAAGAATTTGAATTTACATGTTTGTATGTATGCTGGGAATAAACATTGAGCTCTATACTCTGTCTGTGGAAACCCAATTTCTTCCTTCATAAATGGACAACCAAGTTCTGGGTAGCAAAAGCCTTAAAGCTAGGGAATTGGTGCTAATTGATAGCTGAAATCCATTCTCAAAATTCAGGCAAGAAATCCATAAACAACATTCCCTTTTCTAATTAGAGCATAAAATAGGGCACTCTCACCATGCCAGGGGGTTTATCAGGAAAGAACCTTCGGATCCCAGCAAGCTGCGTGAGCATCCAGAGGTGGTGGACCTCTTCACCTGCGCCAATTGGATGGCCTTTTGTGACAAAATTCAGGGTCATGATGATGAGATAACGGAGGAATTCTTAATGTCCCTAAAACCTGAATAAAAGACACAGGCCATAGTGAATTTTAGGGTTTTGACCCTAGAAGTTACCCCTGAGCTCATCAGTCGTGTTACTGGTCTCCCATTAGGGCTCCCTTGGAGCAAAGAAGAAAGGTCATTGGGCCAGGCAACCAAGAAAGAATTCTTCCTGCCTGAGAAACATCCTGTAGAAGACAAGAGCGAGGTCCAGAGAACCAACTTTCCTCCTCTCTGGAGCGAAGTCAGTTTCCAAATCATGAAATACATTACCTGTGAAGGGAGATTCAGCATTGTCTACAACTACCATTTCAAGTTGCTGAGTGAACTAAGACATGGAATGGATTTACCTCTAGAACAAAAGTTGAGCATCCCCTATTTTCTTCTGCAGTAATTAAGTGAATGTGGCACAAAATTGAATGAAGGGACACCGAATTAGTTAGCCCATCATGGGCTCATCAAACTTTTAGTGGAAGATGCCCTCCACACCTATAATGTCCCCCTCCCTTGGGAAATTTTCCGAAACATGTCTAGAGATGACGATATTAGAATTCTGGCCGAGGAGCTCACCTCATCCAGCAGTGAAGAAGGGGAACACATTGAAGCAAGAGAGAAAACCAATTCTAAAGAAACACAGGACAAAAAAGCATAAGCAAGACAAAAAGAGAAAGAGGGAAAGGGCCAAATTGCTGAGCATAAAACAGAGCAAGGAACAACAGCACAAACACCAAGGGAAAAGAGACTGCAAAGGAGAGCAGAGAAGGTAGAAACATCCCAACCAAAGGTTGGCACAGCCACAACAGTCACACCAAAACAAAAGGTAGAGATAGATCCTGAAATGGCTGCAATATAGGCATAAACAGTTGACACAGAGACTTCTACAGGAAGCATGGAAATAGAACAACAAAGGGGGAAATCACTGGAAATATTGGCAAGAGAGGTAGCAACTGTGCTTTCCGCCTTAAAAATACCTCCAAAACAAAAAGGGAATTGAAAGAGGTAAACCTCCATGTACTTTAAAGCAAGAAGGAGCACACGGATCAAAGTAGGCAGACCCCAACTGCAGTCAAAGGAGCCAATTATCATTGAGGACACCACCCCTAAACCAATGGAAGGGTCTCCTTCAGAGATATCCATCACCCATGAACGAGGAATCCCAAAAACTTCCACCTGGAGAGAGAGATTGAAGACAATGGACTCAAAGATAGCTCTATAGGAAGCTAGGAAGTCTCTACAGGAAACTCGGGCTAAGCTAAAAGAGACCAAGAAATTGGAGGAAAAGGGGGCCAAACAATCACAGAAAAAAGAAAGGATAGAGGAAATATTGGAACCAAGCCCTTAGCCCAGTTTGGGCTCATACTATAACCTGATAGATGCTGGGAAAATAATTCCCCAAAAATTTGCAGTGCCCCTATTCTTTCCACTAGAAGAAGAAAGAATTAGGACTTGCACTTGGATGAGGATTGCCAAGTCCAAGGGTGTGGCAGACATATGCTCCCTAGAAGGACAACTCATGGAGTCAACAAAAGAATTGGCCATGGTGAAGCATGTGGAAAATAGTCAGAGGGCCAAACTATAAGAAGAGAACGAGTTGTTGAAACAACAGCGATAGCTACAGGGAATCCATAAGGAAGACAGGCCCTCCATTCTAGGAGAACAACAGCAACGGGAAAAGCCTCCAATAGACAAAGAAACCTTGGATGAACAACAAAGAAAGGATGGGCCGTAGTCTGAGATCGAGGCACTAACAAAATAGCTACAGGAGAAGGAGTTGCAGGCAGCAGAGGAGATACAGCCTCTAAGGCAACAGATACATGAGAAGGAAGCCCAACTGACCAGCATGGCCAGCTGGGCAATAGCGGTCGTATAGTGTAGGTAGCCTGCGAAGTCATACGCTTTGTACCTTAAAGATCAATGGTTGCATTTCCATATTAGCACCTTGGCCCAAAGGGGCACTACTCCATTTCAAAAATATCATCAATTCATGGCTTTATGTGACAGTAGCTCATTAAAGGAGAAGACTAAATTATCAGAGTTTATTTACACAACTTGGCCCTTCCAAACATGAATGGGATCCCAACGGTGTGGTAGGAAATGTGAAACTTATGGCCATGGCCTCTTGGTTGAATCATGAGGAAAAAAGGGCAGTAGAGGTCCGAGCTATTATGAACAGGGAACTCTGTCAACCACTAATGATCAGAGAAGAGACGTAGGTTCCCTCAGCATTGATAAGCACCCACCAGCACTTGGCCAACAACCCTCAGGATTTACCAGATTACATTGAACGATAAGCTCAAGCTATTGCCCACTTTGAGGACATGGAGAGACTGTTGGGGGATAACTACCTTCATGCTTGCACAAGGAGGTGGAACACACTACCCCACAGTTTGAAGATAAGAGAATACCACTCTTCAACCAGGATGAGGGAGGCCTTAGCAAGGGTACCCCTCTATAAACAGTCAATGCAAAATCTGCAGGCTATTTGGATTGGCCTAAAGTTCAGTCCTCCCTTGCTTTTGGGATTGCTGGAAGGAATTAAGGAAGAAGAGGAAAACAGGCAGTGGGAGGAAGTGGAAAGAAAAGCAAGATTTCATGACCGGGATGAAGACATCACCTCGGAGGCCTGGGACGTGAGAGAGGCAGTCAAAGTTATCAAGGATGATGAGCTAGATTAGTTGCTCAGAGGATGAGCAACCCATTTAGAAGGGGGGTGATGATGAGCCCCAAAAATGGGTAACTTATTGGGCTCATTTTTCCTAATTGGTCTTCATCAATCCACCATTTTTCATAGTTTATGCATGTTTTTTTAGTATATTTACATTAGTTGAAAGAATGAGAATAGTCACTTGACCAAGAAGGCTAACACGTGGTTATTGCATATTTTTGGACAAATTTTGGACCAAGGCCAAGCATTTATGAGCCAGATGAAAACCAAACATGAAGGAACAAGGGTGAGGATTCGTAGGAAGGGTGTCTCCTGCACTAAATGGCCCCTTCCTCGAATTCTCCACCCTCAGCTCAAAGTTCAGTAGGCCACTGAAAAGGATTGCCAAGGACAGCCGAGTAGTTTTGTGACTGATCACTGGTAGTTTGACCAGCCGAGCCCCTCGAGTTAAGGAGGGAAGTTGGAGACCCTCGTAGTGCATAAATAAGAAGCCTTCCAAACTTCGTAGGTTACTTTTTGAGCAGTTGTATTTTGCACTATAGTGTTGTTAGTTTTTCATCTCATTTTGTAGCTTTCGCTATACAACTTTCTTTATGACATGGTTATTTTTGAATAATGGAAAGCAATTTCATTTAGCATTAGTTCTGAACTTTTTCTTAGGAGCCTGTAGCTCTTGGGGTTGGGCCCAACCCAAGTGCCAATGCCCCCTTCATGTACTGTTATATGTTTTTAATGTCTTTGCAAAATAATTTCTGTTAAGTAGATTAGAATCTGGCTTGGTCACCTAGGTTATTGTTGATGATTAAAAAGGATTTTCATGTTCAGATTGATTTGATAGGTTAATAAAAGAGAATATCTTCAGAAAAAGGCTATCAAGCACCCCTGATCTCACCTCTCCCTCTGTGGAACCATGAGATGAGACCAAGGTGTCCTTGCTGCCACCAAAAACACTGTCTTTGCTTCATCATGCAATTGTTAGTGTTAGATTCTCATTTGAAGAAGTTGATATCAATTGTTGTTACATGCTCAGGGTCATGATTGCTTAGTTTGCATAGCTATTTCACATGATTTCATTGCAAATAAAATTCTGTTCATTTTCTTTGCTGATATTTAGGTCAGATTAGGTTAAAGTAGATAAGTCTTTGGTTTTCTAAGTCTTTGTTTGAATAGTTTGGAAAATAACTTGCAAAGCACCTATGATACCTCTTTGCCTAACCCTACTCCATCAATATCACCTGCTCCATCCTCTAACTCTGACTCTTGCCTCACATTTTCCACGTTCCCTCACTTTGACCCAATTTCCATAATTTTGTGCAACATTGCTCTACCCCTCCTTGAACAAATCCAACCATCCTTATCACTCACCCACCTCAGTCACCAAGTCCTGGACCCCTCCACATCATCATCCAATCTCCATACCCACTTCTTCACCTTTCTTCCACCATCAACCCTCCAAAATCCCATTTTGGAACATCCTGTAGAAATATCTTGTAGAAGCCACAGAACATCCTGTAGAACCCCTGCAAACTTCCTATAGAATCTCACGAAAGCGGTTTCTTGAGATCGAAACATTGTGAAACTCTCTGGAAGAGTGCTAGGGACCCCCTAGGCCCTCTTCTAACCTTCCCAACCTCCTGCAATTGCCCACTCCATTTCCTTTTGCCAATCAACCTCTGCATAGTAAAAAACAATTAAAGCACATGCAAAATAATTCTGACAAATTACTCAAAAATGCAGAAAGATGTTTTCTTCATATTTCTCTTCAGAAGTATCTTAGTCACATATATTTTACCTTTCTAGAAGTCAATGGCATCCATTTCTCTAGTTTTCATCCTTTTACTCGCACCAATAGGGTTAATCGGTAAAATTAGGGTTTGCGTTCCTTTCTAGCTTTCAACTTCTTTCTGTAAGTAGATTAGCCTCTGGTTGAGTTAGTTTTCATCCATCACAGTTAAAATCTTCTTTCAAGAGCTCATAGAAGTTGGCTTAAGCTCCTAGCAGACTTGTGCCTACTGATCAAGTGACAGCCTGCGGCAAGAGCTAGTACTTGTGCATATAGCACCATCGCTTCCAAGTTTGTTATGAACTACCGCGTTGATAAAAGTAAAGAAGGGAGACCCAGGAGTTGCAACATTATTGCTGCAATACTAGTGCCCACCAAGGCTTTAGTTCCTCTCATGTATTTTTCCTTTGTTCTTTTTCAAGTTGTTATATTTCTCTCCTTGCTTAGGTAGAGGTTAGATTGAAAAAATTATAGTTTTGGGTTTTATCACCACCTTTCTTGTGGGAAGTGTGGTTGAAGAGTCTATAACAACAAGCCAAAAATATGTGTTTGTGTTTCTTTGGAATTTGCTAATATTTGGATTGTAATTCTCTTTCATTCTTTGTTCCTACACCTTAGAAGTTAATATCATGTCTTGGAAAATGGATTAGGTACATGTGTTAGGATAGAATAGTTCTTAATGAAATAAAATTCAACTCACCCTTTCTACTTTGATTTGTTTTGCTGCATTTTTCTCATTAGATGTATGTTCTTGGTTGTTAGTCTGCAGGGACTTCGAGTGGATCATAAGGGTTGGCACATTCATCCAGATCAACTTTTCCATTACTATCCTCCTCTTGGACACCCCATGCTACTCGTAAATTCTTCCATTGAGTTCATCTTTTCATAGTCTATAAAGGACACCTTGAGCAGGGGTTTTTGTGCAAGATGGACCTCTGAGGGGTATTAAGCTTGGAAAAGGGCCTCACACATCATTCATCCACCTTCATCCACCTTCCACCACCTTCAAAATACCTTTCTCACTCCCAGAAATCTCTCTGACCTAGTCTTGTAGAAAAATAGGGCAATCCTATAGCAAAACAAGGTATCTTGTAGTATCCTATAAGAATCTTGTAGCATGCCCTAAACTCAGCTAGATTTTCTTTAAGATATTTATGTTTTCATTTTGAGATTGAATAATGACCTCTAGGCCTTGAATCCATGATTGGGGAGACCCAAGGACCACTATAGACCCCTTTCTTTTGTCATTGCAAGACAATAATTCAAATAGAATTATAAAGCATATTTTCACATTTGAATCACAATGAGTATTCTCTTATGTAATGAGTAATGACCTTGTTGCTAAATATATAAATAAATTACACTCAGTGATATGAAGGAAATCTCTTCAATTCAAATAGTTTAGACTCATTCACACTCTTCGATTTCCTAGTTATGAGTTGTAGAGTAAATTTCCTTTTTCAAAGAAATTTGTAGTTAGATTAATGATTTACATTCTACAAGTAGAGTATTCATTTGATTGGTTTGCAAGTAGAGTAGCATGGTTCATTTATGCAACTAGTGTAGTCTCCTTCCTTCCTATAGTTACAATTAGTCTCCACATATAATGAATGGCACTTTCATTTATGCAACTAGGATAATGTTCATTTCATTGCAATTAGAGTAGGTTTATATATTTTCACATAAATTATCTTTGCAGTTTTTTGAAGGACTGATGTTTACATACCTTG
>Ga0115851_101476_pt1 | contig 12468 bp, 14 predicted proteins | sample InSIn2gowninarea_FD_83865 | JGI IMG/M metagenome (GOLD analysis project Ga0115851, IMG submission 83865)
ACTTTATTAGTAAGAATCTGTCAAAGGCCGAACTGAACTACAAAGTGATTGAAAAGGAGCTCTTGGCTATTGTGCATTCATTGAACAAATTTAGGCATTATATTACAAGCTATCAAACATTTTCCCATACTGACCATGTTGCAATCAAATATTTGATGAATAAACCCGATGTGAATGCTCGTATTATAAGATGGTTACTTTTATTATAGTAGTTTGATCTAACTATTGTTGATAAGCTTGGTAAGAAAAATGTTGTTGCAGACTTTTTGTCCAGATTAAATTTTCCTGCAGATAAAGAGGGAATGGTTGATGACCAGTTACCGGATGAGAACTTGTTCACCATTTCAGTTCTCTCTCCATGATTTGCTGACATTGCAAACTATTTGGTATCTACATAGTTCCCACCAAACTTGTCCTTCAAAGAGAAAAGCAAGATTATAAGGAAGAGTGCTCCCTTCACTTGGATTAGGGGTAATCTCTTCAAACTTGGCCTAGATCAAATCTTGAGAAGGTGTGTCAGGAAGGAGGAAGTGTTTGACATCCTTCTGACTTGTCATGATGGGCCTTGTGGAGGTCACTTTGTAGCAAAGAGGACAACATTCAAAGTGTTACAAGCATACTATTATTGGCCCACTCTTCATCAGGATGTGAAAAGATATACTAGTCAATGTGATCAGTGCCAAAGGATGTGAAAGCCTATTCCAAGGGATGAAATGATTTTGCAGCCTCAAGTGACTTTTAAGCCATTTGAAAAGTGGGGAATGGACTTCATTGGACCTATTGACCCTCCTTCCAAGAAAAAATAGTACATCATTGTGTGCACTGACTATTTGACTAAGTGGGTTGAAACCAAGGAAATTAAGGTAGCAATAGAGGAGAAGGTGGATGAGATCTTAAGGCAGAATGTATTTTACAAATTTGGGTACCCTAGAGAACTGGTCACTAATCAAGGCAACTAGTTTACCTACAACATGATTGAAGACTTGCTCAGCCAGCACAATATCATGCATAGGACCTCCATTCCCTATCAACCACAAGCTAATGGGCAGGTGGAGGTGACCAATAGAGCATTGGAGAGCATCTTGACCAAAGTGGTGATCAACAACATTAAATATTGGGCAAATATACTATTGAGGCCACCTGGGCCTATAGTACCCCTTGGAAGACCACCACTGGATTCACACCCTATGAGCAAGTCTATGGGAAAAAGGCACCACCACTAGATTCACACCCTATGAGTTGGTCTATGAGAAAAAGTCCCTGTTGTCCATTGATTTTGAGTATAACACATTAAGGATGGAAGCCCAACTAGATCTAGATCTTAGTAGTGCACAAAAAGAGAGATTGCTGCAGTTAAATGGTTTAGATAAGTTCAGAATGCAGGCCCTCCTACACATTGAGGTAACCCAACCTCAGAGGTAGATATGACATGATAAGAACATCAAGGATAAGCAATTTCAAGAATGTGATTGGGCCTTGTTATATGGTTCCAGATATAAAGACTTTAAGGGCAAGTTAAGGATAAGATGGCTAGGACCTTATGTTATAGAAAGATGTCATGATAATGGTTCAGTGTAGATCAGAACCATAGATTGAGAGGCCATTCCTTTACTTGTTAATGGGCACCGAATGGAAGTTTACAAAAGACCATTGTCAAGGAAAGAGCTCATTGATGGTATCAATAAAACAGTGATGGTGGTGGAGCAAGTTTTAGCTCCTGCCTCATCAAATCATTGAGAGAAAAAAGAAAAATAAGGACTCAGGTGAAAAACTCCATGAGGCACCTGAGTCCCATTATTGGGTTGAAAACCTCTTGGGGCGGCCCAATGTTGTAAAAAAAGAAAAGAAAAAGAAAGAGAAATAAAAAGAAATAAAAATATCCCTAGGTGATGACCTCTCTTGAGGCCCAAGAAAAACAACTATGATGAAAACCTCTCAAAGGCAACCCAGTTGTTTAAAAAAAAAAGGAGAAAAAAATCATGAAAATTTCTAGTTGTAGGCTAGCAAGGAGGAAGATCAAAGAATAAAGAAGGATAACAAAGGGACCCATTTCACCTACATTTTTATTTTTCCACTCATTTTCATTCCCATTTCTTTCATTTTTTTCACTCCTCTACTTCAGTTTACAAGGGGATTGTGTTTTCTACAGGATCCCCTAAAAACATACAGGATGATCCTATAGGAATTAGAGTGGCTTGGGAATCCTACAAAAAGCGACCCTAGGGTGAGAAAATGACTTTCCATGTCAAATTAATGACATCCCTACATCACAACTTCATTACCATACATGTCTTCACATTCATCACCCCTGCATTCACCATAAAAAAATTAGTTTTAATTTTTTTTCACAGTCTTCAAGAGAAAAAACAGAGAGAAAAAAATGAAATAGAGATCAAAAGGGAGTATCACCTGAGTATTTCTCATTTCTCCACACTCCTAGTCTTCCTCTCAATCCATGTCACTATCCTCAAAATCCCAACAGAGTGTATGATTAAAAGTTTTGAGGGAGAAGCAACTATAGGACATCTTGTAGGAGCCTATCCCACAGAATAAAAATCACAAGTAGCAGTAAGCTTCCAGCATGAAGATCCAAGGGAAGAAGGAGCTCAATAGCAGCAACAACACCATCATCTTCAAGACCAGATACCTGCACATCAATGGAATCATCAGAGAGTAATAAAAAAAAGGAAGGAGAAATAGCATGCAACCAACATACAAAAAGCACCTTGGGTCTTCAACAACTGCAACAATGTATTAGCACCACAGGTAAATATCTCATTCACTCTCTCATTTGCATAATGTAGTCAAAAGATGTAAAGGTTATGAGTAAGTTGGTTTATAATTGAAAGGTGGTTAGCTAACTTGGACACCTTCGTTCAGTCGACGAAGACAATATAGTTGGTCCTCCCACATGTGGTAGCAGTCAAGTCAAAAAAGAGAAGAGAAGGACAAAAAAAGTTAAGTCTACAGAGACATGAACTAGGAGTTGAGAAGGGAGTGATGAGGTGGTGGTGGGACCAATGGTCCAAAAATACAAAATGTACCTCCACTGCTAGCACACCACCTCACATAACTCAGCCATAAGAAGAAATACTCGTTGATCCCCATGCACTCATGCATGCTTTTCCTTGAGGCTCACTCTAGAAAAAGTCACTCTCATACCCAGGCAACCTACAGAAGAAGAAAATTCCATCTGTCTCATGTGCAGGAGTTCCTACAAGACTGCACAGGAAATTCTACAGGATCACACAAGAACCCTACAGGATACAGATAGATAATCTACAGGATTGGTCAAGAGGAATTTCAGAGGGGAAAACACGGGGGTTGGATACAAAAAATGCTATGAAGAGGTAGGCTCTCTAATTCCTTCCCTTTTTCAAAGAGAATTGAACATAAAATTCCCTAGTAGTGAGTGAATTTGGCAGCTGTGTAAGGGAATTGTCTCCACAATTCTTTAAGATTTACTTCTGCATTCAAAAAAATTGTGTCAACCATCTCAACTCCTCCAAATTCGTCAAAAAAATGAAAGGGGGGTTTAATAGAAGGGATCCCATTAATACTGTGAGATTCCACCAACACACTCATGTGTTAGAAACCTTCACAAGGCATAATTGGATGGGGCATTTTGAAAAATTAAGAGGGTACAATGATGAAGTGGTGGAAAGATTTTTCTCTCTCCCTCATTCCACTGACCAGAATTCATGCCACTGTTGTGGTGAGAGGCCTCTCCATAGAGCTCATCCTTGAACTCATAAGCAGAATTACCACACTTCCCTTAGGAGTTCCTTGGAGAAAGGAAGACAAGGGAGATAGCTAGATTGCTAAGAAGAATTTCTTTCTAGAGGGAGAATAACCCATTGAGGACAAAAATGGAGTAAGGAGAGAAAGCCTACCATACCCCTGGAATGAGGTGAGCTACCACCTTATTAAATACATATCATGTGAGGGTAGGTATAGTGTGTTTTATGGGTATCACTTTAGGCTTCTTTAAGAATTGAGGTTTGGAGCAGAAACACCTCCTCACCACAAGCTGAACATACCATACTTTCTTCTGCAATCACTGATTGACACAAGCATAAAGGTGCAGGAGGGAAACCTCCAATAGTTAGCCCACCATGGGTTAACTAGAATCATCATAGAATATGCCCTCCATAACCTTAGAATTCCTATCCAATGGGAAATTTTAGCGAAATGTAGACAGAGGAGGATATCAAATCCCTCACATATGACATTAGTCCTACTGTCAGTGAAAAGGATGAGGAAGAAACTGAAATAGATGGAGAAGAATCAGAAAGGGATGAAGATGAGACAGATGAGGAGGAAGAATAGGAGAAAGAGAAGGAAGATGATGAGGAAATAGAGGAAGATGACAAAGAAGAGACTGATAAACAAGATTAGGATCTAGAAGGAGAAGAAGAGGGGAAAAACAGAGAGGAAAAGGGAAATGGAAAAGAGGAGGAAAAAGACAAGGAGGAGTCACCTAGGGTGTCTCCAAAACCCACTGAGAGAGAAGCAACAATTTCCCTCACTACTCTTAACACCCTTATCAAACAGAAAGGCAAAAGATAGAGGTAGACCCCCTTATATTTTAGGACAAGGAAAAGCATAAGGATAAGGCAGGGGCAACCCCAAACACCAACAAAAATTCCCATTGTGGTTGAGGAGTCACCTAAATAGCAGAAGAAAATGCCTCATCCTAAGTCTCCTATCACCCATGTGAGGAGGCCTATAACTAGATCCACCTCATCCAAAGGAAAAGCAATGCTATAGGATACACATCAAGACCTACAAGAAGTAGAAGCAATCCTAGAGGAGACTCTACTAAATCTACAAGAGACTAAAAAATTGGATAAGGAGGAAAGCATACAACAAGAAACTAAAGAAGAAAACCTAGAGCTAAGGGAACCTAGCCCCCAACCTAACCTTGACTCCTACTATAGACTTATTGAAGGGGGCAAGGTCATTCCACAAAAATTGTATATTCCACTATTATTTGAGCTTCAGAAGGAGAGAGCCAGAAATCATCGATGGATGTAGATTTCCAAATCCAAGGGGGTGGAAGGCATTGGTCACATGGAGGAGAAGCTCAAGTATATGGGCAGAGAAATAAGTAGCTTGAGGGATAGAGAGGCCATAATGAGAAATCAGCTAGAGACAGAAAATTCATGGTTGAAAGGGCAACTGCAAGAAAGAGAGAACCAATTGGCATGCATGGCTAGTCTTTCTTTGGAAGAAATCCAGTGTAGGATGCCAACTAAATCCTATGCCCTATACCTTAAGGAACAGTGGTTGCAGTTCCAAATAAAGGTCCTAACACAGAGAGGCACTATGTCATTTCAAGATTATAAACAGTTCATTGATCTTTGTGATCAAAGTACATTAGAAGATAGGGCCAAGATGTCTAAGTTTTATTTGCATAACATGGCCTTAACAGACATGAATGTATGGGACCCCAATGCCAAGCTAGTATATTTACAGTTGATAGCTTTGACATCATGGATGAACCATGAGGAAGCAAGGGTTGCATAAATGAAGAAGATATTGGAAAAAGAACAAACATAGCCTCTTATGATTAGAGTTGAGCAGTCCAACCCAATGGCCCTCATCAGTACACATAATTAATTGCAAATGATACTCAGCTTGCACCCAGGTATCTTGCTGCCCAAGAGCAAGAAATTACACATTTTGAGGAGATGTTCAGGTTGTTAAGGGATGATAGCATACAAGGTTGCCTGAGGAGATGGAACACATTGCCATATAGTTTAAAGATAAGAGAGTACCGCTCTCCTCAAAGAATGAGGGAAGCACTAACATGACACCCATGTACAAGAAATCTATGCAAAGGCTCAAAGTCAATTTGATTGGCTTGAGACTCAGTCCACCACTACTCTTAGGAATGCTAGAAGGCAGGAAGGAAGAAGAAGAAAAGAGGCAGTGGGAGGAGGTAGAAAAGAAAGCAGGTTTCTATGAATAGAAAGAGGAAACCACAACAGAGGCATGGGATGTCAGGGAGGCCACTAGAGCTATGAAAGACATGGATATTGATTGAGTTTCTTAGAGGATGAGCAACACTTTCAGTAGGGGGTGATGATGAGCCTCATCATTGGGTAATTATATGGGCCTTAATTCACCTCCTAGCTTAGTCATACCAACTTTTATCACAACTTATTACATGTTTTAATTATATTTTGCTTAATGGGATGAGTTAAAGTGAGATATTATGCATAGTGGAATAATATGCATTGAATGCAAGTTTGGAAGAGAAAATCAAGGAATTTTGGCAAAGACTAAGGTTTGAAACTTGAATGGGATAAGGGAAAGAGATTGTAGGAGGTAAATCCTCCTCATTTACTCCTTCCCCATTTGAATATTCCTCCATTAATCCGACCAGCTCGGAGTGCAAGTAGCCAAGTCATGAAGATTAGAAGGAAGTTGAGCAAGTGATAGACAAAGAGTTAGTTCATCTTGAGTTTGGGAGCCGAGCCTTCCTAAATTTAAGGAAGTCATTGGAGACTTCAATTGTATAAGTAGAGAGGCCTATAGACTCATTAGGATTCGATTTTTTTTTGTAAAAACTTGTTGCAGCCTCAAAATTCTGCTTTTGAAACATGGGGGATGACCACCTGGTCCATACCTTAAGACAACCCCTTTTCCATTTAAAGTGGTGGCTCCGACTGGGGATAATGGGAACAATTTCCCAATGTCGGTTTTAAAATGAGAGTGGGTGGTTCAGGAGTGTTTTGCAATAGAATAATGGTAATTTAAGTGACTTATTCTATGGTGCAATTTCCCTAACTTAACTTATTCTAATATAAACCCGGGTGTTCTTGTATGGTATGTGATCTACAAATATATCTGTTTAACATGTGATAATAAAGATTGAACACAATTAAATGGAGATGATAACGTAAAAGACAATTCCTTTGAGTAAATAGTTAGTCAATTTTTTTTATAAAATATAACACATACCTAATGAGTTATATATGAAATTCAAAACTTCAGTTATGGCATCATACAAAAGTGCAATTAATGCCTCACAAAAACAATAAATCTCACATATAATTCATGAAAAGAAGGTTTTGCCACTAATTAAATGTAAACAGAATTATGTATACATGATAATAGTACCAGATGTAAAAATTCCTACTCATTTGACAAATGACATAGACCAAATTCTTCCTTCAAATCAAATTGCCTCCAAAGAATACAGAAGTGCGTCAACAAAGGAAAGTTGTCTGATATCTAAAAGAAAAGATCATGTTCCATAATTTCACCAAAGCATTCACAAACTTACAATAGTGCATTCTTTGCAAATGTTTTTGATAAAATTCTGGACCCTTCTCTAAATGCATGAGAAGGGTATAAATACTATTCTAGCTAAGTGTGCAAAAATAGATTATACAAAATTTGAGGAGGTTTCAAACAACCTTCCTCCTACATAGGTAACTAACTCCAAAAATAAACAAAGATCAACTAAACAGAACTAAGAGGATGACTCGTTATCTGCCACCTTGTCCTTTAAATCACAAATATCAATCATCCGTTGAATTTGAGGAGGTGGCCCGAAATGATATTTGAGTTGTCCTGTAAATATTACATCGGCAAGAGGTGGAAACATCCTTTGAGTCGCGTGGAGAGAACAGTTGAGGGTCATAATCTAGCTATGTGGCTTGACCATATATTGCCAATATGACTCCCAGTCAGTCGTAGTAAGTTTTGTAATTGCATCTCCTTGATTCCCCACTTTTTCTTGCCAACCTTTACTCGGAGCATTTAAGTTAGGCATTTCTTTTGCATTACCCACCTTCATGAGATTAGTAGTGAACAGGGTTTGATTTACTGCCTTAATGATATTCTTCAATACTCCATCCACCCTTGTGGCTGCCAACCCGTCCTGTTTTATCCTAGCATCCCAATTAGTAAAGAGGATGTCTTTGTGAGTTTCCTCAATCTCAGGTAGATTGGCATTCTTTCCCTCTTATGATTCCTACCATTCAATGAATTCAGAGATTTGGGTGTTTAAACAATTAAACTCTATTCTCCTGTCAATGGCTTTGTTTGTGAGCTGGTCACTAAATCAGGTAGGGAGTGATGTGCGACAGCTTTTGGCAGAAATATTTTTGCTGCTTGACTAGAAGAGAATTTAGTTCTAGAGCCTCTTTAATGAATTCCTCAGTAGTGGGAACATTCTTGTACTTATCCAACGATTGCTGTAACTCTTGGAGTTTCATGTTTTTTTTTCCAATAAGTCAGCTTCATGGTCTATTTTCAATACTTCAATGTCCTACTGCAATTGCGCGAGTTTCTCGGCTGCCTGCTTGTTTGTGCTTGCCTTTTCTATCTCGAGCTCTAGTTTGAGCCACACAATTCTTTCCTCCTTATTCTTTAGCAGAGTAGACACCTCAATAGCCTTGTCCATAGTGGCCAATGCGTATGCTCCTGTGAACTGTGACAATCTAGTTAAGTTCTCGACTGGATTGAAAGGCATGTCCTTCCAAACAAAATCCGTTGGCTCATCTCCAAGTGAGAATTCAGGTGCATCTACCCTTCTCATTTTCCTTTGCCTTCAGATTATAGCCTTGTGGAGAGGGCTATAGAATACATCAAGTGGAATTATTTCCATCACTTTCAGAACAACTTCTAATGTGGGCAGAGTAGGGATAATTTTAGCATGCCGGGATGTTGTTGTTTCTTGATCCATAGGTGTAGACTGTTCACCGATAGACTTGGGTTTTGTATCTTGATGAATTTTCAGAGGAGTTTTGAATTCCTCTATTTCTTGAGTATTTGAAGCTTTGGGTGTGTCTTCCAATTTCTAATTGAATTGATCCCATTCCTACTCCAAACTAGTTCCTTGGGCTTCTGAACTTGTTTATGTGGTCAAGGTGTCCATTACCTATTTTTCGGCTGGCTTCCCACTGATTCAGTCGTATTGTCTACATCCTAGACTTTCCTTGTGTTTGGTGTATTCTCAGTGTTTACTTGAGAGTCCTTTTGAGAGCCAGGGGCTGCACTGTCGACAATGTTACTTAGGGTAGGCATATCCTTAGGTTTTAATAGATGCATTGGAATGACTCGAAGCCTCTCATTCCTGAATTCCTAAAATCTTTGAAAATTTTCAGGTTGTAGGTTCGACTTTGCCCATTCAAGTGCTTGCTCAAAAGAAACTGCTGACTATAAAAATACTCAAAGTAATTATCTCCATGATTGTATGCCTTGAGCTTTAGTCCTGTAGTGACATTGTATGCCACTTTGTTTGGGTCGAATTGCCTTGTAGGCAATGTATGAAGCCCGAGGGCTTCAATTTGTGCTGATTCCTTAGTAGCATGAACAAAATTAGCTAAAGAAAAGTAGCTACATTTGATAGGGAAAGTATGCCATAATGACTTCTTGTCATCTTTAAGAACTTTAGTCAGGCCATTTCCCACAGTTTGGTAGGAAATCTTCCTTGCTAATAGCTTATCAAAAACATATAAGGGAAGGTCGTGTGGGTCAATAGTTCTACCAAAAACCCTAATGTAGGTGAACCATTCTCAATAAAATACTTTCCTATAGCAAGCAGGTCTACTGCAGCTTCTTAGGAAAACCTAGGGGCTTTCTTATTGAAAATCATTTGGTGTAAGGGCAACAAGATAGAATGAAATATTTTATAGAAGTGAGTTATGTAATTTGATTCCCATATTTGTTTATGACTGAGATGGATTGGGTAAGGGTCTTATATGGTCCATTTCCAACCTATGGTTGGAAATGTTGTGCAAAAACATATAGCATCCATAATATAAGCAGACAAATAGAAGAGAGGGATACTATTTGAAGAGGAGGCTTTCTTTTGTCAATATTCAGTAATGGTGGTGGCTAAGTTATTAGATAGGATAGAAGGCCAATTCATGATATAGGAATTAACACAAGCATCGATCAAGGGAATCCATTCAATTGAAAACTTAGTGTTATTTGGCAGTCCATATAGTCTATATAACATTGTTGCTGCATAATTGTAGGGGTTTGCCAAAGAGGTTATTGCATACATACCTAATTTGTCATACTTGAATTTGTTGTCTAAGATCCTGCAAGTTTGAATTAACTTGAAGGGATCTGGATTATTCTCTGTGAAGTTAGCCACAAATGCGTTGTCGTAGATTTCCTGCAGGTTAGGTATGTGATATATTGCCTTCAAGTCTTTTGCCCTGAATGATCCTATGAGCTCCATCCTAGAATTCTTGAACTTCCTATCTTCAATGATAAGGTTTTCGACCACCCATCAGATCATGTCTATGTAGGGTAGGGTTTTGGCTCTTACTTCTATCCTATGGAGGAAAGAACAGGAGGCATCCCTACATTGAGGTCCTAAAGGCTTTGTTGACCCAGTTGTTGCTCTCTTAACAGTGATTTTAGGACGCTCGTCCTCTAGTCTATTGTAAATTACTTCCCAAGCTATTGTGCCTGCAGTTGCATCACACACTGTATCATAAAAGATAGGAGCCATCTCTGTATCCTCTGTTTCAATAATGGTCTTCTTTGTTTGCTTCTTAAGGATATATCTTTTGTTGCTTGCCTGAAACAGACAAGATATATCAACGTAGACAATATCAAGTAATTAAGACTGAAATCCTTTGTGAAATGACTTTGGATCATGAGAAAGGTTTTTATGAGATATTTGATTATAACTACCCATAACCTAGAAAATGGTTATCCTCCCTCAGGTTGCTAAACATTAAATAACATGTCAACTCATTTTTTCTTATTATTTAAAACGTAATTTTTCCACATGTTGTACCTCCTTAATCGCAGATTGTGTTCTTTAAAGGGGTACCATATAATGCTTATCAGATATATCGAACGAAATGTGATTGCAAAAATCGCAATATTGCATTTTGCAAATCGTTATCATTTGTCCTAAGGCATGTTCAAGTTTTTTGCGAATTGCGAAATGCGATTGAAAAATGAAAGGATGAGGTTATCGTGGCGGGAGACCTTTTCGCATATCACAATTTTGTAAAGGTTTTATAAAAAATTAATGTGGAAAAACGCGATATGCGATTTGCGATATAATTTTCCTCCTTAGCTTATTTTGCAAGGTTTTGCTAAGTTTTCTCTTTAGAGTTAGGTATTATTATCCTAGGCTTAAAAATTTAAAAAGGGTCCCCATTTTTAACTCAAATGCTAGCTATTGTTAGTTAAAAATGGGGGGGTTCTTTTGTAGTACTACAATTGGCAATTCACTTGGGAGAACCAATTATCTCTAAGTAATTTTCTGAAATTTCTAAAAACTTTCAAAGTAATTTAAGTTAAAAGAATAATGATTTCATGAGTTATAAGGTAAACAACATTTCTCTTGAACCACCATTACTTGCTCAGGCACGTTTGCTTAATTACTTCACCCTTGTAATGACAGTGTTAGGCCCCTATACTACTAGAGTAACCCCTTATTGTTATTAGTACAACCCACTTATTGTATCGATGTACCCATGTAGTGCCCATTTTGTTACTATTGTGCCCCATAGAAGCCCACTATTGTTATTATTGTGCCCTTACATTATTATTGTTATGTCGGATCTGATTATGTTATGACCCCTTGGACTCCTATATAAAGAAAGGAGATCTTTTCATTTGTATCATCCAAGAATTGTTCATTTATGTAATGTAAAGGAGGTTGTCCCCTCGAAGAGGCTGAATTCTAAGGCGTTGATCTATCTTTTCTATATTTTCTTGAGGTGGTTTCATAACATTTGGTATCAGAGCTTTGGATTCTAGGGTTTCATTGCTCCAAATAGGTCATCGTGGAATTTTCGCTATAACTTTTTTTCTACGATGTTTCAGAAGCTAAATAAAAAACCATTTGAGAAGACATCGTGATGAATCTCGGGTCTGAATTGCAGAGCCTTTCGCGCTATATTTATAGAGATATGATCTGAGGAAGTTGGTCTTTTTGCAGACTCCTGAATTACATTCCAAACAGGTGACCTCGGGAAAATTGTCATAACTTTCTCTCTGGGGATCGGATTGAAATTTCGTAAGAAGGTACAAAAATAGGATAGACTGTAGTTTCTTGTATACATTTTTCAGATCCAAAGGTCGAAACATTGACTTGTGGCATGTCGTACAAGTTCGCTCTACTAAACTAGTCTATAATCAAGTCACTGTGGGAGATTTCGCATAACTCTTCCTTGGAGAATCCAATTTGGGTTAGACTTGTGGCATTGGAAAGAGGACAAAGAGGGCTACCACAATCGCAATTTCAGAACTTAAAGATCCTAAAGTATAGAGTTACAGTCATTTCAAGACCGAGCTCCTAAAATCAAGAAAAAGCAAGATGAGGAAGTTTGATGGCAAGGATCCGGTAAATTGGATACTTTAGATGGAGCAATATTTTGATCTACATGGTGTACCATTGTTACAAAAGGTATGTATTGCATCTTCATATTTAGAACCAGATCAATTTTTATGGTATGAAGGGCTTTGTTCTTGTAA
>Ga0115851_101081_pt1 | contig 12465 bp, 10 predicted proteins | sample InSIn2gowninarea_FD_83865 | JGI IMG/M metagenome (GOLD analysis project Ga0115851, IMG submission 83865)
AGGGCAGTCAAAAGAAAAGAGGACAATCAGGGTCTGCAAGTCTAAGTGCACCCATTCAAAAGGAAGTAAAAATTTTAGGTGTATTAGGTTGGGTAGGTAGCTTGAAGTTGCAGAAAGCAAGGTTTTGATCACCTGATGTATTGTTAGTTATAGCTTGTCTCATCAATGAAAGAAATGCCAAAGCAGTGGTTTGATGGTAGAATGATGGAAGCATGTCTAACTCCCTTTCACCACCCCCCCCCTCAAAGTTTCTTACTAACACCCCTGAAGGACATTGGGATCTGCCCAACCAGTCCTATTATCACTTCATTTTTGTAAAAATACCAAGTCAAGCTTTGACTTTCTTCAATGAGAAGAAGCCACATTTCTTGTGTAAAATCATTTCTCCATATCCCATTCAAATCTCATGTCTAAGTTTCAAATCATAAACTTGGCATCATTCCCCTTACATTTTCATTTCGCAAAATCATATTAACTTCTGATCCTATTACATAGCTCCCTAACTAAATCTTCCCGTCCCTATGGTACAGAAAACTATATAAATCCCAAAAATATATTGAATATCCCACCCTATGGTAGTATAGCCATATAAATATAGTTTATGGGAATAATAGTCCACCCGGGACTACTATTAACCCTTCCACATCCTAACCCGAAGTTAATTTAACCTCTGGTTAAATTAATAACCACTCCCCTTTACCTGTAAACCTTAAAAGTTCTACCCTTTTTGAGCGTTTTTGTTAGTATTGGGTGTTCAAATGTTTATTTAAACATCAAACATTTCCAGCGCAAAAAACCCACAAACCCAAAGTTTTGAAACCCCGCAATATAAACAAATGATTTAATATTCAGCGGACCCTGTACGTTATCATACCCACAGCTCACATTTCTGTCCACCGTCGGATAGGGCCCTCCCCATCTGACGACTCTCATCAAGTTCGGAGCCACCCCGACGATCGACGGTTAGCCTCCGATAGCCTAGCGGTTTCGCCGTCATACCAAAGACGCGTGTCTCCACACGATTGCATCGGAGCCCCTCTGAAAAATACCGCTCCCGTACAGAAGGCAGTCCGATAAAACCACAAACCGCCTTCTATCTCTCCGCCCCTGGCTCAGCCCATTGTCGCCCCGTGTCATTGCCACCACATCTGCCTCCGTCCTTACCCCGCCACCGTGTCTTGTGCCACGTCATCGGCCCAGTGACCTGCCACATCACCCTGTCATACCCGGGACCCACCGATGACGTCATGCTGACATCATAACAAAAAAGCGCCAAAATGCCGCAAAAGCCCAAATTTGTGTTAAAAGGGGTAAAAAAACGTCGTTTTCATTTTTTTTTTTATGCAAACGAACGTTGCAAACTTTTGCATGCCACTTACAACCAGTGCGCATTCAACGTGCCCGACAGTCACCAAGGCCTATTCGACTTGCAATTCGACCTATTCGGCCTCCGCCCACAGCTATTCACCACAGCATTTCTCCAAGTGAACAAGGATTTACCCGAAAAACACCAGTAACCCTGTTTTTCATGATTTCTCTGCAAAATTACCCAAATACACCTAAAAGTCCACTCAAAATACATTGGCACCTACAACCTTTTCTTCTCTGCCTCACCTAACTTCATTTGCGGCCAAACCTGGCATCTTCACCCCCCTGATAAAACTGCCATTGCCAGCTCAAATTGTAGCTCCAGTTCACCCGCGGAATCACTAAGAGCAGGTTGCTAAAGCCCTTTATTTTTCCCCTTTCCAGTGTACCAATTGCAGAGCCTTGCACAATCTTCATTTTATTAAGTTTTACTCCTCAAAAACAGTTCTGCACAGAACTTGAAGCTGTGAGTTCCTTGCCCAGAAAACCATTATCAAAACTCTACTTTCTGCTGAAAAACAGGCCTAACCCAACTGCAATTATTGTCGAAACATGGAGGCCCCAGTTGCCCTTAACGTTGCCCCACTAAATGCACCCCATAGACAGCTATAATGGCTTCCACTGGCAAATAGAGATTATCAAATTGATGATATGGAAGGAGTGAAGCCTCATCTTCAAGACTTTTGTGAGATAAGGAGTAAGTTCAGAAACAAGACTGATCCATTAAGAATATGGGAGTCCAACATGCCCATGTACTATTTGCCCTCAGTAAATGTTTTTCCTGATCTCATCCATCACTTCTGTTCTAATTATGATCCTGTTCATAGGGCAGTGATGAGCCCTGCTGGTGAAGTCCTCTTTTACATTACTCCTCAGTCTATCAATGAGATGTTGCAATTCAAACCAACTCGGCCATTGGTCCCCCTTTCCCTGAAGAATCTGATAGATCAAGCATCAAAATTGCCCCCCATAGAGATTGACCGAATTGCTAAGTTGTTTATGCCCCCAGACTGTTACTCCAGATTTACAATTCCTTATCTCCATGTTGCATTTACTAAGGAGGGAAAAATGATTATAGGTATGATCTCCTACATCCTGGGATTCAGAACAAGTGTGATTGTAGACAGTACTATCTTCGCCTTGATGTCTATCTTCACTCCAAGACAGCCCCCTGCTGTCCAGTATGATTATGCCACTTTCATTGCTGATAAGATTCACGAGCAATTCATGCGCCTAGAAAGGGAGAGGGTATTCAAATACACCTCATACATCTATCATTTTCCGCTGTATTATCAATCTAAAAGTTTCCCAGTTGTCCTTAAAAAATTGGATGCTAGGGGGGAGAGGAGGTCAGTCATATTTTGGTCATCAATATTCCATCATATTAGTTACTCCCCATACACATACTATGAGTTCATTGACCTGTTTATCTATCCAGCTACCTACTTGTTGTCAAAATATTCTCCCCCTAGACTCACTGATGAGATGTGCAAAAGATTCTATAGCTTTCCAAAAGCTACAGCATTGGTGACTAGTATTTCTACCAAAACCACACCATAATCAGGGTCTATGGCTGTGAATTAGCCCCCTACCGACTGCCCAAATATGTCCCCATGAGACTATTTGCCTTAGAATACTTTCGGCAATTTGGTAATGCAGATATGGTGCATTTCTTTGGCAAAAGCGAAAAGGCACAGCTAAAAATCAAAAATCAATTGGGTCCCTTTATTTTCAATAAGAGGGAAGAAGCATGGAAGGATGCTGACCAGATTCTAGGGGAGAAACTCAAGCTAAAAACAAGCTTTATTTGGGCACCATATAACCCCAATCACTTTATAAGCCTTAGAAGAATCAAATACAGGCTTGCAGCATATGAACACTGCACTATCCCTCAAATTGAGCAATTTGCTAATCAACAAGGGTGGGTAAAGGGCACTCTAGTTGAAGAATTCACTAAAGAAGAAATAACAGAAAAAACAATCAAGAATCTGGAAAAATCTGTTGACTTGGAATCTTGTGAACAGGTGTTTTTTTACAGCTCCTCGGTACATTGGAGAAGGCACCTCTTCTGCCACGCCCCACTAGCAAACTGCCCAAGAAGGTACCTCACCTACAGCAATGGATAAAGGAAAAGAGGTGCAGCATTAAGAAGAACAAGTGCACGATTTGGGACAGCAAGAAACAATGGCAGATCAGCCAGTTTCTACAGATGAAAAAAGCCAAGGACAAGACCCTTCTGCACAAACAAATGTGACAGAAATTCTAGTGTTGCAGACACCTCTAAATGAGGAAAGAGTGAAGAAGAGAGATAGGCAGAAAGAGACCCCTTCAGGGACATGTACAGATCAGCAAGGAGAAAAGAGACAAAGGTTAAATCCTTTTTCAGAGGAAGAAATGCTAGAGGGGCTCACTGAACAACAAATTCCCACAGGCATGGAGACATCGGCCAGCTCTTTTCAGCAAGAGCAAGAGAGACAGCAGGGAGTGGAAGTAACATCCACAAGGCAACATGGCAGACAGCCCTCTGATATTAAAAAAGCATTTACTGATATCAAGGCTAGGAATGAGCTAGTGAGACTACAGTTGTACAACCAGCTAATAAGGATGGCCCCTACCAATCAGCAAAGGCTAATGGTAGCCTATGACATCCAGGAAGGAAGAATGACCCTCGGTCACTTCAGACCTACAACTTAGCAACCCCAATCAGCTACTAATTACATTAGAACCAACTTGGAAGTGCTTGCCAAGGATATCCATCCGATGGACCAGATTGAATTGCACAAGCAGACTAGGGAGATGGTATATGCTACTCTAGCGGATAAGACATTGTTAGCCCACAGATTGCAAAACTCTTTGCACAACATTGTTGCCCAACTTGAGTTGGAGAAAGCTTCGTCACAGGCCAAGGACAATAGAATTAAGTCCTTAGAGGAGATTATCATAGAGCTGGAACATGATCCCTCTGATCCCAAGGGTGTACAAGCGTTGATAAAAGAGAAGGATGAAGACATAACTTCCCTAAGAAGACAAATCAGACTGTCACCCACATTGCATTATCAAGCTACAGAACTGGCACAACAAAAAGAGAAGCAAGATGTGGTATCTTTGCTTACAACCTTACATAAAAGGTTGATAGAGACAGAGAGTGCCTTAGAGGCATCATTACAGGCAAGATAGGGAGAGTTGGCCCCTCAGCCAATTCAAATAGCTCAGATTCTTATAGCTGCTCCTCCCATGACCACCACAATAGTCCCTCCCACTGTTACAACATCAGAAGCAGGTGCTTCAAGTTCAGTACCAGTTTTAGGCCCTACTTCAGCACCTACAGAGCAAGGCACCAGCTTGAAAATGGACAATATGATGAAGGAAATAGAAGCTCTGGAATTGCAAATGACAGAATTGAGAGAAACGAAGGAAAAGCTGGCTACAATTGAGGGAAAATATGACAAATCAAAGCAGGATGTAGCTGAGAAAACAAGAGAAGTCAAAGCCTTGGAAAGAAAAATAAAGGAGCTGGAGAAAGAGCTCACTTTTGACAGGACTCTAACAGATATCAAGAAAATTTTGTGGGCCCAAATTGGCCAATCCGTTACAGACCAATGGCAATCCATTGAAACCATTCATGAGAAAATGGATTTGATAAACTTGGCTCAGTTTGAAAACCAAAAGGCTAGAGCATCCTTGAGAAATATGCCTGAGCAAGCAAATAGAATGATCCATTTTTTCAATACTCGCACCAAAGGGCAGCTGGCAGCATTAGGAATCAGTGACAGGACCGAAACTATTTTGCTAATAAAAAAGGTGTTAACCCTTAGGAATTTTATGCAGGCATTGGACAGAAAATGCCAAGAAATGCAAACAGAGGTGGATGAGTTCCAGACAAAGATCATGGCATTACATAGCAGAGGGCTACCAAGTTTATTAACCAGTGTTGGAATACTGCTGTCACATGACCTTTATGCCAACGGAGTGAATAATTTTGCTTCCAACCAAATCACAGCTTCCTCAAGTACTTCAGAAGATACAGGACCTCCATCAGGACAGAGTGTCTTCGATAAATTGGAAAATCTATTCTACATTACACATGAGATAAACCACCTGTTCGAATTCCAGCCCACTTTCCATAGATGCACAGAAGCTGAGGAAACACTGATAAAGATACAAAGGCATCAGCTACCTACAGAGGATTGGTGGAACGGGATGATAGGGACATTGCTCAGGGGATTTTGTTTATTAATTCTTTTTTGATCAAGCTATAGTTCAGCATATACATATGGCACGATACACTTGTCAAAGGTAGATCAGCATAAAGAAAAATTGAAATGATAACTATAGCTCATCAAATGCTAACAAGCCGAGCACACAGGATGAAGACCCAGACAGCAATAGGCAGCGTACCAGCAGCAGGCCCAAAAAACGCAAATTAAATGCGGAGCAGGCAACCGACTTATTTAGCCCAGAAAGTCAAAAGTTTTCTGACAAAATAGACAGCTAGCAAGCCAATATTAACTGCAGTGTTTAATGCTTCATTTAATCCCTGACAAGAGTTGGTGATATAATTTATTGCTTGGAGAGTCATCACCTAGATATTTTTGTATCTTGTTTTTGTATATATACCTCCCCATTGAATGTATTTAGGGTTGGTTGGTTGATAATCCTCATTCTGGACTTGCGCTGTACTTTTGAGAAGCTCTGTAATCAAAGACCGCTGGAATGCTTTGGATGAAGAATTGACTGTTGTGTTATTTAATGGCCAAAGAGTGACTATGGAATTCCTGTGCTACTACATGGCTCAATAGGTGTTTTCCTATCTCTGTTTATAGTTTACATATGTTTATGCACCATTGTGTTACCATCTAAATAGCAAGAAAGAAGAATAGTTTAGGTTTTGCTTGACTGCACCCTATGCTCAGTTCTGGTTATTTCTATATGTTTTCTTCAGAAACGGTTATGAATATGCATACTCAAATGATCATGTTTACCCTGTTTCTTTCACATATGACTGTTATTTAGGAATTCTTGACTGCTCCTAGAAAAACTTTCATCCACCTTCCCTCTCTATTAGCTAATGAAAGATTCTTAGTTGTGTTTCATTTCTTACCTTCATCCCATCTTTATTCCAACCTGATATTGTTCTATGTGTAGCTATCCTGCTCCATATTCCTCTTGTGACCAAGAAAACGCAACAGCAAACCCTAATGCATGACTCCATGCCCAATGGTTTGAACTTCTCACACTGTGCATCCCAACTCTACTTGAAAACATCATCCTTGCACCAAAACCAAAACAAAACCCATGTACACCATAACTAGCCTAAAATCAACCCAAAACAAAGTTAAATTTTAAAGAGAGAGCCCTCTCTGACTGCAGGTAGGCTAGGACCTGCAACCCAAAGATTGGTTTGTGGTTACCTCGGCCGTATCCCTTAAGGAGCCAAGGGACAACCTGAGTGATAACATCATTGGTGACTCCGCTGGGGAATGAATGAATTGTTGCAATCGCTGTCTATTCCTTAAAGCTACAGATGAAGCCTGAATGTCAACCAGGAAGCCTTTGAAACTGTTCTTGCTTTGCATCTACAAGAGTAAATAAAAGCTTTTTCAATCAATCTTCATGCTAGTTTTACGCTACAGATAGTTGTTCCAAAAATTTGATTACTTCCTTTCTAAATTCCAAAAATTTCTTAGAAAAATACCAAAAACAAATTTAGAAGCTAGCTCCAAAGAGGAAAGCTCGCTATACCAGGTCAAACCCTAACCCAGATCCTCCAGCTGTTTTTGATAATCCTAACTTAATCCCGAAGATCCTTAGGAAACAAGGGGAACAAGAACAGTTTGCTTATTCAAGCCCGAAAAATAGGTCAGCAAAACTATATTCCAAACCCTGTTAAACCTTCAGTTCATCCTCACACTGCTCCTTCCTCTCCTTCTTCCTCATCCACTTCTCAAAGCACATTCCCCACACCTCCATCCACTGCACAAATTTCCATTGTTGTTCTTGTTGTTCCAGCTCTCCCATTTCTTCCTGTTGTTCCATTTATCCCTGTCAATATGGCAAATAGATATGCCCCTTTGCAGCTACCTGTAAATCCAGGGGCTATGCCTCAGGATTACCAAAGTAAGATTACTTATTTTGATGGTACAGGTACCTATACTGCCCTACAACATACAAAGAAAATGCAAGATTATTTTGAGAATTATGAAATAGACGATGATGGTGTGAGAATGAAAATCTTTGTCCAAAGTCTAACAGGTGAAGTAAGAACTTGGTTTAGAGCACTCGTTGCAAATTCCATAGCCAACCCGGATGCTCTTTACCAATCATTTCTCGACAGATGGGAAAAGAAGAAAGATCCACTCCACATTCTATCCAAGTATGACACAATAAAAAGAGGCCCACAAGAAACTGTCCTAGATTACTGTGCAAGATTCAAAAATGTTTACAATGCCATCACTCAAAACCTTAGACCTCCACCTGACTTAGCCTTAATCAAATTCCCTGATGGATTTGATTCTGACATGGCATATAAACTGAGGGAACGAGCCCCTCCAACCTTAGCAAACATGCAGAACATAGCTGTTAGTGTAGAGGCAGACCTTATTGCTAAAAGAAATCGGGCAAGAGCTGAGAGAAGAACTACTTTTAAAGAAGAACCTTCGGCATTTGAACAAAAATTGGAGGCAATCATCAAAGGTATGGACAGACTTGGGGATAGAGTGGAAACCATTGAGAGAAAGTCATCATGGGAAGGTCAACCAAGCGCTGCTAGAAACCCAAACTTTAAAAAGAATCAAAACCCAAATGTTGGAAGGGCTGGTCCTGATCAGAACATCAGACCTCCTTTTCAAGAAAATTATGCCGAGGGCTCAACATCTAGTGAACCAATCGAGGACCCTCACATCAACTTGATGGGTTTGGATAGTGAACACCAAGTCTTTTTAACACAAGAGGATCAAGAGGCCTATAATTGCAATCAATTTCAAACCAAATCAGGAGAGTCATTTGACTTTAGGGAAGGTTATGATGCAACAGTTTATGAGGTACATAAACAATATAAACTAAGGAGTAGAACCATAGATGTGTTTGAAACTAGAAAACCAAAGGATGCTAAACAACCAAAGAAAGTAAAAGATAACGCTGTTCTCCCAGAATCCTCTGACAAAACAGACCTACACCCAAGAGAAGTCACTGTGGAGGATATATCAGATGTACAGCCCTCTAAAGATCAGCCATCCTCATCCCTCCCCTCAAAAGTAAGTTCAAATAGCATTCCTGAAAATAAATTCAAAACAGATTCAACTCAAAATCATACCCATGATGAAGAAAAGGTCACTGAAAATTTAGCAGAAAAGGAAAAATCTGTTGCCCATAATACAAAGACTCAGATAGAGAAACCCCTCAACTTGGAAACAGAAATAAGTAAGCTGAAGATAGTTGTTCCTCTTTCTGAACTAGCCAAACATGAAGTGTATAGACAGTAAATCAATAGGTCACTCCAAATATCTGACAATAGGGATGCTGTGAATGTTCTAGATGATCAACCTGAATTACTGTTTGGTCCTGAGGTTAATGGAAAGACAACAAACAGAGGAGTTCGACCTTTCTATGTCAGCTTAAACATTCATGACAAGGTGTTACATAATGCAATGTTTGATTCAGGAGCTTCACACAACCTAATGCCCAAATCTGTGATGGAAAAGCTAGACCTAGATATCACAAGACCATACAAAGATTTGTTTTCATTTGATTCAATCCAAGTCAGGTGTTTAGGCCTAATTAAAGATTTGTGTGTTTCCTTGGTCCAATACCCAACCAAAACAATTTTGATGGATGTGGTGGTAGCTGATATCCCACCCAAATATGGCATGCTTTTATCCAGATCATGGGGGGCCCAGCTCCAAGGTTCCTTGCAACTAGACATGTCCTATGCCACTATTTCAGTCTTTGGGCAACCAAAGAGATTATACCGAGAAACACTAATGAAATATGTGGTGAGTAGTCAAGAAAAGCCCCAAAACTTCCCCATCTACTCAATACATTCTGATATGGACTCATTCATCTTATATAATGTTAATATGTGTACCAAAACTGATGCCAAATTACTAGTAGCAGCACAGACAGAGGGTTTGAATGAACAACCTGCTGCTCAAAATCAAAAAATTGTTGATATGATTGATACAACAAAGGAGAATGATACATCAAATGACTTACAAGAACCCAATCTGCCCATGGTGCAACGTTCTAAAACTCTCAATGCAAACCTTGATCATGAAACCTTATGGTATTTAGAGTTTGATGGATCTGTAAACAAATTAGGAGCAGGGGCAGGAGTTTGGATTCACAACATGCAAAATGACCAGGTTGAAGGTCATGCATACATATTAAACTTCAGATGCACAAACAATATGGCCGAGTATGAAGCCCTCTTGTTAGGTCTCGAACTCATCAAAAACCTAGGTGCAACCAAAGTCTCAATTTTAGGGGATTCAGATCTGATCATACAGCAAATGAAGCGAAATTTTGTCACAAATGATCTTAGGTTGAGGGCTTATAGAGGTGCATCCATTCAAATACTCGACACCTTCTCAGAATCTCAGTTAACTAAAATTTCCAGAAAGCTCAATCTACATGCACATAGCTTGGCAACCTTTGCCAGCACATGTAAGCTACCTTTTAAACCCAGCCACAACTTCACTGCTGAAATCAAACATCGACATGCTGTCCCTGATAATGTCAAAAATTGGCAGATCTTTGAAAATGATACACAGATAAATAACTTCCTCACTTTGAAAAAGGAATTCTCCAACATGAACATTGATACAAGGACGGTGGAAGACCAACAACAAAAGCCCAAAATTGAACAATACATATCAGCTGAAACAACAAACCTGATGCTGCATCCAACTACTTTTGATCACAACAATGTGCAGTAGCTGAAGCAAACAGATTTTGATGAAATAGCTGAAGCAGAAGCTGAAGTAATTGATCTAAGAGATAATTTTCTGCCCACAGGCTTGACCCCTTTGGAGGATTTGTTTGATTCAAATGATATCTCAAGGAAACCAAAAATGCAACCATTGAATGCTGAGATTGAAGACTGTAACATTGGAACCATAGAAAATCCTAAAATGGTAAAACTATCCAAGGCATTACCCACTGATCAGAAGTTGAAATACATTAACTTGTTCAAAGAGTTCCAAGATGTCTTTGCTCGGGGTTATGAGGACCTCAAGTCCTATGATACCTTAGTCATCCAACACACTATACCTTTGAAAGAGAATCAAAAACCTTTTAAACAAAATCTTAGGAGAGTGAATCCCATCCTCCTTCCCCTGATTGAAAAAGAAGTTAAACGTATGTATGAAGCTGGGATCATTGCTCCAATTAGGTTCTCAGAGTGGATATCAAATCTAGTGCCTACTAGGAAGAAGACCGGAGAAATCAGACTGTGTGTTGACCTAAGAAACTTGAACAAAGTCTCTCTCAAAGACCATTACCCCTTACCAAAAATGGATCATATCCTACAAAGGGTAGTGGGAGCCTCTAGGATTTCACTGTTAGATGGGTTCTCGGGATTCAATCAGATTTTAGTACACCGGGATGACCAACATAAAAATGCCTTTACAACTCCTTGGGGAACCTTTAAATATGTCAAAATGCCTTTTGGGCTTAAAAATGCAGCGGCCACCTTTCAGAGAGCAATGGACATAGCCTTTGCCAAAGAAATCCATGATTTCCTAGTAGTCTACGTTGATGATCTCACTGCCTTTTCAAAATCAGACCAAGAACACTTAGAACATTTAAGGCAAGTGTTTCTAATTTGTAGAAAATATGGTATCTCTTTGAATCCAAAGAAATCACTGTTTGGCCTAGAGGAAGGCAAGCTCCTAGGTCATATAATCTCAAAAGATGGCATTAGGATCGACCCAGATAGAATTCAAGCTATACTTCAAGTGCCTCATCCAAGAAACATCAAAGAACTACAAGGTTTTTTAGGGAAGATTAACTTTTTGAGAAGATTCATTCCTAATCTGGCCGAGCTCATAAGATTATTAAACAATATGCTGAAAAAGGATTCTAAGGTCAAATGGACCATGGAAGCCAAACAAGCCTTTGACGACATCAAAAGAGCTTTGGCAAACACACCAGTCCTCACAAGTCCCAGGTTTGATAGAGATTTCATCATTTTTTCCTTTGCATCTGAGCACACAATTGCTGTTGTCCTATTACAAAAAGATGACCAAGGGTGTGAGAAATGCATTGCCTTCTTTAGCAAAGCTCTTAAGGATGCTCCCTTAAAATATTAGATTATGGAAAAGCAAGCATATGCCTTGGTAAAGGCCATCAAAGATTTCAGAATCTACATTCTATACTCTCATGTGATTGCCTATGTCCCAAATGCTGTGGTTAAAGACATTTTAACCCAAGAAGGAATTGAAGGCAAAAGGGGCAAATGAATTGCCAATATCTTAGAATATGACATTGAAATCAAGCCTACAAAACTGATAAAAGGACAAGGGTTAGCCAAACTGATGATTGAAACCAATTTCCAAGCCCTTGACATCAATGAACTGGACAACGAAGAGGAGATGGCGACTCCACAGATCAATCAAGCCTTTTTACAATCCCCGTGGTATGCTGACCTATGTTTTGTATTGCTAAACCTACAAGCTCCTCCAGGGTTGTCCAGAACTAAAAAGAGATTCTTGAAAATGAAAGCATCAAAGTTTTGTATTATAGACAGTTCTTTGTTTTGGAAAAATCATGAAGGAATTTTACTTAATTGCCTAACATTAGATGAAACTGATGATGTCCTCAAGGAATTTCATGCAGGTGACTGTGGAGGACACTTATACTGGAAATCGACCGCTGATAAAATCCTAAGGGCTAGATTTTATTGGCCCTCCTTGTTTACTGATGTAAAAAAATTTGTAATGTCTTGTCATAAGTGCCAAATTTTTGAAGGCAAGAGAAAGCTGCTACCTTTACCACTTAAACATTTTTCAACTGAAAGACCTTTTTAGCAATGGGGTCTAGACTTCATTGGTGAAATTCACCCTTCATCCTCCGACCAACATAGGTGGATTTTGACTGCCG
>Ga0115851_101477_pt1 | contig 12464 bp, 8 predicted proteins | sample InSIn2gowninarea_FD_83865 | JGI IMG/M metagenome (GOLD analysis project Ga0115851, IMG submission 83865)
ATATGAAATCAATACTTTTAATATCCTAAATACAAAATTAATATTCTAAATGAAAAAATATATATATATATAAAGTAATAAAAAATAAAACCAAGTCAAACAAATACAACTGAAAACAGGATCTTGTACCTTTCAATCTAGATGGAGTATTCAATACGAAAAACTAATCGGTGCAACATCTCAACCCTTTGATTGACACGACCGGCGTCACAGTCCTATATAAACAACTTCCCCTGTATGCTTAGCATCGATGGTATTCTTCTGGAACAATGGAGTTGTTGAGCACATATGCACTATCCACCGTATTAGTTCCTCTGGCAGTTTCTTTGCTGCTCTTTTTTGCAGTGAGCAGAAAATGGAATGGACGTTCAAATCCAAGTCCTCCAATGGCAGCAACAGTGGTGGGTCACATTCTGAATTTCAAGAGGATCCATGACTTCCTTGCTCACAATCACCAACGCTACAAAACATTCAGAATAGCATATCCCACCTTCAGCTATGTTTTCACCGTGGATCCCCCCAACGTGGAGCACATCCTCAAGACCAACTTTACAAACTATGGCCGGGTATGCCTTCCATCGTTTTTTTCTTGTTTATGAGATAGATCCTCAACACCCTTTACATTCAAGCATTTACAAAGCCATCTTGATGGATGATCAAAACAATCAGAGTTAAGAGATAAGTTAGATTCCTTCTGGCTTCTCTTGTTACTTAAAAAAATTTAGAAGACGATTGATAAGGCTGAATTCTCCAAACTGAGGTATGTAATCTTAAAATGGTAAATTCTGATATTTCCTTATAACCACAAAGGTCTCTCTTTCAACTATTAAGCGATAGCTAGTACAGTTGTCATCTTTGATGGTCCTTTTTTGACAGTCTCTTTGTATATCTCTCCCTTTTTTGGGGTTAGATTCTTGTTGTTCTGAATTATTGCTTACACTATTTGCTTTTTTGATTTTTTAGATTGAACCCACTAGGGATCATATTGGTATCTCGCACATGATTTTATCCACTAGTCCCATTAACCGCTTTTGATTATCTGTGGACATTAATATAATTTCTTTCTTTCTTTCTTTCTATTATTCGATATCTTTTCTTTCGATTACTGAAGAATAGTGACTATGTATTAGAATTCACCCTAGCAGATAGGTAATTGGATAGCTTGTTTCTTTCTAATGTTTTAAAAAACTTAAGAAAATAGCTTGCTTCATCTACTTTATGTTTTATTTTTTTAATAATTTCAGAAGAAACTTTTGGTTTCCATAGAAAGATTACCTATTAACCAGAGTATGTGGATATATACAAAGAAAGGCTCATTTCTTTGTTGTGATACCAGTAAACATAAGCAATTACCTTTTTGGTTATCTAGTCTATGTAAGAAACTTCCAATTTAAAATATCAGTAATTACATAGTTATCACAAACCGACCTAGATGTTAGTTAGAAACTAGACTTAATATTCTGTTTTGTAGTCCAACATGTTTACTAGATTGGAGTCTGAGTTGTCATCATAGTAAACAAAGGATTTGCTGCTGTATACTTTTATGGGATTGTTTTGATCCTTATATTTTTACTTTGCAGGAAAATTTCAACCATGAACTTATGGAAGATCTTCTTGGAGATGGTATTTTCACCGTTGATGGAAAGAAATGGAAGCAGCAAAGAAAATTGGCCAGTTATGAATTCTCCACCAAAAATTTGAAGGATTTTAGCAGTGTTGTTTTCAGGAAAAATGCAGTGGAAGTCTCCAAAGTTTTGATAGAAGTTTGTAAAGCAAATCAAACAGTTGATATGCAGGTAAAACTATCTGATCACAATTACCTTCTGGATTCTCTTCAAAACGTAAACGATGGTTATCTCTATGAATATGGGTGCACTTTTGTATTTTCTTGATTGTCTCCATGTAAACCGGTTACTAAATCATTTGCTTCCCGAAAACAGTATCAGGAGAATTGATTACTTAGGCCATGCTTACATTGCGAAAAAAAGTGAATCAAACTATGCACTCATAAGCACTTTACGACTTCCTTACCCTTTTTCTGATGAATTTTGTAATTTATATCAGAAGATTCAGAACTGAAACAGGATTTGATTGGAAAACCACCCTGTAAATTGAGTACCTTGCTGAAGGCCCTCGTTTGTTCTTTTGGTTAGGAACCCGTATTGACAACTAGAAAGTTAATGTGTTCAATTTTCAAATTTGTTGTGAGACTCATCTACCCTCAAGGAAGTTATGCATGCCAAGTACATGGATAACTCCTCTGAAATAGAAAATAATTTATAAAGCATTATCCTAAATCATATTAGCAGCTGACAATAAATCTATGCTGTGGTGAATGAATATCAATTAGGATCTATTCCTGAGATCAACAATGGATTCAATCTGCAGAGTGGGTTTTGGAGTAGAGATCAACAGCTTATCGAAGTCCAACACTGGACCAGAGACTGCTTTCACAAAGGCTTTTGATACTGCAAATAGTATGATTTTATGGCGATATCTTGACCTTGCTTGGAAATTAAAAAGATATTTAAATATTGGTTCAGAGGCCATCATGAAGGAGAGTGTCAAAACTGTGGATGATTTTGTCTACAAGATTATTCACAGGAGAAGGCAAGAAATTCATGCTCAAAGTAGTGATGTAAGTAGACACTCACACTCGCCACAACTTACAAGGCAATTGAGAACTCGGACAACAACTGACTAAGAATATTGTTAGTTTCAGTTGTCCAGTAATGATTGCCTTGTTCTCTAACTCTTTAGTGGCTTCAAAATATTTTTACAGGCAAAACCAGATATACTGTCTCGCTTTATTGGATTAAGTGAACAGGAGCCAGAAAAAATCTCTGACAAGTATCTAAGGGATATTATGCTGAATTTCATGATTGCTGGTCGAGACACAACTGCAGTTACACTCTCTTGGTTCTTTTATTTGTTATGCAAGAATCCAGATGTTGAAGAAAAGCTTCTTCAAGAAATTCATGATTTGGTAAAGGAAAATAAATGCGGATCCATGATAGAGTCTATAAGCAAGTTTTCTCAAAGTCTAACATATGCAGTTTTGGATAAGATGCACTATCTACATGCAGCTTTATCAGAAACCTTACGCCTTTATCCGGCCGTTCCTTTGGTAAGAAATATTATGTTCTTCTTTAAGCATTTTTTGTTCCATTATTTTTTTTCTTCCACATGTTTGTACTTTCCCATATTTATAAATGTTTAAAAACTGCACGAATCAAATTGTATACTGTTTGCGTGATCTTTATCTAAGGGGTACAGAAGTTAATTTGCTTTCTAATTCTGGCCTGATTAGAAGGTTAAACATCAAGGCTGAATAGGCTGATGAAACAATTTGTAGGATGCCAAGCACGTTGAATCGGATGATATCCTTCCAGATGGATTCAAACTAAAGAAAGGTGATTTGATCAATTATGTCCCTTACTCCATGGGAAGAATGGAATATCTTTGGGGAAGTGATGCTAAGGAATTCAGGCCTGAGAGATGGCTTCAGAATGGACTTTTCCAACCTGAATCACCATTCAAGTTTGCAGCATTTCAGGTAAGAGATCTAAGTATGAAAACTGATGTTATATGAGAAACACCTTTTTACTGCCTTCAGAAACTGACACAAGTTGTATGGTATACTTGCAGGCTGGACCTCGCATTTGTCTTGGCAAGGATTTCGCATACATTCAAATGAAGATTTCGGCTGCGGTTCTCATTCGTTTCTTTAAATTTGAAGCTGTTAAGGGAAAGGAAGTAACATATCGGCCTGCACTGACACTCCATATGACTGAAGAGGGGTTCAATGTTAATGTCAAGTGTAGATCAGATTACTGAGCACAGATAATAAGGCGTACAATTAGTTTTATCTTTCGTTTTGGGCAAATTGAAGCTCGCCTGAGTGTTGTAATGTTATCATAACTAGTTTTCTCCCTAGAAAGAAGGTATCTAATACAATAAGGCTCTGTAATATCTCTTGTATTCTCTTCAGTGAAGTCTATAGAATAGCATAGAATAATATAATAGTACAGGTTTTCCTGTTTTTCTCTTAAAATATGGATTTTACATCTTCAAAGTTATTCTTTTCAAAATATTAAATAGTTCCATGAATTTACTGAAGTTACTCGTTTGCTTTGTGACCAGATCAATTCTTGGATTATCATTTATTACTAGGCCTTACTTCGAATTTTTCCAAGCGGTTAATTTTATAATTGTGGCTACCCACTGAGGAAATTGGCATCCCAGTACTGGAATCCTACATTGTAGTCTACTTCATATCATAGTTGATATCAGCCAGCAATATGATAATATCTGAGTGATGAAGAAAGTATCATATGTACACATAAAGGCTTAACTTAAACAATCCTTTGGCAAGTAATTGAGATGAACACCATTTTTTCTCTTTACTTTTTTATTACTTTATATATATATATATTTTTTCATTTAGAATATTAATTTTGTATTTAGGATATTAAAAGTATTGATTTCATATCCTGAGGAAACATGATTTGGCATCACGATGATTTTTGGCATTGTTTTTGGTATTTTTCAGGATGATTAGAAAATGTTGTTAAAGTATGCAAAATATTGTGGAAAGTTGTTGTCACTTATTATGGTATCTATGATCTATAAATAAGAAAATAAATGTATGATCTATGTATATTAAATGTTTATTGGAAGTTAAAATTACATTTTAAAGTTATTGATAAGAATAGAGAATAAGGATTTTTTGATCTTATGAGCTCTTGATCATTCCTTCATATACTTTGTGTTCTAATGAGATATTTTTATAATTTACTCATGTAGAAGAAATTTAAATTATGGACCTTATGCTTAAAAAAGTTGACCATTAATTAAGAAATTAGAGTTTATTTAATAAATATAAACATTCTTTTGTTGAAATATTAAATGAAGAGCGTTCATTATCCAAATTAGATAGCCAAATTTAGTGAACTTCATATTCTAAATATCTAGAGGTAAAGTAAAAACATGTAAAGGGTATGAGTAAGAGAAGTGATATCTACTTGATGTACTTATTTGATTTGGCTTGGTCTTTTGATATTTGATTCTTGATCTTTTTTTGGGATCTTCTTTGACTTGATATGACACATGGTAATTGATTTGAAATAGGTGTCATATCTCCCCAAAAAATGTTATGATGTCTTATGAAGGTTCTAGAAAATATTATAACAATTATCAAAACATTATAACAATCTTCAACTGTTTATATTTAGCCTTCATGACGTTAGATCTTAGCTCCTTTGGGCTTTATGACATCTTTTTCTTTTCCAAAATGTATAATGGTAATTAGAATTAAGTGTTGATCTCAGTAGAAAAGGGGTGGGTTTGCTTTAATGGATGAAATATCCTTGATGATTGTCAAATGTTATTAAATAAATAACAAACTCAAAAGTGTACAAAGAAAATAATAATGGAAGCAACAAGAAAATGAGGAAAATTGGTATTTCCTAAAGAGTCCGATTGAATATACATATGAGAAAGTATCTCAAGAATCTTGATGCAAAACAAAGGGAGCAAGATAAGGCTCCAAGGTAATAATATTAGGAGGACAAGGTGGCTCATCAAAATAAGAAAGGTACATCACAATGAAGTCCTCGAAATTCTTTATATGAGCAAGACATTAAGGAACATCAAATAAGGATGTGAGATTTTCATGAAGATCAACAACATCCAGAATGTGTGAATCACTGAAAAGAGAAAAAATCCATCCAAAATATCCTCGTCAAGTTTGGTAACATCAATCTTATCCAAAGCATCCTCATGCATTAAAGAGTATTCATCATAAGAAGGATACTTAGTAGCCATAGAAGTGTCCAACTCATGTATCCCATGAGCCTATGAAAAAGATTGTGGATCACCTGAAATTGATTGAAAAATAGGATGAGCATGACACCTTTTTCAAGCATTTTCCTTGGATGAACTAGAAGTTGAAAAAAAATTCTTTCTTTTTTTGCTCTTTATGCTTTTCTTTTATGTTAACTTTTGCAACATTTACCTTATTATCTTGTTTCTTGGGATATGACCTTTTAGAATGATGTTTGGTTGTATTTGCACATTTCAATTAACTTGATACAAACATCACTTACTCTTTTTTTTATCAATTTATACATGATATAAATGAAAGGATCATATATATCATCTAGTGCTACAACTTTTAAAGTAGACATTACATTTTCTACAAACACTTAGAAAATCATATGCTCATGAATTGAACTTTCTAAATTTCTCCATGCCTTTTGAAATATCAATACAAACTATTCGAAATGCTCATTAGGCCCTTATTTGAAGCCAATCAAATCTATTAATTGCAAAGGGCTTTGAACATTGCATTTGTAATGACTCTTGAATAATCCATTTAATTGTTGACATGAAGTAATAGATTCAAACTCCAATTTGTGAAACCATTTCCTAACCTCACCTCTTAAATTCGTAGAAAACTATTTGGCCTTTAGAAGATCATTTATGCCATATATTAACTCCATAGTATATTCAAATCCTTGCACATATGTATTATGATCTTCATAGTTAAATTTCACTAGCTCAAGCTCCTTATCTTTCCCTATGAGGATGGCATTTTATATCTCATTCCATAAGGGGTTTCCCTTTTCTTCATTTGAAGGAACACTATCCTCTATGTTAAACTAGTTACATGATATTGGATTCCTTTTATCATTTTAACATATTGTAACATCCCCATGCTATCATTAGGCGATGGAATACTAACATTCACGCTATCCCCAACCTTTGCGCTAAGATCCATGTCTGTTATACCTAAAACAATAGAGATCAAATACTTTAGGAATTTTTGGCTGTAAAAATAACAACATCATGTTCACCAATATATATATATATATATATATATATATTGGTGTACATGATGTTGTTATTTTTATAGCCAAAAATTAACCCTCTAAGCTAATTATGCATAAATATAGAAAATTACTATTAAATCAACTTATGTATCTTGTGAATTAGCTATGTATGAACAATATACAATAATATGAAGTATTATAGAAATATAAATTGATAATTATCATACTTGGATTATTGGATCAAATTGATGACCTATGAGAAAGGAATCAAAGAAATATACATGTCACCTTACCTAGATGATCGTTCATATGCTTAGATTTGATTTCTCACAAAGATGGAACCTTGGAATGCAAGATCCAATAATTAGGATAGTACTGCAAACCAACATGGATGCCACGAATAACATCGACATTATTCTTCTTACAGGTTAGCTTTTGCAATCCAAAATTATCAATAGTATAGAAAGTGTGACAAGCCTAATCTAACATATACTGGTGAAATATTAATATATGCTCGTGTGATAACCAAATCCCAATCTCAATAAGCGATGTCAAGAAACACCTTAGCATTTTTATTGTTTGAGTGTGACTATTGGGATGAAAATATGATAGTCTTCTCATTTATACATTACGTCCTTTTATAGGCAAGATAACCATCAAAATGCACATCTATATGAAAGTGTCAACATTGGGATCCATGCACACAAAAAGAGAAACAACATAAGGAGAGGACATATGTCAACTTAAATTTTATTATTAATAGAAAGGATTGAAAGATGAAAAGAATAGGATTATTTATGTCTTCTATCTAATATGTTGTGGGCATATGATTTTTTATATGATATAATTAAAAATATTCTTAAAATATATATATATATATAAAAGAAATATTAATGATGTATATAGGTTAATTCATGTTCTATCTCCATTATATATTGGTCTTCGATAATTAAGAAAGTTATTGAATATGTAGAGCTTGATGAAGAAAAACTAGAGCAGTAATCTAATATGTAATGAATGTCAATCGTTGAATAATGATCTAAATAAACATGAGAATGCATATCAACAACATTCAAAATAAGTTTCTTTCTTGTTATCCAAACAAATTAGATATCATAATCATAGGCAATGACACAAATCAATCTATAGATTGATAAGAACAAGGATCACACATAGATATGAAATGGATTTTGGGAGCTGAAGGTGAAGCAGTAAGACTTATAAGTCAATCCTTGAAAGTTTTCTAGGCTCTTGGATAAATATAGAACCATGATAATGACTATATGGAAGAGATATAACCATATTAGTTATGATATCTGGTGTTCATGAATGCATACATGGATGATGTGAGAAACGAAAGTGTCGTAGGGTTTGATGGAGTGTTTCCTCCATTGAAATTTGATAATTCACTGATATTTCGGTTGAGCATGATTTATAGAAGATTCAAGATGTGTTTCTTCCTCAGTTGGATCTCCCTTTTATTTGGAATAGGAGTAGTGGGGTCACCCTCGAGGCTTGTACAGGGCTAGGTCAAGGATCATTGTGGGATCGATGAGCATAGTGCATTTGGTGGTTTTCAACAATGGTGATCTAATTGAGCTCACATCTCCTTTGAAATGGTAATAATTTAGGTTTTGGGATTAAGTTTAAATCCTAGAGTACCATTTGGGCTATTTATAGGTGATGGTTTGATAGCAAATGATATTGTAATAAGTTTTGGGATCCTATCAAAATCCTAGAGATTCATTTGCCTATATTGTAATAAGTTTTGAGATCCTATCAAAACCCTTGTGAACCATTTTGATGTAATTGAGGATTTCTACAGGTTTTGGGATCCTATCAAAACCCTTAGCTACCCTCAAGTATAGCTAGGGTAGTAGATTTCATAGATTACTTGGTAATCTTTTGAAACCACCACTTGTGTCATGTTATGGGGACCTTGATAAAACCCCACCTTTTCTTTGTTGGTAATTGCAATTTACCCATTTGCCAAAAAATAAATGTTATCATTCAATTGAAGTGGGATAAGTAAAATATTTATCCTACGTAATAAAATCATTCTTTCAATAAAAAATATCCTCCTACCTACCAAATTCTATTCAAAATCTAAATAAAATAGAAATACAAGAGACTAGTATAGTAGGGGGAATCTATGTTATCCTCATTATCCTTTATTTCACCTTCAAAATATGCATTACATAAGAGATAATTAGTTGATATTTTATCACTTAATTTGGGTAACTCACTTCTTATACCCAAGAACCTCAATAAAAGAATCATAATTTCAAAATAAATCTATTACAATGGGCCGGGTTGATTTGAATCTTCAAAGCAATTTGAAATATCACTAATTTCTACCATACAAACTATCCCCAAAAGGCTTCCAACTAAAACATAATGATCATCATCATCCTAAATGAAATATGACTTATAACCAATTCCTTCAAACCTTCTAACTTGACCTATGTTAATATGACTCATAAAAAGATGCTTGTAATACTTTGCAACTATTCAACCCAGAAATTTTAATACTATGTTGTCATACCTCCATAATAAGCATAATGAAATATCTTTCCCCAGGATAACCTATTCAAAACATTATGAATTAGAATCTCTCAATAGATGTATCATTGTTATGTTACCACAAAACCAACCTGGATGTTTCAAATATATGATACGAAATGATCCAAATCCACCATATGATAGGAAATTATGGAATTTTAAGCAGATGCATGATGCAAGGCCTGGGAATTATTTGACAAGATGCATTATATGCAAACACAATTTCATTGTCTACCATGATTGCAAGATACAAATACATGATGCAAGGAATAGGAATTATTTGACAACATGCATAATGCAAATACTATTTTTTCAAGAAGCTTAATAAGATTCAAATATGCTCAAATGATAAAAAATGCCACTATTACGATCAAGGATCACAAAATCATGCTCAAATGATTCAAATATGCTATATAGGTTTAATTATTGCTCAAATGATTCAAATATGATTTGCAATATTGCTACCACAATATTTTGTTTTATAAGCACCAAGTAGATCGCTTACATTGAGGTGATTTAATATCGTTGCATCTTAAATTAATAAAGAAAAAAAGGGCATAATTAGGAGAATGCTATGCCATGCTCGATTTCTCGAGGCACCCGAGCTAAATCATAATGAGCCCAATAAAAGTGTTGGCCATGGATTCTCAAAGGATGGCCTAGTCGAACTAACTAATCATTTTTTAGTTTTTTATACGTGCAACATATTGAAATGATCTAAATGCTCCAACAATGCAGTAAAATGATCTAAGTACACCAATATGTATATGAAATGAAATTATCTAAGTAATGATATAAAATTATCCAAATGCAATATTACATGAAATGATATGAAGCATCCAAGTTGGTTGTGTGGTTAACATTATGAACAATGCTAAAGCATAACAATGATATATCTACTGAGAGCATGTAAATGTAGCTAGCCCTAACTATTCAACCCAGCAATTTGTCAAAAACCAATCAAAAAATGGTAAGTTGGAAAAAACATGCTTATAATACTTAGCCAAATAGAGAAATATCTAAAAATAATTGAATCTGTAGAGCATATTTAAATCATCTTAGTATAATTATAGAGCATATGATTTGAATCTTATTGCGCTTATATTTAAATGATGACATGTGATATGAAATGTTTTAAATACAACATATGATCTAAAAAATACCATGGAGAAGTAAAGCAACTGTTCAACCCAAAACATTTTTAAGCATTAAAAACCACTCCAAAATCCATAAGTTGTTCAAACAATGCCTTGTACAAGCTACTAAGCTACTCATCATGCTTCCAGAAATGTATCCAGTCTACGGTGAAAGTTAACATTGATCCATGCCAAGATAAATAACTTTTTTTCTACTTAAAAACATGTCTCTATTTATAATATTAAACTCTTTGATTTGATTAAGCACTTGAATTCAATGCCAAATACACTCATAGAATGGAAAATAAGTCATGTGCTCTTGCTGAGCATGACTTGCTTTGTATGATGCAAACAATTTCATGGTCTGTAATAAATAAAAATAATTTCATGGTTTGTAATGATTTAAGGATACATACAAAATGGATTTTCTAAAAAAGGCCCATAAACATGTATTCAAAATGTGGAAAAATACACAAGGATTGGAAATTGTTTGAAAAGATGCATGATGCAAACATCATTTCTTGGAATGCAATTATCAGAGGATATGCAATTCATGATATGCATGGGAACATTATGAATAATGGTGAAGCATAATTGTGTAATGATGCATCTCAAGGATAATGCAATCAGAGTCACTCATGCTATTCAATTATTTACAACCATATGGTGTAACAAATATCTTTAAACACTACATCTTGTAAAATCTAGTAAATCACCATTACATTGACTACAAGATGTAGCTTGCATTCAGAGATATTTGTTCAAATGCAATTTTTGTTGTGTTCACCTTGATAGATATTTGAGAATCGTGCATTGAAATTATGGAGTTTCAACTAATGGGCATCAATTATATGATTCATTTATCCTTTTTGAGAAACATCTCAATAGGGAATATAAACAGGGTTTCCTTCACAATGAAAGGGGACTATCAGGGTAGGAGCTGAGAGGCAATATTGATATGGGAGCATGATGCAAAGGCACCTCATCTTTATTATACTAAGTTCACATTTTGTTTTGAGGACTATGAGGTTTTCCTCTTCGTCACCTTCGAAGTGGTAAGTCCAACTTTTGTATGCATTAATTTATTATTTGAAACTTGAATGCAAGGTATGTCTGTTGTAAAAATTTAGAGTTATGTTGCTTCTTGATTTAGGCTAATACCATCACTGGTAACAATGGATGGATTGTACCTCTTCGACTAAAGGTTTACTTAGTAATTACCTTAAAAATAGGTATAACCCTTTCTTGAGTTTGACCTTGTCTCATTTTCCCATTTTTCTTGTGATTACAAGCCAAATCATCATAGGCAATGGCGAGCAATATGCTATCATTATATCAATGAAAATTCTAGGATTAGAATTGGCGAGTAAAGGGTTTATGGTATCATTTATTTGGAATCACTTTGTGAAAATAAAGGTCTTCAAATTTTGGGAGTCCCAGAGTAACTTTAAAGATGTTAATTTAAGGTTTGAAATCTGATTTGTATATATCTTTACATGGCTAACCTTATGTAAACATTTTTATTGTATTTTTGACATTATGCATTTATCCCCTTGTATGGTTGAAGTAATGTAATTCAAAATTCATGGACAAGATTAATATGCATGTTATCATGATAGAGAATTTAAGCTAATGGGATATCATCTCATGATTAGTTTTTTCCTTTTTTTCTTACAGTAACCTTAGGCGATGTTTCATGTTGATACTTTTTGAAGAACAATAATAGGATGAAGATGGAAGTATTTATTTTTCACCTAATATTTGAATAAATTCTAATTTGGGATCTATTTTTCATTTTGCATCAGTGACTGGTTTAATGTTGCTTTACTTCTCCATGGTATTTTTTAGATCATATGTTGTATTTAAAACATTTCATATCACATGTCATCATTTAAATATAAGCGCAATAAGATTCAAATCATATGCTCTATAA
>Ga0115851_101478_pt1 | contig 12463 bp, 10 predicted proteins | sample InSIn2gowninarea_FD_83865 | JGI IMG/M metagenome (GOLD analysis project Ga0115851, IMG submission 83865)
CAGTTGGTCTCATCATCTCACAGGGACTACCCCCCTTAGCCACGGGAGACAGGCTTAAACGGAGGGATCGGGGATCAGGGTGACAGCCCCCGGTCTGAGGGTTGTCGTGTCAATCTGCGCGACAACATTTTTTGGCGCCGTTGCCGGGGACACTTTGTTCTCGATATTTCAACGACTTCTAATCATTCATCTTCTCATCGTTCTCATCTCTCATTTGAGCTGGCAGATTCGACCTTTAGGTTATCATTTCGATCTTTTATTGCCTTATTTTTCGCCATAACATCAGCATATCTTCGGTGTGTTTCTTGTTTGGGTGGCGACTCCATTTTCTTATTTTTTCCAGACAAGAAGCATCCCGTATATCTGTTTGTTGATTGCTTTTTGGATCTTAGAATCAGATTTATTGTTCAAGTGGCGACTCCACTCTTTTCATCTTTTGATTTTCTTGAGCAAAGATCTAGTTCTACCATCCATCTGATCCCTTATCATTCATCATGGATTATTCGTTTAAACCTTGTCATTTTACTGATGACCTCCATGATATTCCAAAAGAGGCCATTTCTAAATTATTTTTGTTCTCAGGTGGTGATTCGGTCGCTGTTAGACATCATTTAAATAGGTTTACTTGTGTAATGACCATATATTGTAGACTTCCTCAATATAATTATGAAGATTTTAAAATGCGTCTATTTGTCCATTCTTTAAAAGGTGATGCTTTGAACTGGTTTAACAATTGTCCTTAAGATTCTTTCACTTCTTTACAAGACATTGTCGATGCTTTTAAAGATAGATATGGTGATCCGAACAGCTTGCCTTCTGCCCCTAAAATTGTGCAACAGAAAGAAAGAGTTCAAGATCAGAATGTGTCATCAACCGGAACTATTGCAGATCAAGTTCATGATAGTGAAAAATCAGGGATAAATGACAATGAAAAGGAAGAGCAAAAGCAAATAATACAAGATTTAATGATGCTGGTGAAAAATATGGAAAGCAATCAAACTAATCTTATCAATGATGTTAAAACTTTATGCACCCACCTGGAAAAACGTAATAGGGAGATGGAGATTGTGCAAAATCAGCATGCTAAAGAAATTGAGGCCATGAAAACTAAATATGAAACAGAAATTGGAAACATGCAAGCGAATCATGAAGAAGAAATAAATTCCATGCAGCATTGCTTGATGAACATAAAAGAAGAAAATGTTAAAGTAATAAAAGACATGGAAGAACATCATGCCGGACAAATCAGTGCTATAAAGATTGAACACTCTAGACAGATGGATGCCATTAGAATACAGGTTCAAAAGTTTCAGCAATTGGAAGATGAAAGAAACCAGATAGCATCAATAGATCAGGAGCCTTCTCATTTGTTGCAACAAACTCCATCTTATTATGAGGAGGTTATTAGTGCAGTTGAAAGATGGTCGATTGAAGGTGATCCAGATAGACTTAAGAATGATAAAGATCAGATGCAGGATAAAGAAAGACATATCACGCATACTTCATCTGATAGTTTTGAAACAGAAAGTTCCAGGTCATCAGTAATTCCACCTGCCAGAAAGAAAAAACGTAAGAGAAAGAAGATTAGAAGAAGATTTGATGCATCAGACGGCCGCGAGCTGCTTGATTTTCGGATAGGAAAAAGTCCTACCATATGCAAAATTGGACATGGTACATCCGACAAGCAGCCGACAGATTTGCCTGAAAGCAGGCAAATGCTCAGTATGCACTATATTGAACACATCTGATGCCACAGGGCATCCTCTGTATCGTATTTCTAACCCTACTCCTTGTTTTTTCAGCATTCTTATTTCTACTTTAGATAGTTAATAAATGAAGAGCTTTTATCTTTCCTGTGCTTAATGTATATGATGATTTTTTGGATGGACGCTACTTATTTTTGTGTTGTATGAATGCAGATTCTGGATTCTCACATTCTTGCAAGCAGCAACGTGTCCCCAAGTAGAGCCAGATGTTGACCACTACCGGTCAACTACCCATGCAGTACCCCCCCTTTCTTTGCAAAAAGGGGCAGCATCTGATCAGCATGTCCGTGCCATCCTGCCATCATCAGCAGCTTGATCATTTTGATTGTAAACCCAGTCTGCATGTATTAATTGTAAATAATCTTAGCAGATACGAGTCGTGTATGTAAAATTGCCTAGGTGGACCTAACTTTCTAGTGGTAATCTACGTCCCGGAAGGTTTTTCGTCTTACCGATCCATGGATCGGCAGAGTTTTCCTTCAAACCTGACCCCAAAGCCGGGATGGATTTTGTCATTAGAACTTTAGGAGAATCCTAGTGTGTTAATCTGCTAGATTATAGTTGTGTCGCAGATCTGGGTCATTTGTGAGGGTCTGTATTAAGTGGGTTTTCCCCCTTAAGATGTAAATTTGTAAAAGTCATCATGAAATGTGTCTTGAGGGTTGAAAAATGTTTTAAATCCCCTCATGAGTCTAAGTCCTAGGTCCTAGGTGATGATTCCGAAGGCTTAGTTCGATGATCCATTCTAAAATGAATTAAAAAATTAAAAAATGAATAAAAATAATAAAATAATAAAATTAATAAAAAATTAATAAAATAATTAAAAATTAAAAATTAAAATAAATAAAAAATTAAAAAATAAAGCAAAAACCCTAACTAATAAAATAATAATATTTTAAGTGAATGCATGCAAAATATTATTTTTTAATAAATCGACGGATGAGATCAAGAGATGTCTTGATCCTCATTAGCGGTCGAGATCATTTCAGCATGGATCACTCGAACTAGCCGTTGGAGTCATTCCCTTTAAGTAGGGTGCTAGGGGTCAGTTCAGATAAATGGGATCTGTGAGTCTAAGACTGAAGAAGCTCTTTTGTAAAGCTGTTTCTGGTTAATAAAAGAAGACTTTGGGGTCCATATCTTGCTGGTGTTACTCTCTTGGAATGCTGTGAGATCATTTCATTTTCTGCATATGTTATTTTCAGCCATTAATAATAGCTTTTTTGTAGAGTATTGTGGGCACAGGTATCTTGTTCACATGCTGGGGTTTGGGTGCTGTTAGGGTTTCTGAAGTAATGGCAGGTATCTCCATTACTGTTTGAGATCTAGCAGCGTTTTTGCCCTCTTTACTGATGGTTGTCTTGAGCTGCGCAGAAAACATTTTCTGAAGGACGATTGTGGGCGTTAGGGGAAGTTCTCGGCTGAACCAGCCAACTCCCGCAAGCATTTTTTGTTGAGCCCAGTTGGATTTGATCCTGGGTCTATCATTCAGTTTTATTTTTTGATCTGCATGAGAGATTTTCTGAAGTTTTTTCACAGTGACAATCTGAAATTTCTGTTCTTTAAAAATATTTCTGTGTTCATTACTGAATCTGGCTGTCAAAGGGGCCAAATCTGTACATTAATCAGTTGATCTAGGGTTTTCAAAATTCTGCTTTTCACAATTTTTTCATTAGGGTTTTAAATTTTTGTTTTATACAGATTTTTTATTTGGGCTTTTGTTTTCTTTTTGCAGGTATAGGGTTTTGTCAATTGCGGGACCATCGTCAAAAGCAAAGATCAGTGTGGATAATTTGCAAACTCCAGCGTGAAAGGTTTCAGATAAAGCATCAGTCAGTATTTGCGTAGAAGCCTCAGAGTTTATGCGTAGGTGGTCAATACCCTCGTCTAGCCAAGGAAGAAACACAGTGAATGAACAGTTTCGCTTCCACTTCTCCCTCCAAATGTGACGGCGATTCACCTGAAGACGTCTCATTCTTCAGCGCAGAGCTTTGAGGTCAGTTCTCCTGGTGCAAACGTGATCAGGTAATTTCAAACTGCGCTCCAGGTTTTCATCGACTCTATTCTCAGAAAACGAAATTTCAAAAGAATAATAACATGTCTCAGGTTTTCCTTTTTGACATTCGAACTTGCGTCTGAAATTTTTTATGAACCTGTCTGCGTGATTTCCTGAGGGGCATTTGCGTGGTTATCTCTAGCGTTAATTTTAATATAGTTCGATTTATACATCTGCGTAATGAAACCGTATGTCTGTCTGGCTGATCCTTTTTACGCCGAACCCGTCATCGCACAGAGCTTTCTTTGGTTTACGCCTTAATGTATCATGCTTTGCAGTTTTTTTCGATTTAGGGTTTCCACGCCATACTCGTGCCCAGTTTTGATGCGTTCTGAGGTTTTCCGCCGTCGTAGTCACAGTTACGTTTTTCTTTTTTGAATTCGCTTTCGATTTGTATCTATGCGTAATCGTTCCTTCAGTTCCAGTTCCGCTTCAGGTTTTAAAAGCTCCATTTACGATTTTTTATTGATGCGTTTTGATCGGATGCATTTGCGTTTAGAGGTAGGCTCTTTTTAGTTTTATTTTTTTTTTAAATTTTCATAAAAAAAACAAAAAAAAAAATCATATATGCATATAAAAATCCGTAGGCATAGTTCAGATTTTGTATATATGCGATTCGAATAGTTTCGATTTTATTTCTTTAGACGTTAAATGATATGGAAATAAAAAAAATACGATTTTGATAGGTTAGCGTAGGTGTATTATCCGCCGTTTTATTTTTGATTCTTATATAAGCTTTAATCGTAGTTTCTTTGTTAGGATTTTGTTTGAATATTAAAAATTTTAAATTTCATTTTTTTTTTTAGTTTTGATCAATATAAAAAAAAAAAAAAAGATTATTTAGATTTTATTTAGATTAGTTTTATATTTTAGATTTAACTTCTCATAGTTTTGCTTTTTTTTTTTTATCTTACGTATCAGGTTATGTTAGTTTCTTTTTTTAGATTTAGTTTTTTATTGATTTATATTTTTATTTAGTCACGTATCTTTAGATTTTAATTAGACTTTGGTTTAAATTTTTTAGATTTTAATTTATTTTTTTTTATTTTTATTTTTTTAAATCGTTTAGTTTTTATATAGATTTTTTATTATGTAAAAAATAAAAAATAAAAGGTTTTATTGGCTTCGTTAAATTTTAGATTAAATTTTTAAGCTTAGAATTAGATTTTTTGATTTTGGTTTGGTTTTAAAAAAAAAAAAAAAAAAATTCGAAAAAATATAAAAATTTCGTGGAAAATTATTTTTGTCAGATTCAGTGGTTTTCATGTTATTATCTTTCATACTGAGATCTAAAATTTTCAAGTCGAGATGCGAAATATGATATCTGGTTAATGTTTTATGACTCTTGGTGATTTTAAGCATTTATTTTCTCGAAATTTTCAGTTGTCGGATATCGTTTTGGTCATGTGATTTAGCTGATGACAAGTGATTGTTGTTCAGGGTTCATGTTTCTATATCATTTAACAAGTAATCATTGTAATAACAATCTCTTAAGGCACTGGTCTGCTCAATTCATCAAATCATTTTAGTGCTTATCTCAATCGTGTCTCGTGTCTCCCAACCAACTGGTCGGCAGTTGGTCTCATCATCTCACAGGGACTACCCCCCTTAGCCACGGGAGACAGGCTTAAACGGAGGGATCGGGGATCAGGGTGACAGCCCCCGGTCTGAGGGTTGTCGTGTCAATCTGCGCGACAACAGGAGGAGACAACTATCTTCTGGAGTGAGTTTGTTGCTCCTAGGCTTGCGCAGAAGGGTGTCACTAGGCACACGTGGGAGTGAGGAGCTTGCTCTTTGAGGCTGGAACTTGCCAGGAGAAATAAGGATAATATTTGTGGAGTGGATTGTAGCCTTTTTGGAATGTTTTTGGGGAGGTTTGTTGGTGTATTGACAGTCAACATATTTCAGCAACTAGTGGAGGGTGTCTGGCCTTTGGGGGTCCATTTTCGAAGGTTGGAATTAGACCAAACCTTTTCTAAGTGTGGTGGGTTTTGCTTGGGGAGCTTGGAGGTAATTTTGCATAATTTTATGAGCACTTGAGGAGGGGTTTCCACCCATATCTTTGCAATAGACAGTGCAGAATTGTTGGGGCAGCGTAGAGCAACACTTGGGCAGTTGATAGTAGTATCCAGGCTTCATAATTATTCCCCTGGGCTTTGCTCCGCTTTCCTTTAAGGCAAGCTCAAGTGCATTCCTTCCATATATTTGTACTCTTGCTCTAGTTTATAATAAAATGGCTTAGCTACTTCTGCATTTCTGGTTTTTCATGGGTGCATGCTAATGTTTAAATTTTTTTTTGTAATTTATTGTTTGCTTTGCATATCATTGTTTTTCCTGTTTGGGAACATTACATCGGCCCCCTTCTGCTTCAATGTGAACTAATGATATGGCTGTAGCTGCACAAAGACCAAGTCCCCCTCAAACTGTCTCTCAATCCTATGCCTATTTGCATATATCTTCTGTTGATTCTGGGTTGCCAATAAATTATCCTTAAGAGCATTGAGGATATCCTGGCTCTCTTGGATTCAATATTTGGCCTTTGGGGCCCGGCTGTCTCCAAAAACAATGTTAGCAAAAGACAAAGCACCATAACCATACAATGCACAGAAAGGGGACATTGCAATGGGCATGTGATGGGTGGTGTTGTAGCAGTACTCGCCCAAATGTAACCATCGAATCCATGCTCTTTGTTTCCCGGTCACATGCTCTTTGCTGCCCGGTCACATAGTTCTGAAGGTAGCCCTCCAACCATTTGTTGACCCTCTAAGTTTGACTGTCGGTCTGTGGATGGTAACTAGTGCTGGGGGTGAGTTTAGTACCCACTAATCTGAAAAGCTCTTGCCAAAACGCCCCATGAACTGACTGCCTTTGTCACTGACTATGGTCTTAGGAAGTCCATGCAAGCGAAAGACCTCCCTGAAGAACAACTCGACCACCTGTGACACTGAACACCGTGTCGGAATGGCGAAGAAGTGAGCATATTTGGTCAACCGATCCACCACCACATACATGAAATCTCTGCCCTGCACTGTACGGATCCTTGTGATAAAATCCATGGAGATACTCTCCCATTTCCTCTCAAAAATGGGGAGCGGCTGCAACAAACAAACTGGATGGGTCAACTCCCCCTTGTTCCACTAGTAAGCCTCACACTCCTGCACATATCTCAACACGTCCTCCTTAAGGCCTTTCCATGTGAAACACTCTCTAACTGTCATATAAGTCTTCTGGAACCCCTTTTGCCATGATGATGGGGAGTCATGTGCTGCATGGAGAATCCTCTCCTTCAACTGTGAACACACCAAGTATATGTGCCCCTTGTAGTAAATGACCTTAGCCATCACCCTATAACGCTAATCAGTGTGGATTAGGGTTGCGGGGGAGCGCCACCCCCCCCAACGTCCCCGCTCCCAATTCGCGGTCCGGGCGAGAGCGAGTCGAGAGCGCCCTTCCGACCAAAAAAATTTGCTCCCTGTTTTTGTCGGAGTAGTTTTTCAAAGGGGGAGCAGTTGGGGAGCTATCTCTCCCAACCGCTCCCCATCTGAAAAAATGCTCCTGGTTGATGGAAAAAAAAGTTGTGTGACCAAGGAGGGCAACGCCGACGACTGAGAGGAGAGAGGAAAAGGAGGGAAAGGGGAGGGGGAAAAGAATAAATAGACCCTCTCCCCTCCCATTGTTCACTTCATCCATTGAGAGCAAGAGGAGTAAGACAGTTTGGAGCAAGAGAGAGTTTGAAGCTTGGAGAGAGGAGCTTGGAGGAGCTTGAGGAGCTTGCAAGGAGAGATTGGAGCTTGGGATTGAAGACCAAAGAGGTAGGATCTACACTCTAATCTAACATTTTTTTTTTTATGTTCATTATTAAATAAATAAATAAAAATTCTTTATCTCCCATTCCCATTCCTCCATCTTTTTGCAGATTCAAAACTTCAAATTTCAAACATCATGGTTATATGGCTTGGCATTTTCTTCTTCTTCATTCCTTTTTTGGTTATTATGGTGTTGGAGAGTAGAAGGAGGGTTGATCATGAAGAAGAGGATGAAGAAGTGGCTTATAGCGGATTTGATGAACACTCCGAAGAGGAGTACCTAGGTGAGGAGGAAGAGAATGAACATGATTCAACCCAGAAAACTAAACAAGACCAAACCCCATTGTGGAAATATGTTTCTAGGTCTAAAGCAGGGAAAGGGGGTGGAACCACTAAATTTCATTGCCCCCATTGCAACAAAACTTACACAGGTTCATACACCCATGCCAGAAGGCACCTCTATGGGAAAATTCCATGGGATGAAGATAAAGCAATAGGAATCAAAATTTGTGCAAGTGTGTCAGCAAGAGATAAAGCCACATACATAAGGGAAGAGGAAGCCCAATACAAATCTAAAAAATCAAAGGGTTTCTTTGAACCAAGCTCACATTCACATTAACATGCACAAAGAACGCCTTCAGCATCCTCCCATGGCAGTGGATATGGAAGCATCGGGTCACCAAACACCTCTTTAAGGCGTAGAACCATATCAGATTTCCTTGATGAAGGGTGTAGGAATGATGTGGATTCAAAAGTTTACCGGTTTCTCTGTGCATGTGGGATACCATTCAATATTCTTCGCTCACCTTATTGGCATGAAATGGTTTCGGCCATAAATGATGCCCCTAAAGGATACAAGAGCCTTGGGTATGACAAGGTTAGAACCATTCGACTTGATCATGAAAAAGCAAAAATATCACATTCTTTGACTAGAATGACAAATTCTTGGCGTAAGCATGGGGTGTACATTGTATCTGTTGGATGGACAAATGTAAAAGGCAAGCCATTGATACGTGTTCTTGATGTGTTTGTTAGTGGTGCCATCTTTCTTTCAGCATATGATTACTCAGAGAAATACAAGATCGACATCAACATTGCAAAACCATTACTTAAAACAATTGAATGTATTGGGCCATACAATGTCATCCAAGTCATCACTGTTAATGTTGCTAATTGTAAGGTAGTGGGAGCAATTATTGAGTATAAATACCCCAACATATTTTGGTCTGGGTGTTTGATTCACACAATGAACCTTTTTATGCATGATATTATTAAAAACAAAAACCAACAATACAAATGGATTGGTGATTTGTACAAAAGAGGCAAATAAATGATAAAATTTATTACAAATCATAGCAATACCTATGGGCTTTTCTACATTCACTCAAGATTGGAGTTGTTGAAAATTGCAAAGACTAGATTTGCTAGCTATTACCTCACCTTCAGGAGCCTTTTGAAGGTAAGAGAGTCATTTGCTAGCATGGTATCAAGTCCACAATTGCAGGTATTAAAGGAAAGGTCTACAAATGCAGCTGACAAGCAAGGTTTTGAACAGGTGGAGGAGACTGCTCTTGATGGTCAGTTTTGGGCATGTGTGAGACAAGTATTGGAATCCACGAAGCCCATTTATAGCATGATTCATTTTGCAGATATAAATAAACCAGTGATTGGGGAGGTGTATGAGAAGATGAATACCATGTTGGGGCAAATAAAAGATATTATTCAGAAAGATGATCCCAACTTGTATACACTGATTCACAATTGTGTGTGTACATGGTGGAAATAACTTAATGTTCCACTACATGCCTTGGCGTATATCCTTATGCCAAAATATTACTCTCCATCTTGGTTGGGCCAACTTGCACCTAGAGGTGGGGTTAGGGTCAAACCCCATACAGATCTAGAGGTATAAGGGGGATAAATGAAAGCATTAGACAAGCTAGTCCCTGATAGGGAGGAGTGTGCTAATTTGCGTCTTGAATTAGGAAGATACTTCATTTGCATTGGTTTGTTTGGTTCTTTGCATGCCATGGAAGATAGAGACAGATTTGATGCTCTCACATGGTGGGAAGCATATGGCAGCATGGGACTTTTGCCAAAATTGGCAAAAACAGTTCTCTCATAGGTTGTAAATACTTCTTCTGCAGAGAGGCGTTGGAGCACCTATAGCTTCATATATAATGTAAGAAGAAACAAACTCAATGCAAAACTGGAAAAAAGCTTGGTTTATGTGCACTACAACTTGAGGCTGTTGAGTCATTATTGCGATCGGGCTTATGAGGATCAAACATATAAAATTTGGGACAACCACCCAGAGGATGATAATTTGGAGGATGGCACTATACATCTTGAAGAACTAGACGCAGAACTTATGAGAGATGAAGATGAAGCCATGCCACCCCTACCATCCAGTACCAGTGCCAGTGCTCGAGTTCCAAGTCTTGTTCCTTTGCTAGCGCCGCCTCCATGTACATCCTCACGTGGAGGGCGTGTGCCATTTGGTTCTAGTCGTGGGACTGTGCGAGAGGACATTCCTAAAAGACCACCATGACCTGCTCAGAAATTAGACATTTTTTCTGTGAAAATTTCTAACCCTCAAGGAACCCCTACTGTAGCAAATCTGAATCTACTTCCTCTACTTGATTTTAATATACATTCATCAAGTTATTCTCTGAATACTGAAGCAAATTACTTCTACAACCTATACTACTTTAATATTTGATTACATGAAACAAAAAACTGAGCAAAGAACTAGATACATACGACATAGTTATTTTTGGACAAAATAGTTCCTGGAAAAACCCTATGCGGGAAAACCAGTGCAGTAGCTCTGAGGCTTTCGATTATTAAGCAGTGATTCTGAATACAAATTTTGGATGCCCTCCCAGCAATCCAGTGACAGAGAAAATACAATGGCGAAAAACTGAGTGACTTTTATCTCACTTCACCCGACAAATTCCGGCTGATCCGACAGTGAAACTAGCTAACCCCGGTTACCTTTGCGCTGGACCTGCATAGGCCATGCGTCAAATCTGCGCTATCTCTTCTACCTAGTACCTACTACATCAACCTTCCCGGTTGTTCTAGTACTTCCGTCTTTCTGTGTGGAGGGCAGCTTCAGCTTCTGCGTTGGCCCTTCTGGCTCTGCGTCAGGCCTGCGTGGGCCCAAATTGGCCCAGCATCAATCCTTCTGGCTACTATGCTGCCTCCACTAGCTTCTCTCTATGTCTCTGTCAGTACTCCCGAACTATCCCTGCTCCTCTACTACAACTGATCACCTAGTTCGAATTTCTCAGCTTCCTAGCCCCAAAAATCAAACTCCAAATCAATTTGTTCTCTCCGTGTGTGTTTCTAAATGAGCCCCAAGCCTCCTTATACTTTTCTTGTTGAGAATTCAACGACCGAGATTAAGTCTCTAATCAACGGCTAAGATTAAAACATGACTTGTCTACCTTCTAGATCATTCTCACCCATATTTTGATTAATATCAATTAATATTTTAATTTTCCTAAGTTTAGACTTATGAACCCTACTAAAAATATTAATTATTTTAATGAAATACAATCCGGGTGGAATTTCACCAAACAGTTTCTGGGTTCTTTAGAACTCATGTGCTTTAGCCTCTCCACGAATTTTCATGGCTAGAGCACATCCAATGCTAACAAAAACTAACAGTCCTTTTTAGCGAGGAAAGTGCTCTAGCAACAATGTCCAATTGCATGTTTCTCTGTTTTTGAAGCATCTCCTTTCCGCACTGTTTCTGCCACCAACACTATGTTGATGCTGCCATTGTACTGCTGCCCATGACACTGCCACTGCCACTGCTGCATCTGTACTACAACTCCCTCTCAATTGCTAATTTGCTATGCTGCTAGCACTGCCACTGCTAACACTGCATTCGTACTGCAACTCAGTTGCTGAGAGAAGCAACTGAAAAACATCCAAAATTACTGAACTTAACTGTGTTAAGCATAATACCATGAATGTTGGAATCTGACTGCTACTAGTCTCTGACCCTCTGAATCTTCTGCGTTGTTGCTGACTTCTACACTATGCCATCTGCACTGTTGCCAACCTTGCTATGCATTGATTAGTCTCTGGTCTTCAGCTACTTCATTTGTCTCTCCAAACAATCCACTGCATCATCTCACACTAAGTCCATCTCACTACTGCTGAATCTTGGGCTTTCGTAGCAAGGAGTTGATCCAAGAGGTGGACTCCTCAAGGATCCTGCCCACATGTAGTACTCCCGACTATAGCTCAATATTGCCCCATTTCCCTCTTGGAGATGTGTGGGCACTAATGGAAAACTCCCCTTCATCAATCTTTGTTGGAACAACCTTAGGATCATGTTTCTTATCCTTATCCTTTTGCTTCAAAGGACATTGGGATGCAAAGTGGCCCATCTCGCCACATATGAAACATTTCACCTTCTAAATGTCCTTCTTCCACCCCTGTTGCTGCTGTCCCTTTGATGCTAGAGCTGTGTTCTCCTCCTCCTCCTTGGTCTTCGTGCCACTCCCACTGCTGCCATTGAAGTTGACTTTTACCAGGTCCCTCTTTAATTCCTCATGTTGAAGGGCTACCCACATCTCCTCCCATGAAGGTAGTCTTTCCCTGCCCAATATACTTTGGACAAAGACTTGCCATTCATCTGAGACTCCATTTAGGGCAGTCCTCACCATTGCGGTAGACTGAGCAGTAGACCCCACTGCAGCAAGCTGGTATCTAGTAACCTGAAGACGTTGAAGATAGGAGTTAACCCCTTCTCCCTTCTGCATCAGGGGTGGAAGAAGGACATTTAGAAGGTGAAATGTTTCATATGTGGCGAGATG
>Ga0115851_101481_pt1 | contig 12454 bp, 18 predicted proteins | sample InSIn2gowninarea_FD_83865 | JGI IMG/M metagenome (GOLD analysis project Ga0115851, IMG submission 83865)
CCAGGCTAAGCGTGGTTTGATGTTGGCCTTGGATCCTACCTTTTTAGCCTGAGGTAAATCTAGGCACTAACAGGGATCATCATCAACAACAGGTAGTGAAGGTAAGGATTTTAGAATCAGTTACAGGAAAAGAGCTAAGATGACTCCTAAGACAAATGTATAAAAGCATACAGAAGATCAAGTTGCCATCATAATTGGAGAATAACCACCTACAAGCAGCAAGTTTATTACATCTCTTACTGGACCTTCAATATCACATGGTCAAAAAGAAATAGAGCAATCTTCACAAAATGGCCAAGGAGAAAAGGAAAAAGTGTTTTTGATAGGCACCGAGAGATCAAACTTATGAATGAAATTCTTAAGAACAACACATACAATCATTTTTGGAAGCAGACTTCTAGTTCATAGAGAAAATTATTATCAATTTTTGATATAGAACAAGAAAAGATGCAAATGGCCTTCCTTGAGACCCAAATTCCATATCCAAAAACACCAACAGATTACAAGAGCACAATATTTGAATTAAGCATCAAAGATATCCATTCCATTGACCAAATGGATATGCATAAACAGACTGGTGAGATGATTTCCTCTACCTTAACTAATATTGACATGTCATTGTCAAAACTGCAAGTTTCATATGTAAACAGTTAGTCCCAGTTGAAAATGGAAAAGGTATCTTCTTTAGCAAAGGACAATAGGATCAAATCTTTGGAAGATTTGGTAGTCAAGATAGGATATCTAGAGATATGAATGCTGCAGAGGAGATCAACAAGAAGAAAAATATTGACATTGCAGCATTGAGAAAGCAGCTGAAATTGCCAACCACAGAGGATACTTTGACTAAAGATATTGAAGAAAATGAGACATAGAAGGCTGACACGATGAAGATAGTCATAGAGAAGAATATTCAGATCAGATAGATGGAGGCAGAAATGGAGAAAATGATCAAAGAGAAAGAGTAGAGTCAAAGGGTATCCATAGTCCCCTTGGATGCTATACCCATCACTCAAATCCCAATTACCAGAAAAACAACTGCAGCAACTTCTTCCACCCAAAATACAAGTGCTAAACAAGTGACAAAAACACTGGAAAATATGTGAATCCAGTTAGAAGAAATTAATAATTTGAATGGGCAGCTCAAATCTCTACAAGAATAGAAACCCAGAATTGAAGCTTCTCTCCTGGTTGAAGTGCAGAGGTCACAAAGGCTACTAGATAGGTTACAAAAGGTGGAGAAGGATACACCAATTGGTTAGACCTTGGCCCAAGCCAAGGAAACCATTTGGATGGGTATTCTGGACTCCATGAATGAGATTTTCCATGTATCCAAATCATTTTTGAACAGAAAGAAATGATACAAAAGGCCACTGAAACCATTGTTCAAGTAAGGGAAAAGCTTGGAGACATGCCTATAGAAGCCTCCAATATCATCAAATTCTTGAATTCAAAGAATAAGTATAAACTTGAAGAGTTAGGAATTAATGACAGGAATTCCACTATCTTGGAAGTCAAGAAAGTTTTGACTAAAATAAATCTCATTGATCAATTAGAAGAGAGATGTGAAACACTAGAGATGGGAGTGAAAAGGTTTTCCAAGAGGATAGAATCATTAATTCAGAAAGGATTTCCAAACATATATGTGATTAATGATGAACTGATTACTTAAGAAGATTATGTTCAGAAGATGGAGGAAGTGGCCAGAAGCGATATCAAATTCAGTGGTATAAAAGGAAGAATGACAGAAAGAGTATTCTTAGAGACTGTTAGTTCTAGTATTCACAGCCTATCACAAGGGATCAATAGGAGCTCTTACCATGTTTGGTTTGGTTAGATGTTTACACATGATCTTCATCACAAAACATGTCATAAGTGTGTTCATTAGGAGCAGCTCGGAAAAATATTCCCAATGGTATATCACACTCCTGTAACCGGTTTCTGGATAAGAAGATATGATCGAAATGAACGATTGGTTCTTGGTTATGCATGTTTTGAGGTCAATCTAGGCTCTAACATAGTGGTGACCATAATGGGGAAGAACTGAAAACTATTACCCCATCCATTTAGTATCAGTATCTTCATCCCTCCATTAGTGATCAAATTTCTCTTTTTGCATGCATATTAGGTGTCCCATCCGATCAAATGCATTCCATTAGGTCATGGATCAACTGATGGTAGTGGTTCATGTCAATTTCCCTCAGGACATTCACCTGCTGGCCTGTTTTCACATGTTTTAGGTCATTTACTGTCATTTTGTTTCATTTCATTCACAAAAGTCAGTTTTAGGCTTTTAGTCTCACTAGGTCTAGGGTTTGCCACCATGGTCATCCAAAGCTCAATAAAAGGTCAGCAGGCACATGAGGAGGTTTTATAAGATCATAGAACCATAAATTCACTGATGATATGCTCAATAAATGGTTTTTACCTCAAAACTCTGTTTTGAGGTGAAAACAAAGTTTTTAATTTTATGTACAAATTTTATGAAATTTAAAGTGTTTCTATATGTAATAAGTTCAGCAGCTGCTCTTGGTCACCTTGCAAACTCTAGCCATTGCAAAAATCAAAAGCATCAATGCATCAATCCATCAATTGATCAAGAAAAGTCACACTTCAAAGGAAAAACAAAGTTTTTAAGCAAAAGTGACTATGACTTTATAAAAGTGGGCTTGAGATAAGGAAAAATTAAAAGGCATCCATATATAAAGTGAATTATGCTATTCATCTATTTCATTGTGCAAAACACCCTTGAAGAGCTAAAATCGCGATTTGGAGGCAAATTGAGAAAAAGAAGGTGAAAACCCTGTTTTTCTAGCAAATCTGCCTGGCGCTGCACATCACACTGGTGCTGCGCATCAACGGGTTTCAGTGAGTGTAAATTACAAGGGCACTGCGCATTAGGAGAACACTGCACATTGGGCCCAATGCGCTGCACATTAGCCAAGAAAGTGCCAAAACCATTCCAAATCGCCCAAAACTCTCAAAAGCACTGCATTTCTCTCCTACAAGTAATTTCCCATTGGTCTTGAGCTGAATTTGGTCTTCTACATATTTTCTTCATGAGTTTTGCATCTTGAAAATCAAACCCTAGTTTGTCTTCATAAATTTCCATTTCATTGTAAAACTTTCACTCCATAACCAAAACCAACATCTTTTTCCCCTCTTCTATACTTAATTGCCCTAAATTAATCCATTAATTCCATTTTCCCTATCCTATTCGCCTAAGAAAACTCATTCCCTTCATCAAACCCAAGTCCCTTCATAAAACCCTAATTTCCAAAACTTCTCCCTTCATTTCCCAACTCCATTCCACATTTGTAAAATCTCTTCATACTCATCTTCCTTGTCCTCATCCATTATTGTTTTCCACCTCACTTCCCTAAGACAAGCACCATGACAAGAAACATTGAATCGAGTTGTGAAGAAGAAACACTTAGTGACAGCTCAGGGGAAAGAAATGTACAACCTAGGAGACCTCACAAGGGTGGAAAAATTATTAGAGAGGAACCTATTAGCATGAATGAACTCCTTGCTTGCCCCCTTGCTACCACATGTTTTAGATATCAATCTTGCTTTGAGTTTTGTGAGATGGTTGAGAGGGTTAAATACCATCATGAGTTAGCAAGGTAGTTTGTCATAAACATGGAGAATAATGTGGTGCACCTTGCTGGGATCAATTTCACTCTTTCACCAGCTATTATTGCAGAAGCTACTAGAATGCCAGATGTAGGGGAAAGGTGGAACAAAAGGTAGAATATTAGCAAGCAACATTATGAACCATATATCAAGGCCAAATATCATGGTAAACTTAGCAGGGTGTTTCCTTTCAAGTTCTTGGAGGACCGGTATGTCCCACTCATGAAGCTTATCATCAAATATTTCACATGTGAGGGTAGGTTCTCCAGACTTTATGCCTACCATATCAGATTACTTATGCACTTCACTAGGTTCAGAATGATGAGTATTCCTTATTTCATATGTAAAAACATAGAGAGTATGACCGTGATTTCAAAAAGAAAACCATACCCACAGCATCTCAATAGTATTTATCATTTTGCTGTCATCAAAATTGTTGTTTTGCATCATCTCACTCAGTTAGGAGTGTCATGGGAAATTTTCATTGCCCATGAAAGTTTCAAGGGGCCTCAAATATTTGTAGATCCTCAAGAGGATGGTGAACCTTTCGGGCAACAAAAAGAACCTGAAAGCAAAACTGAAGAGGCTCATATTCCTGTGTTTGTAGCTTATGAGAAAGGCACCAGGAGACTTTTTGCTGCTGCCAAACGAGTACTATCTCCACCAGGGGTGGAAGGGGTCTCGTTTTCTTCATCGGACCACAGGAAAATGCTATCTTCACCAGGGGTGAAAGAGGCTTTGCCTTCTTCTCCAGATGAACAAGTAAAAGGAAAAGACAAAGGAAAGCAATAAGTGCATGATGAAGGCCCTATAAAAGGGCAAGACAGGGATATTATTTTGGTTGACGAAGATGACACTGATTTGGGCTCTCAAAGCTCAAGACTCAAGGATATGATCATCAAAGAGAAGGAGGTGGAAATCCAAGCCTTATCACTTGACCTTGAGAGGGCCAAATGGATCATTAACTTTCTTGAGTAGGAGAACAAGCAACTAGAGGACAAACAAGCTAATATGGAGCTGCAAACAATTAGAGAAAACATGCAAGTGGCAAAAAGAAGAAAAATCAAGATGACATCCCTTGAGGAAGAAATTGAGGCTGACCAAGAATCATGGTTGGAAAGAGTGAATATCCACCTTGAGAAGATGCTTGATAAGGCTAACAAAGAGAAGAAAATGTTGTGCCATATGGCTTATCATTACTTAGCTCGGAATAAAATCTGCAAGACAAGGATAAACAACCTAAAAGCTAAGTTAAAGAGAGCCTTGAGAGCCAAAAAGGAACAAGATAAACTTAAAATTTTTGTTGAAGCTTCATTGGCTCAGCAAAGCAATTAGTAAGCTTGCCTATTGCCAAATTTGAAGAAATTTTGGGAAAATTTTGTCATTTCACAATTTTGTAATGCAAAACATAGGAATTTTGAGCTGATGGCGTTGCGCATTGAGTTGATAGGGTATTTTGAAAAATGTCTTGCATTTTTGGATCCCTCATGGAAAAATAATGAAATCTAGAACTTTTCATAATATTTGGAGGAGATCTGGGTCACCTAAAGGGCAAAAAACACCTAAAAATTGCCCTCTTTGCCACTTTTTGGACCCATAGGAACCTGTCTTGGGAGAGATGATTTTTGAAGGGGCAAACGGATTCCAAATCCAAAAATTCCATTGTTCCAGAAAGTATACAAGCAGATCTTTCCAACAAGCTATCTTGGGCCTAATTTTTTGAAGTGTAAGGCATCCAAATTTAGCCTTGAAGTGGCACTGCGCATTTGGAAAATTTTTGCCAATTTTGCCTAAAAACTCAGAATTTCGCCTAGTTTGCTGACAGTTGACTTTTTCTTCTCTCTTTGGTAAATTAACGATGTAATATGATGTAATGTGATGTACTATGATGTAGATATGATGAAAAATTACTTGAGGAGGTAGATACATCAGTTAGAATTGGTTTGAGGATGAATGAATTAGTTTCCATAGTTTTAGAGGCAAGCTGTTCCACTGCCTATTTTTCAGTTCCTAGTTTAGATATTGTTAAAACAACTCCTTGACTCATGGATTCGACCCCTGATGGCTAGCATAGGTGGTTTGATGCCTATATCTTGTACTTTCTTAGTCATTTGTCAAGGTTGGACTCTTGTGGATGCATTGAGCATTATTGTAAATCACTTCTGCAGTTTGGCAAGGAAATGAACCAGGGTTTTGCAGTATTTTGTGGGATTCTTGTGGTAATGTGTCTTGGCATTGTATTTTCCTTTGTTATTTAGTTTCTATTATGTGTTTATGTTCCATCATCTATTTCTTTCTTCATAACTAAATGAATCAAGAGAATTAGGAAGAATCCATTGATATTCAGTGCTTTGCCTAAAGGATACATTTAGTTTTTAATGTTTTCTGCTATTTGAAGAGGACTCATGAATCTTTCATTCCCTTTCCAAATCCTCACCAGTCTTTAGACTCACCATCACATTCATTTAAAAGTGCTAAAACACTTGCCTACCTCGCCCCACAGAAACCTCTGCAAATCTGTGTTGATTTATCGGACCCAAATCTGCCTTCTTCATTTGATATAGCAACCAACCATTAAAATCAAACAAAATCTTCTGATCAAATATACCTAGCATAAAATTAGTATTCATTTTAGTCATCTTAAGCCCTAGTTGCCATATTATAATTTAGATTGACATGGAGAGAGCCCTCTTCCAACCTAGGAGGGCTAGTTACCAGGTTAAGCGTGGTTTAATGTTACCCTAGACCTGCCTTCCTTCAGCTTGGGGTAGATTTAGGCACTAACAAAGACTATGACAAATGAATTCTTTATCCAGAATGAGGTGAAACATGTCTTCACAGTAAAGCCAACATTTGAAAAGTATATTGAGGTTGATGAGATTTACCGAAGGGTAATTAAGTTAACCATTTCATGTGAAAAAAGGTTGGAGGAACTATGTCACTTACTGGATTAAAAAAAATTCAGATGCAGTAAAAATATCAGCCAGCACAACAACCAACACATCAACACAACACAGTTTTAGGCTGATTCAGCAACTGAGTCCACCAAAACAAAGTCACCGCTTCATGCATCTATCCACCTTGCCTATCATTATGCAAAAGACCGATTTTATTGTTTAGGATAATGCTAATAATACTCTGTCAGTTGAGACAACGATTTTGTAATTATTTCTTATAAATACTTCATTGTTTGAAGTATTAAGGGTTTATTGTTGAATATAATTTCCCTCTACAAATTGTAATTTCCAAGTTGCTCGAAGCATCAATAATACAAGGACATTTTCACAAGATTCATGTGGTGTATGAAATGGTGATGTTTTTCTTCAGTTTATGTGTTTAATCATTGTTTCCTTTCTCTGTTATTTCTAGAAAGCTTAATTACATACAAAAACTGTGATGAATAGGATATGTTATACAGAACACCCTATTTTGGCTATTAGTAATTTATATGTTTCCTTTTGAAGTCAAATTAAGGAATTCTTCATTTCTCCTTAGTTTCTACTGAATCTTAAATTTCTTTTGTTTCATAATTCATTTAAATTTATGAAAGATCCAACTAGTGCAACCTAGCTTTCCCCGTGAAACTCCTTTAAAGTTTGATTCAGATCCAGTTAATATTTAGACTCCATAGACCAATGGAATTATAAAAATATAATAAACCAAGCAATCCAATTAAAAACAATCGGTACGGTAATAACTACCCTAAAATTCACATCAAACATAGCTAAATTTTATAGAGAGTTCCCTCTCTGAAGCTGGTAGGGCTAGATCCTAGCTTCCAAAGTGGTTTGGATGCTATCCTATGTGTTTACTCCCTAAACCTCAAAAATACAGAATGACAACATAGTGGTGACCATACTAGGGAATGAATACTCTTTAAATTGAAAATAATTATTCCCTAGTAGTCAATCAGTACTTCAATAAATAAAAACTCTTGTATCACAATGAAATATATGATATGAGGTTGTAATATTTGAGTGTGTTATTAATTTTAATTTTATTAGTTGTTTGATGAGTTTTCAATAGATTTGGATCGTAAAAGAATTTTCACTACAGCTCACCCAAATCCCAACTCTGCTGAATTTTTAGATAATCTAGAGAAATTAGTGAGAAAGAGAAGCCTCACAGAGAGCCAGGGTAGTAATATTCCTTTGTGTAGGTTCAACTCTCTTCTTGAGAACAATCCTTTTTCAAGGTCTAACTCTCTTCCCGAGAAGCTTGAAACTATTAAAGACATAGAGTTTGATTTTCCTTTCCAGCATACTTTGTTTAGGACAAAATCTGAGAGTTTTGTAGATTAATTGTCATTGATGAAGCTTTACTGCAACCATATATACCCCAAACTCAGCCTCCTGAATTAGATCCTGACCTAGAATACTTACAACAATTTGAAAAATTACAGGGTCTAGTCTCAGTTTTGAACCAAGCCATTAAAGAAGCTTATATTCAACAATCCGTTGAATTTTCAGCTTTAACTATTGCAACAACTTCTTTGTCCTCCCAGTCTTCCTAGTCTATCAATCTACAACCCCCTTGTCTTACTCATTCTATAGTCTCTACTTTTTCACCTATAACAACTCAAAATGTTGTTCATACTATCCTTGTAGTTACTACAACTACACCTTTCACAGGTCCATCTTCTAGTCAATTTTTCACACCAACTATGGCAGCTAGGTATGCACCTTTGGTGTTACCAGGCCATCTAAATTCTATGCATGTAGACTATCAATAAAAAATTCTAACATTTGATAACATTGGTTCTCATACTTTTCAGCAACACGTGGATAGAATGAATGATGTTTTTGACCTTCAAGAAGTAGATGAGGCTGATGTAAATATGCAATTGTTTGCTCAAAGTTTAGGAGGTGATGTCAAAAAATGGTTTAGGTGTTTACTTGCAGGAAGTATAGCCAACCTTAATGCATTCCATCAAGCTTTCTTAGCTAGATGGGAGATCAAGAAAAATCAACTTCAACTCCTGAATGAATACAAAAGACTTAAAATAAAACCCAATGAAACCATGGAGGAATACTGTGAACGGTTTAACACCATTTACAATGAAATTCCTACAGACATCAAACCCTCCCCTGTCTACCTTTAATTGATATTCCTGATGGTTTTGACTTAGACATGAAGTATCAACTTAGAGAGAGAGACCTGGAAGCTTTAGAATAAATGCAAGCCAATGCTATAAAAATTGAAGCTAACATCTCAACCAAGAAGGCCAAACTAAAATCTGAACGCAAAGTTACCATTAAAGAAGAACCTTACACTTCTACTTCTGATCACAAAATTGATAACCTAGTGATAGTAGTGGAAAAGACGATGCAAATAATAAACATAAATGATCAATCTAAAATGGGAGAAAATCAAACTACTCCTCAAAATAGGAAACAAAACTTCAGAAGGAATATTCCCCAAATCAAACAACAAGAACAAAAGGGTCCATACCAGCAAGTCCGGCCTCCTTTTCAGGAAAACTATATTGATGATGAGGGTAATATTATTGAATATTTAGATGATAGGAAAATAAATATGATGGGAATAAATGATGATGAATTTGTTTTTATCACTCAAGAGGAGCAAGAACTTTTCCTCCTAACTCAAACTGAACTTGACTCTAAGGAATGAGATGAATATAAACAAGGTTTTGAGAATGCCAATATGGAAGTTCATAGACGATACAACCTTAGGAGAAAAAAATACTTCAAACACTCTCAATAGTAAAAACCCTAAGAATCAGGATAAGAAATCCTCTCACACTGATGCTAGGAAGACCACAGATAATTCTCCTAAGAAAACTGTTGATACTTTTGGCAAAAAGAAAGTAGAAACTCCTGCCAAAAAGATAGTTGATAGTGTTTCCACAACTACTCAAACTGATATCCCAACCACAAGCCAGCAAAAAGAGCCTATATCAAAAGAAATTACTAATCAATTTGATTTTCCCAACCCAATTAAGATTCAAACATCATTCAACACTGAGAATGAACTAGAAAAACTAAAAATTCCCATTCCCCTAATAGAATTAATAAACAAGAATATGTACATACCTGAAGTGATCAAAACTCTAAACATAGGGGAAAACACATACTCTATTAATTTGAATGATGGCCAACCTGAACTCTTATTTGGGCTAGAAGTCGAGGGAAAACCACAGGAAGGGGGTGTTCCTCCATTCTATGTTAGCCTAAATATTCATGATAAGATCCTCCATAATGTTATGATAGATTCAGGTGATTCCCACATTGTAATGCCTAAAGATGTTATGGAAAAAATAGGACTTGACATTACTAGGCCTTATAAAGATTTATATTCCTTTGATTGCAACAAAGTAAGATGTTTAGGTCTCATCAAAGACCTGTGTGTTACTTTAGCTCAAATCCTGGCCAAAAGTCTGGTAATGGAAAGAGTGGCTATAGATATACCCCCTAAGTATGGCATGCTGTTGTCATGCTCATGGGGAGAAAAGCTACAAGGGACCGTACAAATGGATATGATCTTTGCCACCATACCATTGTTTGGTTAGCAAAGAAGATTGTGTAGGGAAAGTTTGATTAAATTCATGGTGAGTAGTGAAGAAAAGCCCCACAACTATCGTCTGTACTCCATTAACTCAGATTTAGACTCTTTCATTCTTTATGATGATGGAGACATCAACACTTATGTTACCAAAGCAGAAACTGATATTACTAAAATAGATCCAAACCAAACACAAGCAGTAAACAAAACTCTCTTCATCAATCTCTTTTTAACATGATATCTGATGGCACTTGTAGTAAGGATGGTTCTGGAGCAGAAGTGTGGGTTGCAAACACAGGAAAGAATCATGTTGAAGGTCATTCATATAAGGTCAACTTTCAATGTACAAACAACATAGCTGAGTATGACTCTTATATTAGGATTGCAATTGTTGAAAAAATTGGATGCCAAGAGAATCTCCATTCAAGGGGATGTCGAGTTAATCATAAAACAAATCAAAGGAGAGTTTTCGACTAAACACCCTAGATTCAGAGCCTGCATAAATGCTATGCTTGATTTTTTAGAGAGTTTTGTGGAATATGACCTTTCTGCAATTCCTAGAAATCAAAATATCTTGGCTAATAGTTTGGCTTTTTCAACCAGCTCCTGTAAAATGCCTTACCCTAATCAACAATATACAGTGGAAATGAAACATCGACCAACTGTACCAGATAATATGAAGTATTGGAAGGTGTTTGGCAATGATAAACAAATTGAAAGTTTTCTGAAGTCTAAGGATGAATATGAAGATGATAGTATAGACTTAAAAAGTGAATTAGAAAATAAAATAGTTGTACATTCTAGTGTAGAAAGGCAGTTAGACAACTCAGAAGTAAATATACATATAAATAAAGTTGTAAATAAATTAGAATTTCTTGAGATAGATCCAGAGAAGGAAGAGTTTGAAGCACTTCAGTTAAAGGATAAAGTTTTACCTAGAGGTTTTGTTCCACTGGAAGAATTATTTGATTTCAATGATGTAGCTAAGAAGCCTAAGATTGAGCCCACAGGAGCAGCGGTAGAAGAGTGCAACATGGGTGGTGAAAAAGATCCTAAAGTCCTAAAACCGTCCAAATCATTGCCAACTACTGAAAAACAAAAGTACATTGCTTTATTCAAAGAATGCAGTCATGTTTTTTCTTGGAGCTATGAAGATCTAAAAACTTATGATACATAGATTATACAACATAAAATTACAATTAAAGAGGATTAGAAACCATTTAAACAAAAACTTCAAAGAATAAATCTAGTACTGATGCCTCTAATTGAGAAATAAATTAAAAGAATGTATGACTCTAAAATCATAATCCCTCTAAGGATATTTTTAGAAGTGGTTTTCCAGTATAGATGTCCACCGCAGTCACCTTCATGGAATTCCTGCATTGTTCGTTCTACAACATCTTTTAATAGACACTTTAGTAAAATACCACCAGCATATTTCCAATATAAAACATTATCTATGATGCAAAATTTTGTTTCTTTTAATTTTACAAATCTAGCCTTTGTCTTAGTTAAACTAGGAGGAGAATTTAAATTGAATAAAACAAAAACTGAGATCTACATACCAAGGTGAGGTCATAAAATCCTCATCTAATTGTGGAGTCGCCTTATCCTCTTGATCATCTAGTGCAGCTACAAAGTTGATATGCAATGCATTAAAGTTAGACTCGGCCATCAATTTGGCTAATCCTTGTCCTTTAATAAGTTTTATGGGCTTGATTTCTATGGCATACTCAAGAATGATGGAAATCCATTTGCCTCTTTTACCATCTAGTCCATTTTGGGTTTAAATATCCTTGACCACAACATTTGATACAAAAGCAATTATGTGAGAATGGAGGATATATGCTCTGAAATCTTTGATTTCTTTAATTAATGCAAAGGCTTGTTTTTCCATTATGTTAAATTTTAATGCATCATCCCTTAAAGCCTTGCTGAAGAAAGCAATGGGTTGTTCAAATCCATTATTGTTTTTCTATAAAAGGACAATTGCAACAATGTGTTTAGATGCAAATGAAAAGATTATAAAATCCTTAGTGAAATATGGACTGATTAGTACTAGTGCTTTTGTCAATGCGTGTTTAACTTGATCAAATGATTGCATAGCCTCAATGTTCCATCTTATTTCAGAATCTCTTTTCATCTTATTTGTTATGTTTCTAAGGAGTTCTGTAAGGTTGGGGATGAATCTCCTTAGGAAGTTTATCCTACCAATAAATTATTGAAGTTCCTTAATCTTTCTATAATGGTTGATTTTAAAAATGGCTTCAATTATTTTGGGATCAATTTTAATACCTTC
>Ga0115851_101482_pt1 | contig 12452 bp, 11 predicted proteins | sample InSIn2gowninarea_FD_83865 | JGI IMG/M metagenome (GOLD analysis project Ga0115851, IMG submission 83865)
ATGGGAGCCTGTCTCAATCAGAATTCGTCAAGGTTGTGCAGCTCAAAACCGCAAAAGAAATATGGGACAAGACCGTTCTAAGCTATGAAGGAGATGAACAGGTAAAACGAGCAAAACTACAAACTCTTAGAATTCAATATGAAAATCTCAGAATGCACAATGATGAAAGCGTGGCTAACTACTTCCTACATATAGATGAGATTGTTAATTGTATGAAAAACTTGGCTGAAGAAATAAAAGAAGTTGTTTTGGTTGAAAAGGCTCTAAGATCTTTTTCTCCTAAGTTTGATTCAAAAGTTTCTGCCATAGAAGAAAAACAGAATCTACAGAGCATTACCATGTCACAACTACATAGAATTCTAACTTCTTACGAAATGAGAAAATGGGGACCATAAATCAGGAGAGAAGCTGCATTCAAAGCCTCAAGAAAAGGAGATTACAATGAGTCATGACATATGTCAAAAGAAGAGGAAGAATCAAATTTTGTCAAGAACCTTCAACGGGGAACTGGAAGATTCAGAGGTAAGCTACCTTTCAAATGCTTTGCTTGTGAAAGAGTTGGTCATTATGCTACCAAATGTCCTCATAAAGATAAAGTTGACAAAGGTAAGGAACCAGTTAGATGGAATAGAAAACAGAATGTAAGTAAGAAGAGATATTATACACATGAAGACAGTGATGACTATACAAATGGTGATGAAGATGAACAATGTAATGATTATAGACTTTTGATGGCTTTTGAAGATGATGATTTCTTGGATGCTATAGATGAAGAAGGTCTCTATGAAGAAATTTCTAAACTCAAAATTTGTTTAGAGGAAAAGAATATGATTATAGATACTCTGACATTCCAAGTTGTTGAAAGGGAGAAACACAATGAAAAGTTAGAATCTCAAATTGTTGGACTTAGAAAAGATATTAAGAAATCAAAAGCTCTTAATCTTAGATTTTCTAAGGGATCTAAAACTTTAGATGAGATTATCAAAGTGCAACGTTCTCCTCTAATCAAGATAGGTCTTGGATATACTGAAGAAGCGTCTCAAGCACAGAAGCAAGCAAAAAATCCATCCACCTCCAAAATTTATCTTGATGCAGCAAGAAAAAGTGAACAGATTAACAATCGACAACAAAAGCATAATGTAGATCCCCAAGTAAATCAGGGATGATTTGCTTCAAGAATGAACAAAGATTACCAAGTAAATCAGGGGCAATCTACTTCAAGGATAAACATAAACTTCAACCAACCACAGTTAAATCATTCTCAATTTTCCTCAAGAATGGATGTCAATAAAAACTACAATCATTTGGTTGGTAGGTTTTATAATCGCAGAAATTTCTTCAATGGCCAATGTTTCTCTTATCATAACTTTGGTCACAAAGCTACTCAATGTGTTTCCTACAAGACCATCATGACTAGAGAAGCTCAAAAACAAAGGAGTATGATTGGGATCATGAAAAGGACCTACAATAACTTTTCTACTCTTGAGAATGAAGTAGAATGTTCTATTTGTAACAACTTCAGTCATGAAGATTCTGAATGCAGGAGTAGATTTCGGCAAACAACTCAGAAGGAGAAAGTTTCATTAAATTATAAAACATGGAGAAAGAAATAATCACAATCATAAAGATGTGCGATAGCCTTATATGTGGAAGGACATGAAAATTAGTGGTACATCGACAGTGGATGCTCAAAACATATGACAGGTGATAAAGAAAAAGTTCAGTCATATAGTGCTTTAGAAAAGGAAAAGTAGGTCTCATTTGGAAATGACACCACTGCACCCATAAAAGGTAAAGGTTTTGTATTTTTGAAAGAAAAGGTCAAGGTTGGAAATGTTATGTATGTTGATGGTTTAAAGCATAATCTATTGAGTGTCATTCAAATGTGTGATCAAGGAAATGAAGTAATATTTCGATCAAATGGATGCATTGTTCGTGAGCTTGATATAGGAGAAATAGTGATCAAAGGCATAAGAACTCCAAATAATTTATACATCCTCAAGGGAGGACAACAACAATGTTATCTAATCAAGAATGATGAACACTGGCTATGGCACAGAAGATTGGGGCATCTAAGCTTCTCTCAGATAAGGAAAGCATGCAAATATCAGGTGGTTCATGATCTCCCTGACATTAGAATTCCAGATAATACAATATGCAAATCATGTCAGTTTGGGTAGCAAACTAGAACTAATTTCCCTGATAAGGAAGGATCAGCTAGTAGGCCACTTGAACTTGTCCATACTGATGTATGTGGTCCATCTAGGAAAAGGTCTCCTAGAGGAGAAGAATATTTTATATTGTTCATTGATGAATTTTCCAAGATGTGTTGGTTAGGACTTATGAAGCATAAACATGAAGCCTTCGAAAAGTTTAAAGCATTCAAAGCCTTGGTTAAAAATGAATTAGATCGCAGAATCAAATGCCTCAGATCTGATCGAGGAGGGGAATTTACCTCAGATGAATTCTTCGATTTTTGTGAAGAACATGGAATAAGAAGGGAATTCTCTACTTCAAGGACCCCTCAACAAAATGGAGTAGTGGAACGGATGAACAGAATGGCTCAACAAATGGCTTGTGCTATGCTTGATGAGTCTATAAATCCCGCAACCTTCTAGGATGAAGCTACATTTGCTGCAGTTACTATTCTCAATAAGACAAACGTCCGGGTAAACAACACTAAGACTCATGAACTTTGGTATGGTAAGACTCCCACAGTTAAATATTTCAAAATTTTTGGAAGCACATGCTACATCAAAAAGACTGATAAAAACCTTGGCAAGTTTGAACCTAGAGCAGATGAAGGCATTCTCCTTGGTTACTCTCCTCACAGCAAAGAATATAAGTGTTACAATAAAAGACTTGGAAAAAGTGTCGAAAGTATTGATGTAGTGGTTGATGAACAATGGAACACTCCTAGGCAAGTAAAATATGAAGATTTTGAAGATGATGAAGACTATCCTTCAACATCAAATCAGATTCATCATGAAGAAGAAACCCATGAGGCACTAGGAGAACATATAAGAATAGAAGAAAAGAATCCATCCAGGTACGTTCAGAAGAATCATCTAGAAACCCAAATTTTGGGGAAAACGGAGGTAGGTGTACAAACAAGAAGAACCATTTCAGAAGCTTCAATTTATCTACCATTACTCTCCTCCGCTGGACCACAAAATGTAAGAGAGGCATGCAAGGATGAATGTTGGGTAAAGGCCATGGAGGAAGAACTTGAGCAGATTGAAAAGAATAACACTTGGGAGTTGGTTCGTAGACCAAGAGATAAGAATGTCATAGGAACGAAATGGATATTCAAAAATAAGCTAAATGAAAATGGAGATGTGATTAGAAAGAAGGCTAGACTTGTTTGTAAAGGGTATGCTCAACAAGAAGGTATAGACTTTGAAGAAATTTTTGCACCAGTTGCTAGACTTGAGGCCATAAGAATGTTCCTTGCTCTTTCTAGCTTTCAGAAGTTCAAAGTATTTCAAATGGACATGAAGTCTACCTTCTTGAATGGAAACTTGGATGAAGAAGTATATATTGATCAACCAGATGGGTTTATTCTTGGAAATGATCCAAAACTTGTATGCAGACTCAAAAAGGATCTCTATGGCCTTAAACAGGCTCTGAGGGCTTCGTATTATCGGTTGGATAAGTACCTCCATCAACAAGGTTTTATAAAAAGATCAACAAATAGCAATCTATATATAAAAATTGACAATGATAAGTTGCTAATACATGTTTTGTATGTTGATGATATCATCTTTGGTAGCAATGAAGAAGACATGAGTCAAAATTTTGCCTTAGTGATGCAGAAAGAGTTTTTAATGTTCGTGCTTGGTGAGCTCACATATTTTCTTGGTTTACAAGTCCAACAAAACAAAGACAACATTTTTCTATCACAAACCAAGTATCTCAAGTAGATGTTGAAGAAATATGGGATGGAGGATTCAAAACCAGTGTGTACCCCTATGGTAACAGGATACAGCCTCAGCATAAATGATGAATCAGTAGCAGTACATCAACCAACCTATAGATCCATGATTGGTAGTCTGCTCTATCTAACATGTACCTGACCATACATTATGCATGCAGTGGGAATAGTTGGAAGGTTTCAGGCAAATCCAAAGGAAACTCATCTTCAGGAAGTTAAGAAAATTTTCAAGTATCTTCAAGGAACTCGAAACTATGGCTTATGGTATCCTAGAGATACAGATCTCACACTTCATGCATATAAAGATGTAGATTGGGCAGGAAGCGTGGATGATAGAAAAGGCACTAGTGGTGGTGCATTCTTTATGGGTCCTAGATTAGTATCTTGGTTCAGCAAGAAAAAGAGTTCAATTGCATTATCTACAGCTGAAGCAGAATATGTAGTTGCTGCATCTTGTTGCACACAACTCCTTTGGATGATGCAAACATTGCAAGACCTACAAATCACTTGTACTCCACCTATCTCCATTTTTTGTGATAATACAAGTGCAATCAGTATTTCAAAGAATCCTGTCATGATTTCAAAGACTAAGCACATACCTATCAAGTATCATTTTCTCTGGGAACAAGTGCTTGAACAAAAGTTTAAATTGGAGTATGTTCCCTCTAACGAACAAGTTGCTGACGTACTCACCAAACCACTACCCAGGGAGACATTTGAATACCTCAGATAGAAGTTGGGGGTAGTTGATGCATCATCTTGCTGCTGAATCTTATCTATTTTAGAGAAAAGTGGTTGTACATGAGTTTCATGAGGAGGATACACGTACATACGTAATTTTATGAATATACAGTCACATATATGTTGGTTTAAAGAAAAACAGTGGGCTGTCTTCAGGATGAAAAGAGTCTGATATAGGTATGGTAGAGACCATCTGGCATAGGCTCAGGGGGAGCATATATTCTTCTAATAATGCATTGTTGGCATTACCTTAGAAGATCTTGGTTTACATTCACAGTTGTTTTAATTTCAGGTGGAACAGGTGCATGAGGAAGAGCATGGTTGCTGATTGATGGCTATGATGATTGATGATTAATTGATGCTAGTCTTGCTATAGATATTTCATCTCTATGTCATGTATTTCTTTTCTTATCAAGGCCATGTAATGGCCTATATTGGTTTCCCTACTATGCCTGGGAGGATGAAGTAATGTTCTTGTCGTTATCATGTGTAAATTCTTGGTGTATCCCCACTTGGTTGGGTAGATGAGTCAATCCCCACTCGGTTGGGAGATGGATGTATGTATGAGCCTTTGGTGATAGGAAGGTCATGTATAATGTATAAAGTCATGTTTTCTTTTGTAAAACATATTCTTGTGGACCTTGCCTATAGTTAGGGGGAGCTTGGACAACACAGCATAATAGAGATTTCAACATGTATTCAGGGGGAGATGATTTTGAGTGACTTGGGGTTTCCATCAAGTCCAAAGGGGGAGATTGTTGACATTATGACTCAGGTTTGGAACTATGGCACAGGTGTTGTCCTTGATGGAAACTCACTCAAAGGGAATATCACAGTTCAGGCTCTCAGAATGAAAGAAAATGAGGTATATGCAAGTTTCTCTAAACAAAATCGTGTATACATGTAGGTGTACTGATCAAAAGGCGCGTATACATATGCACACACTTTCATGCAAAGAAAAGTGCATACATGTGGGAAATCTTATGTTTGGTCCAGGGTATTTAGTTTGACATATTTGAACCTATAGTTTTGGTCCTTGGTATTGCATCCAAAGTGTTGAACCCAGGTATTGGGTCCCCAGTATTGGTTCTCAATGGTTTGGACCATGGTTTGAGTAAGGCCTAAGTCTACAAAAAGGGGAGGAGATCATTTGGCAAGGATCAATTGTAGCATTAAATATCTTATGAAGAGTAAGATCTAGAATACTGTCATTGGGTTATGGTGCATAACTAGATCTGAATCAAGGAGGAAATTGAGCGCAAGGAGAAGGATAAGTTCTATTGATGGGTCAAAGATCTTAAGGCATTTTGAAGAGAAATATCTTTGTGTAATTTTTGATCTGTTATATTTGGCACATGATGAGATCTAAAAGTATGATAATCTAGGTATAACTAATGTTTGAATAAGTAAAATAGATAAATTATCTATTATAGATCTATACGCAGGTTTAGCGTAGCAGAGGTGCTTATACACGCTGGTTCACTAACTTAAAACAACGTATACGAAGGATGCCCTTGATACAGAAGTGTATGCATGTAGGTTCCACACATTGAAGTAGCGTATATCTCATGAAATATGTTTTAGCTGCCTCTGTTTATTACTGCAGTGTTCTGTGTTCATAATTGGTGTTTGGTTACTAGTACTCTTTTCTGGTTACAACATTCTGAGAAGTTATTGGTTGATTTAGTATTTGTTTGTACAAAGGAGGTTGGTTAATGCAGATATACTTGATGTTTTATTGATATTCATGGATCAAGTCTGAAAATTTATGTAACGTGGTCCTTGGAAGAAAAGAGAAGGTTGTAGCCTTCTATAGGTCAACACCTACATACTAGTACATCAGTTAGTATAAGAGCTAAGGGGCTTGTAGCTCCCTTCTAGGAGAAGCTGGAGAATGAGAGAAGGTTGTAGCCTTCTACAAGTAGTAGCCTGCGTACTGGTATAAGACTGCACCAGTACAGAAACATTGTAAAAGGAAGTTTCTAATTGAAAGAAGATATAGACGAATTGCACTAGGTGGTTTTCACCCACATTGGGTTTCCACCTTATATCTTGTGTTCTTATGTGTGATGGCTTGTTCTATTTTACTCTTTCTGGTTACTATTCATATGGTTTGATGCATAGATTAATGATCAACATCTGAAGAATAATTTAAATTACAAGTGTGCTTATATACGCTTGTTTCCTTAACTAAAGTTGCATACATACGTGGTATTTACTAACTGAAGTAGTGTATACAAATCTGATTGTTAAATGAAAAATAGTTGACCTGGTAGTACTAATTCACCCCCCTCTCACTATTATTCCCAACAGTTGTTGATAGATTCTAAAAACTAGCACACTTTATAGCCTGTAAAAATACAAATGAGGCAACTAACGTAGAAAACTTGTTCTTCAAATAAATAGTTATATTGCATGGATTATATACAAGTATTTTTTATGACAAAGACACCAAGTTTGTGGACCATTTACAAAGAACTTTATGGAAAAAGCTAGGAAACAGTCTCAACTTTATTTAAACATATCATCACCAGATTAATGGTGAGACAGATGTGGTAAATAAAATTCTTGGTAATATCTTGAGAATTTTGGTAAGTGAACGTCCCAAACAATGGGACCAGGTACTTATTGAAGAAAAAAATGCATATAACGACTCACCTAACAGAAGCACAAGATTAATTCCATTCCAAATTATTTATGTAATGCATCCAATAGGAATTTATGAGTTAAGGAACCTTGGAAAACAATAATTTAGAAGTGCATATGGTGAAGATTTTACAGCCAATATGCAGGAAATACAAGATCGATTCAAGGAACAATTACAGGAAGACAATAGTAAGTATAAATGAAGAGTAGATCCCAAGAGGAGACAATTATATTTTGAAGTTGGGGACATGGTTATGGCACATCCTCAAAAATAAACGTTTGCTAAAAAATAATATAATAAGTTAAAACTAAAAAAGATCGGAGCACACAAAATTTTAAGGAAATTTTCCGTGAATGCTTATGAAATAGAACTACCTAAAGGCTTTGGCATCTCACCAATATTCAATGTTTCAGAAATATACCTCTTTAAGGAACTAGTAAATGATCCTACAAATGCACCTATTAGTGATAAAGCTCAATGGGAGAAGCAACCAGCTTTAGCACCAACAAAACAAATTCAATCCATCATCGATAAAAGGGTGGCTAAAAGGACCAGCAATAAAGAGTATTTTCAATACTTGGTCAAATGGAAAAATCAACTAGTTCAACATGGTACTTGGATGACAACAACAAACATTTCAAAATATGGTACCAATGTTGAAGAATTCTAGAAGCAAAGCATATGAATGAATGTTTTCCTCCTCGGTAGTATGATGTAGGAGCATCCCCTACTTTGTATTTATTCAATTTGCATAATATTAGAAAGTTATAGATTTTATGAAGACTTATAGTATTTGTTCAAGAATAAGTAGTTAGGATAGACGTCTCTAATTTAGAGGATTTCTCTTAGCTTCCTCCAAATATCTAGGAAGGAGTTTCTCTTTGAGAATTCAAGATTTTTCCTCCTGCACAATAAATAGCCATGTAATTCATTTGGAAAATGAAGTTTGGAGAGAATAAATTTAATAGAATTATATGTTTGAGTGTTTCCTTATCTAGACTCTCTGTCACATGTTGTGTGGGGCACCCATGATTCTGATGAGAGAATGAATATGTTGATGGATCATATATTTCAAAGAGATTCCCTTTGATGCAAATTTTTATTTGACAATATTTTTATTATATTTACTTTTATCATGATATAAATTTTGGACATATTTAAAATAAAACTTTTTATTATTAATTGATCTCTTTAATGCATATTTCTATTTGACAACTTTTTATTTTATATTTTCTTTTATAATGATATAAATTTTGGACATATTTTAAATAGAACTATTTATTATGAATTGATCATTAATAAGCTAATTTCGGATTTTATATACATTTTTCATGATGATTATTATAATGTTGGCATAATATAATATGGAATTGGCTTCAAATTTTTAGGTTTTATGAAGTTGTTTTTTCAAGTTGTTTAATGAATAGTAAAATTAAAAATTACAAAACATGCTACATTTTGCATTCATGAATCTTACCATGGGGTAGATGTCTAAAGCAATCATAACTTAGAATTGCATTATAAAATATGGTATACATTTTTCATTCATGAATATATCATCATATTGTATAGAAGAGCTACTATGTGTTGGAAATAATACTGAGAGGGGGGTGAATAAGTATTATCTGATCAATAATTTTTCTTTTCTCAAATAGATTTATATACACTACTTCTGTAAATTGAAGTAGTGTGTACACCCAGCTATGATTAGAGAAACAAACATACACCCAAAAAACTTTTGATTTAGACAATTTATCATGTGTTGATATTTAAGCAGTGTATCAATAACTTATCAAACAAAGTAGTAAAAACATAATAAACCATCACACATAAGCAACACACATGAACACTAAGATTTAAGGTAGAAACCCAATGTGGATGAAAACCACTTGTTGTTGTCCTCTCTATCTTCTTTTAATAATAAGAAATTATGTTTACAATCTTGTAGTGGTGCAGACTCATACCAGTACACAGGCACCCACCTGCAGAAAGGCTACAAACTTCTCTCATTTTCCAGCTTGTACTGGAAGGGAGCTGCAAACCCATAGCTCTTGTGTTATCCAATGTGATTACTAGTATGTAGGCACCATCCTACAGAAGGCTACGGCCTTCTCTCTTCCTCCAGGGACAACGTTTCATAAATTTTTAGAATGGATGCTCCTGGTACACAACAATATACATGAAGGCCTCGTTTCATCAAATTTTCATACTGGACCCATAAAAAACTTTTAAACTCAAACTGCATCAACCAATGATCAGTTAATCTGAACAGTTAGATCACTGTCACCGGAACACTGTGCTGAACCCAAAAACCTGCATCATCATTCAAAACTAGCTGCAACCTCAAAAATCATGCATCAGAATGTATACACTACCTTATTGAACCCAACCTACCTGTGTATGCCACTTCCTGTAATCAAACCTATGTATACCCTTAAGACTACTGAAACATAAAATTTTTGAATCAAGTATGTACCAACTAGCAGTATGCTGACCATCCACTGTCTATTTGCAGAGCTTTACAAAGGAAGTAGCAAAGATCACCCTTCTCACTCATTCAATCAATCAATCAGATACCAAAATCCTTATACATTTAGTTTTACATTGAGATCTAAGAAGACTTCATTGACAAACATCAGTAAAACAACAAAATTGATTATATAGATCAGTCAGACCTGAAGAAGAGAATTTTCTTTTGTATATGATATTTTGAAGAGTAGAATCTGCATGTACACGCGCTTTTGTATAGACGAACCAATGTACAGATCTGCAAGTATTAACTCAAAACTTTGCTGCAATTCTAGACTTCAAACAAACCCAAATCATGATATTTAAAGAATAAAACATGTGTACATAATCAGATCTAGCCCAACCAATATCAGATCATTCAATAATAAGTAATTTTAGGTCTCATGATCTTGATCCAACATTGAATTCAAGGTGCAAAAGGTATTTCATATCAAATCACAAATATAGCCCTTGCAACATAAAATATACTTCAAATAGAAGTATTCCTCAGAAACGCATACACTTGTACCCTTGGCCTTATGATCTTGTCCTCCTTATATAACTTTAGGCCCTTTGTCAATACCTTGGACCAAAACCACTTAGGACCAATACCTTGGACCAAATACCTAGGGTCAATGCCTCGAACCAGATACCTTAGACCAAAACTGGTGGTCTGGTTGCAGGTGTAAGGGATAATCGTTGAAATCCAAAAATGATTTCCTCAAGTGCAAGTGGAAGTTCTTCTTCAATTTCCTTTTTAGTTTCAGTAATCTGCCTCCAACCTTAGATATTCTACTAAAACAACAGAATTGCTAAAATTACCTGAACGTTAGCACAACTTCACTTTCCCCAAAATCGAAAGGAAAAAAAACTATTGTTTATAAACTTCTCACATCCGCCTTTCTCTCAGCCTTTATCATGTTAATTCTTCACTGTCGATCCTCTTTCTTCAATCTGATGGTTGGTGCTTTTCCTGCTTGAAAACTACTTGGGTGATCCTCCACCATTGATCAAGCCTTCCTGATCCAATAGTTGTCACTTAATATCGTGGGGAGTTATTGTCAATGTTTATCAAGCCAAGGGCACACGAGAAAAGTTTTTTCTTCATGCTACATGTCAGATACTAAATGGAATCGCATGACTATCCCAAAATACCACTTACCTACTTGAGCCCGCGTGAAAACAATGTTCGCCTATGAAGACCATTTTTCTCCTTTGTTTAACTCTAGCACTTGTTTACACGTGACTACCATAGATCTAATGGTTTTGTTGATCAAATGGTTCTAGGATTCTTCGGGTTCCCTCACGAATTTATTAGGCTTTTCTCCTTCTGTTATGATTTTAGTGCTTCCTCCAGGCTTAGTCTGTGGTTAAGTTATACTTCTTTAAACATATCTCGACTATTTCAATACATAGAAATAAAGATTTAATCGTGATGACACAAGTTTATATTATCAACCCCGAATTCTAAAGGATCAAATTGGAAATTAAATAATACACAGAGATATTTGGAAGGAATCCAAGCCTCCGGGATTTAACCATTCATGTGCAGGATAAACAGAGATATATGGATATTTCAATTCTTTTACAATCTAATTCTCCACAGCCAGATCCAGTCAAGTCCTCTTACAATAGTTCGAAACTTACATAAATACTTTACATTCAACAATCCGGTTCTCAATCAATGGATTGAATCTATCTAATCCTGGATAAATACCTAAACTGCTTGATATTCTCCTCGAGAATCTCAACTAAGTCTGAACTACTTGGATTAATTACAAAATCATTCAAATACCTATATTCTATCTCCAATCCTATCTAGAAAACTTTGTAAATTCACAGCTAAGGGATCCCACTCCTTTCCTTGTAAATGTTTTTTGGATTTTTGAAATAAATGAAGCCTTTTTCTTCAGGCCTCATGCTCCTACATTAGAGACTCCTGAGGACAAAATTCTACATGGGCTCCTGTCCATGAGTTCTTTTACAGAACTGCCCAACTTCTATAGCATGGTATCTATCACCCAGGTAACATCAGCAATTGGTTGATCTTTCCACTTGACCAAGTACTGAAGATACTCCTATCCCCTTGTCTTCTTAAACACTCTTTTATCCAACATCTTCACTACCTGCAATGCTTTTGTTGTAGGTAACTATTTTACCCAATCCACCTCTTGTTCTTCCTTGTATTCTGCTGTGTCATTTGCCTGTCCCTTTTCATACTTGTACGAATCAACAACATTGAAAATTGGAGATATTCCAATACCAGGGGTTAATTCAATTTCATATGCATTTGCAAAAAAAATCCTTAAAACTCTGCATGGTCCAATTTTCTTAAATTTTAATCTGTTATACTCCCTTTTTGGAAATATTTCCTTCCTTAGGTGTGACAAAACCAAATTTCCAACTTCAATGTGACTTCTCTCTTCTTCAAATCTGCTATGTTCTTGTACTTTGTGTTGCTGTCCTGTAACTGTTATCTTACCTGTTCATGTATTGCTTGAATCTCTGAATCAAAATATTCTCCTTGAGCACTCCTCATTTTAGTTTTACCTGGATCTATTAATTGAAACACTCCTCTTGGGTGCATTCCATAAACTATATGGAATCAAATCTACCCTATAC
>Ga0115851_101484_pt1 | contig 12447 bp, 13 predicted proteins | sample InSIn2gowninarea_FD_83865 | JGI IMG/M metagenome (GOLD analysis project Ga0115851, IMG submission 83865)
TATATATATATATATAAACGCTCTGGGATTCGCTCCCAAACCGGGAGCTTCTGAAAATGTCGCTCTTGCACCCATTTTCGCTCCCGCTCCCAAGTAACACTGATTTGTCTTGTTGTTGCAAAATCTAGCAGGCCTTGGATAGGGGTACCCTACAAGGCTATTACTAGTCCAAGACACAACAATGGGGTAGTGGCCCACTGTCACCATAGCCAAAACCCCTTGCTCTTTATGGATTTTCAATAATGGGAGGGGTCTTGGTATGTGTATGGTCACCTATATTGATATTCTAAGGTTGAAGTATGAGGTGACATGAAAAGGTCTTCAAGGGAAAGTTCAATTTTAGGTTCAAGGCCCCTTTATGAAGAGGAGACAATTTACTTTCCTTGTAGAGGTCAGAATGGGGTACAATACCTAGGGCTTGGTTAGTAGGTTGAGTGTTGGGATGGCCAAAGGTCAAGGCAAGGAGAAAGGGTTTCCAAAAATGATTTCCAATAAGACAAAGGTACAAGGAACCCTCAAATAAGCCCCCAAGTTGAAGCTAGAAACAAACTAGGGCTAGTAACTAGGGGAAAGTAATAATTGAAGTGAATGCCTACCAAAAGAAGGTATTTTGTGGCAACCACTATCCTCTTGGCATTTAGATTCTCCAACTCCGAAAATTCCTCTTCCCTAGGAATTCACACCAATCCCTAGCTTGGCCACTTGGCCTTAAAGGGGCTGAATTAGGTTAAGGGAAAGAAGGAAAAAGTTTACGACTAAAAAATGGATTTGAGATAGGCCAATGCCTTTTCCTTGGGAGTATGGAGCATATGAGTTGATAGGATAACCAAAAGTTGCTAAGGAAGAAGCATGATTGATACCTGAGCATCAACAACCCTAGCATTGAGCAATTACCTATGCATTGAATCAAAGAGTTTTATGGATGAGTTGATCAAAGTTCACCACTAGGATTATCAACCACATGTTATTCATGAGTAATGTATGCAATAATGGCATCAAGATTCCATCAAATAAATTTTCAACAATTTAGGGCACAAAAGAAAACCCTAGATTCAAAACATTGCATACATTAGACATTAAGAAAATATTTATCCAATAAAATTCTCACTCACAAGATAACATGCATGTTGACACCTAATCATAGGGATTGGGTGAACAACTATAAATAGTGTAAATAAAAAATAAGAGAAAATGGAGAGTCATCGTGAGATGAAACTCAATAGTCACTCCCTCATGTATATAATTATGAACAACCTAAATGGATATACATAATCTCATTTGAGGGGTTACTTCTTGGCCTGACATGGTATCAGACCTAACTCCATTTGGCATTGCAGTCTGCCATTGTAACTCCCTTTTGCCATTTTTCAGAAATTTGCCCTGCAGTCTGCCATATTCTTCAGTTCTCTACCTTCTACATGATAACTGGTGTAACGCTTGGTTACCTCCCCTTGTAGCTCCCATACTTCGAAGCGCACTGTTTTATGAGGCTGCCAGCAGTCGTGGTGCGCTATCTGGCCCATAGAAGCATTCTTGCAGCATTTCGAATGCGACTCAGTGTATACGCTGCTATCTCTAGCCTCAGCGAACAGCTCTCTACTGTGTAACAACCCCTCTCCACGCTATTGCTGTTTCCATACGACCCTCGTCTCCATGCTATTGATGCTCCATACGGCCCCTCCTTTCATACGCAGACCAACATTTCCAGGATAATGGATGAGAATACAATAGATTTCTAATGCTGAATTCCAACAACAATAGATTTCTAATGCTGAATTCCAACAACTTCTCCATATGTTATTAAAACCTAATCAAATGTCGATACAAAACTTGATAGAGGTAGCTTTTGCTGCTCTTCCTCCCACGTTGTCGCTACTCCCTCCATACTGCATTTTTGACCAGAACTGCATTCTTGACCAGAATTGCACTTTTTTTCTTCAAAATATTGCTATTACAATGTAGTTTTTCTTTCTTTAACACCAGAGTGAAAATATTTTATATATTGGCAGTAGAAGTATATTTTTTTTTTTACAGTGCACAGTTTAAAAAAAAAATGCATTCATTGATATCTATTGTGGGAGTGGTTCTCACGGGCAAGGAGAACTATCCATAATGGTCACAGAAAATCAAACACACTCTCATTTTTAATGAGCTGTGGAAAGGAGTGTGTGTTGGAGATGAAGACAAAGAACCAGAACAACCTACCTTAGACAAGGAATTCGCCATTTGGGAAAATAAGAACAACAAGGCTTATGCCTTGATTGCAACATCAGTAAATGAAGAGGTGAGTCGCCATATTTTACCATTTTGAAATGCTTTCAAAGCCTTAAAAAACTGAAGGAACTCTATGACTCACACTCTGCACTTGAAGTAGTTCAACTCATGATTAAATTGTTCAGCCTTGAATTACAAAATGATGATCCTCTTGCTCTTGCATTAGAAGTAAAATCTATTATGCATGATATCAAAGTCACTAATGTTGAACTAGACATTCCTCTGATAGCTTTTGTCAAGGCACTTTATCCCACTTACTCAAATTATCTTGAGTCATTGCAAGCAAATGGAAACCTCAAAGAAATTACCTTTGACTCCCTTGTGAAAAAATTGCTGAAAGAGAGAAAGCTTTTGGGAAGAAGACAGCTCCTCAGTCTTCTGAAGAGACTGTGTGTCTTGCACATAGAGAGAAGAATCTTGCTCAAGATTCTTCCAGAGGAAGAGGTGGTCGAAGAGGAAGAGGAAGAAGAAATTTCAGAGGTAGGGGGGCAGACACTCTCAAGGAGAAAAGTCAGATTTGCATTGCATACGTTGCAAAAGAGATGGATGACATGATGCATCCACATGCAAGTTGTCTTGGGACAGAATTGAGCAGGAAAGAAACCAATCAAAAGGTAAAACTAATGACAAAGAGAAAGGTAAAGCACTTGAATCCGATCACTATGTTGTGGCACACTGTAATATTGGAGTAAATGAAGACTTATTTAATGCTTCACTTGCTTCTTGGAAAAATGATTGGTTGCTTGATTCAGGAGCAACTTGCCACATGACCTTTAGAAGAGATTTTTTTGTAGAATTTACTGACAATGTTGATGGAGCATTATACTAAGCAGACAAATCAAAACTCAAGCCATCAGGGCTTGGCACAATCAGGTTTAAATTGCTTGGGAGCGGGAGCGAAAATGGGTGCAAGAGCGACATTTTCAGAAGCTCCCGGTTTGGGAGCGAATCCCAGAGCGTTTATATATATATATATATATATATATATATATATTATATTTTGATACATATATGTCAACAAAAACATGTAGAATGATGAATTAGATATAAAAAAAAAACATAGATTGATCATTGAACCATATAACAACAATCATCTAGAACTTATAATCTTCATCAACCACGTCCACAAGTTAGTAACATACAACATATTGAGTCTCATGAATTATGATTCATCAATCTTAAAGTTTCAACTTCAAGCTTTCAAAATTGAAAATTCAATATATAACATTTATCATCATTGATCACCAAAGTTGTACTTGTAAGCTAAGTTTAACCATTACAACAAATAATATCTAGCATGAAATGAAATGTTATAAAATGAAATGAAATGAAACAACTTTCACGAAGCATCATATTCATAGTTCATTACCAATGAGTTATAATTGCCAACTTCAAACTTCAAACTTAAATTGTCATATATTGTTTACAAAAATATCATAATAAATATGAAAGAGTCAATAGTTATAAAAACTACTAGAAACTAGAAAAGACAAGTAAATATGTCATCTACATCTTTGTCTTGCCACCACGAATAATGTCCAATTTCTGAGCAGGTCGTGGTGGTCTTCTAAGAGTCTCCCACAGACCCACGACCAGAACCAGAAGGCACATGCCCTCCACGTGAGGATGTACATGGAGGCAGCGACAGCAAAGGAACAAGACTCGGAACTCGAGCACTGCTATTGGATGGTGGAGGTGGCATGGTTGTTGCTTCATCTTCCTCTCTCATAAGTTTTGCTTCCAGTTCTTCAAGATGTATAGTGCCATCTTCCAAATTATCATCTTCTGGGTGGTTGTCCCAAATTTTATATGTTGGATCCTCATAAGCCCAATCACAATAATGACTCAACAACCTCAAGTTGTAGTGCACATAAACAGAGCTTTCTGCCCATTTTCATTGAGTTTGTTTCTTCTCACATTATGTATGAAGCTGTAGGTGCTCCAACACCTCTCTATAGAAGAAGTATTTACTGTCAGGCCAGGAGTAACTCCAGTTTGGCAGAAAACTCAGAAAAACTGATTCGTGTATTATTCCATAGGTAACCCATTGTTATATACATTAGGGAGTGATGGTTCAGTTCATCTCCCGAGAACTGTTCACCTTCCCAATTTATTTATTTACATAAAAATCCCAATCATGAAGATTAGGTGTCAACATTCCCCCCCTTAATCTGAAGGGATGTTGGTGAGTCCAAGCATCATTCTGAATCGTTCAAGCTTTTCCTTTCCAAGTGCTTTGGTGAAGATGTCTGCAATTTGCTCATTTGTGGAACAATGACGGAGATGGATTGTTTTGGCCTCAACATGATGTCGAATCAGATGATATTTAGTATTGATATGCTTTGTTCGATCATGGAACTTTGGGTTCTTGGCCAATTTTATTGCAGAGGTGTTATCAATCATGAGTAGAGTTGATTGTACTTGTTTTACCTGCAAATCATCAAGAATTTTCCTGAGCCACACAATTTCTTTCGTTGCTTCAGCTGCTGCTACGTATTCTGCTTCTGTTGTGGAATCTGCTGGAACTGATTGTTTGCGTGATCTCCAGGAGACAGCTCCTGATCCAAGACTCATAGCATATCCTAAGGTAGATACCCCAGTTTCTTTGTCTCTATCGAAGTCTGAATCAGAGTATCCAATCAAGTTGAAGTCGTCCACCTGTGTATACTTGATTCCAAGGTCTTGAGTTCCCTTCAAGTACCTTAGAACTCTTTTTGCAGCAGACCAATGTCCCTCACAAGGCTTTTGCATGAACCTGGAGAGGATTCCAACAGTAAATGAAATATCTGGTCTGGTAGTAGTGAGGTAGATGAGACTTCCTACAAGTTGTCTATACTTTGTTGCATCCTCAAATTCATTTCCTTCAACAGATGTGAGCTTTAAGTTTTGTTCCATTGGAGTAGAAAGAGGATTGCACTCTGTCATGCCAAATCTGTTTAACAAATCTCCAATGTATTTCTTTTGAGAAAGAAATATGGATTTTGGATATTGGGTTACTTCAATGCCAAGATAGTAATGAACATAGCCCAAATCAGTCATTTCAAAACTTTTCCCCAATTCCTTCTTTATGGATGCAAGGTAGCTTTCATTGTTCCCTGTCATTAAAAGATCATCTACATATACCACAAGATACACAATTGTTTTGCCAACTTTTTTGACAAATAAAGTTGCATCATCAAGATCAAAATGATTGAAGTTGAGTTTCAGAAGATGCTTAGTTAGTTTTTCATACCAGGCTCGCGGTGCTTGTTTGAGGCCATACAAGGATTTCACAAGTTTGCATACTTTATATTCATGTCCTTTCACAGCAAATCCTTCAGGCTGGGACATAAAAACATTCTCTTTTAGATCTCCATTCAAGAATGCAGTTTTTACATCCATTTGATGGACTTTCCAACCGTTCTGAGCTGCTAGTGCAAAGAGTGTCCGGATGGTGGCCCATTTTGCTGTGGGGGCAAAAGTTTCCTCATAATCGACCCCTTCCTTCTGTGCAAAACCTTTTGCCACAAGCCTAGCTTTGTGCTTGTCAAGAGAGCCATCAGCTTTGTACTTGTTCTTGTAGACCCACTTGCAGCCAATTGGTTTGGTTCCAAATGGAGGATCAACCAGCTTCCAAGTGCCATTCTTTATGAGAGCATCATACTCTTTTTGCATCGCTTCTTTCCATTCATCATGAGAAGCAGCTTCTTTGAAGGAAGTTGGTTCAAAATCTGTAGACAAGTTCAATTCACAATCATAAGTAACATCCATATCAACAGGGGAATTAGAGTCATCTACATCACCTCCATTTTGTCGGTTTGAATTTCTGGTTCCTGTTTTTCCAATTTCATCAGGATGAACACTTTCAAGTGTCTTTGTCAGCCACTTTGGGGGACCTTTCTCAGATGGTCTAGGCTGCTCTGTTGATTGAGTTGGGACTGAATCAAGATTGAGTCTCCCAATTCTATCAATTACATCACTTAAAGGATCATCCGTTGTTAGAGTTTCATGCAGGGGAGATTGTTCTTCAGAAGAAGATTCCACATGTTGATCTAGTATAGGAATCCCCCCTTCAAGATGTGGAATCTGATTATCAAACTCTTGAAATGATTTCGTTTTTGTGAATCTATCCAAGCAATCAAGTTGCGCTCAACAACATTGTCAGATTTGGCTGATTCAAGAAAAATGACATCTCTAGATACAACAAACTTTTTATTTACTTCATCATAGAGACGGTATGCTTTGGAGGTGTTTGAATACCCCAGGAAGATACACTTACGACTTTTAGCACCAAGTTTGTTTCTGTGTACCTTTGGTATCAAAGCATAACAGGTGGAACCAAAGATCCTGAGATGTTTTACCGAAGGAACATGTCCATACCACAATTCATAAGGAGTCTTGTTTCTTATAGCATTAGATGGACATCTATTCTTTATATATGCAGCACATAGAACAGCATAAGCCCAAAACATTATCTTTACATTTTTGAAGAAAAGCATGGATCGTACCATATTCAAGATTGTTCTATTCATTCTTTCAGCTACACCATTCTGTTGAGGATTATAAGGCACAGTTGTTTGATGTTTGATCCCATGTTGGCGAAGATAGTTTTCAAATTCATTTGATGTATATTCTTTTCCATTATCAGTGCGAATAGACCCAATATGAGATTGTGCATCATTTTCAATCCATTTATGAAAATTCTTGAATGTTTGAAAAGCATCAGATTTGTTCTTCAATAAATAAACCCAACACATTCTGGTGTAATCATCAATAAATGTCATGATATATTTATTTCCATTTGCAGAAGGAACAGGCATTGGACCACATAAATCTGAATGAATGAGTTCAAGTTTCCTATGTGCTCTTGAATGTGAATCATGAAAACACTGTTTGCTATGCTTTCCTAGAATGCAAGCATCACATTGCTTATGTTTCCTAGGAATTGTAGGCAAACCAGCAACACCACTTTTCTTCAATAAGCGGAGACTGTCATAGTTTAAATGTCCAAATCTAGCATGCCATAATAAACTTGATGGAAGTGTACCTTCTTCATGATGAGAAATATATGAGAAATGTTGTGCATGAGCAGAGGTTCCTTGCAGTTTGAGAAGCCTTTCTTCTTCTATTCCCCTCATGACAAGTGAGTGGTCAGAAGCTTTTCTTACCTCAAGCTTGCCATCAAACATATGAATGGAGTGACCTTGCTGGCGGATGTGGACCAAGGACAGCAAGTTTCTCTTAAGCTGTGGGAGATATAGAACATGATCCAGAAGAAAGTCTGGAAGACCAGGCAGTTTAAGCCTGATTGTGCCAAGCCCTGATGGCTTGATTTTTGACTGATCTGCAAAATATACTGCTCCATCAACATTCTCAGTGAAATCTTCAAAAAAAACTTTTCTATGAGTCATATGACAGGTTGCTCCTGAATCAAGCAACCAATCATTTTTCGAAGAAGCAAGTGAAGCATTAAACAAATCTTCATTTACTCCAATGTTACATTGTGCCTCAATATAGTGAGTGGATTCAGGTGCTTTACCTTTGTCTGTATCATCAGTTTTACCTTTCTGCTGGTTTCTTTTCTGCTCAATTTTGTCCCATGGTAGCTTGCATGTAGAAGCATCATGTGATCCATTTCGTTTGCAGCGAATGCAATGCAGATCTGCCTTTTCTCCTTGAGAATGTCTGCCCCCCCTGCCTCTGAAGTATCTTCCTCTTCCTCTTCGTCCACCTCTTCCTCTTGTAGAATCTTGAGCAGGATGCTTTTTTTTATGAGCAAGGCACACAGTTTCTTCAGAAGATTCAGGAGTTGTCTTCTTTCCAAAGGCTTTTTTTCTTTCAGCAAACTTTTTCACAAGAGAGTCAAAGGTTATATCTTTAAGATTTCCATTTGCTTGTAAAGACTCAAGATAATTGGAGTAGATAGGATAGAATGCCTTGAGAAAAGCAATAAGAGGGATATCCAGCTCAACCTTAATGGATTTAATATCATGCATTATAGACTTTACTTCAGATGCAAGAGTAAGAGGATCATTATTTTTCAGTTCAAGAGTGAAGAGTTTAATCATGAGCTGAACAACTTCAAGTGCAGAATGTGAGTCATAGAGTTCTTTCAGCTTTTGTAAAGCTTCAAAGGCAGTTGAATATGATGAAATATGGCAACTTACTTCTTCATTTACAGATGCTTTAATGCATAGGCTTTGCTGTTCTTGTTTTCCCAAATGACGAGCTCTTTGTCTGATGTAGGCTGCACTGGGTCATTGTCTCCTTCTCCGACACACACTCCTTTCCACAACTCATTGAAGATGAGGGTGTGTTTTATCATCCGGGACCATTCAGGATAGTTCTCCTTGCCAGTGAGAACTATTCCTACCGAAGTCAAGTTTCTATAAGTTGAAGATTGGATAGCAAGTAAGATACAATCAGACCGATGCTCTGTTCATTCCCTTGTTTGCAAATGTGTATACAATCACTCCCAAGCGGGCGCCAAGCTTGAATATACGTTCAATGCTTGAATATAGTGAGCGGATTCAGCTTTAAAATGGTGTTAGTAATGCAAGCGCATTCAGGCATTCAAACATTAATAATGTTGCGCATTCAATAAAACGATAATACCACTGCGTCGATGGCAATTGAATAGGCGTTTGCAGGAAGGCAAAACGTCAATCGCTGTTGCCAGGGATCGAACCCGGGTCACACTTGAGTACAGCCGTCGATTTTGGAGACCAAGAAGAAGGCTTCCCCCCGCTCGGCAACCGGTCTGCATTCCATCCCAACAAACAGCAAATTGAACGACTGTAACCCCGATGTGCAGCGAAGCCGATTGAATCTCAGCCTCGAGGGTGCATCCCTCCCCCAGATGAAAAAAGATCAGGAACCACTCCTTCAAAAACGCGCACAATGAACACTCACCGAAGCACTCTCCAGAGTTTTGGGCAGTATCTAGACTGATCAATTATCATGGAAACAGCAACAGCAAAGGCGTCGCCACTGGTGAGAGTTCAGGAGATTGAAAGATGATGATGGCAATTGAACAGAGCGACAGTAGTGCTGGCATTCAGAGCTGGTATATCGGCCTCAGCATTAGGTAGACAACGTTCTGCGTGCCACCTTAACCAGAGAGGGCGAGGAAGAAATTATGGCATGGTCTGACTGCTCAGAGAGCGACAGAGGCAGAGGCAGAAATGATCAAGAGTTACAACTATTTTTAGAACTGGCTCTGATACCATGTCAGGCCAGGAGTAACTCCAGTTTGGCAGAAAACTCAGAAAAACTGATTCGTGTATTATTCCATAGGTAACCCATTGTTATATACATTAGGGAGTGATGGTTCAGTTCATCTCCCGCGAACTGTTCACCTTCCCAATTTATTTATTTACATAAAATTCCCAATCATGAAGATTAGGTGTCAACATTTACAACCTATGAGAGAAATTTTTTTTTGCCAATTTTGGCAAAAGTCCCTGGCCGCCATATGTTTCCCACCATGTGAGAGCACCAAATATGTCTCTATCTTCCATTGCATGGAAGGAACCAAACAAACTAGTGCAACTGAAGTATCTGCCTAATTCAAGACGCAAACTAACACATTCCTCCCTATCATGTATCAACTTGTCTAATGCTTGCAAATATCCTGTAGATACCTCTTCATCTATATGGGGTTTGACCCTAACCCCACCCCTTGGTGCAAGTTGGCCCAACCAAGATGCAGAGTAGTATTTTGGCGTAAGGATATACGCCAAGGCATGTAGTGGAACATTAAGTTTATCCCACCGTGTACACACACAATTGTGAATCAGTGTATACAAGTTGGGATCATCTTTCTGAACAATATCTTTTATTTGCCCCAACATGGTATCCATCTACTCATACACCTCCCCAATCACTGGTTTATCTGTATCTACAAACTGAATCATGTGATAAATGGGCTTGGTGAATTCCAATATTTTCCTCACATGTGCCCAAAACATACCATCAAGAGCGGTCTCCTCCACCTATTCAAAACCTTGCCTGTCAGCTGCATTTGTAGCCCTTTCCTTTAATACCTGTCAGTGTGGATTTGATACCATGCTAGCCAATGACTCTCTTACTTTCAAAGGGCGCCTGAAAGTGAAGTAATAGCTACCAAATCTAGTCTTCGCAATCTTCAACAACTCCAATCTTGAGTGACTACGGAAAAGGCCATGGGAATTGCTATGATTTGTAATAAATTTTATCATTTCTTTGCCTCTCTTATATAAATCAGCAATCCATTTGTATTGTTGGTTTTTGTTCTTAATAATATCATGCATCAAAAGGTTCATAGTGTGAACCAAACACCCAAACCAAAATATGTTGGGGTATTTATCCTCAATAATTGCTCATGATGCCTTACAATTAGGAGCATTATCAGTGATGACTTGGATGACATTGTATGGCCCAATATGGTCAATTGTTTCAAGTAATGGTTCTACAATGTTGATGTCGGTCTTGAACTTGTCTGAGTAATCATATGCTGAAAGAAAGATGGCACCACTAACAGACACAGCAAGAATACTTATCAATGGCTTGCCTTTTACATTTGTCCATCCATCAGATACAATGGACACCCCATTGTCTATCCAAGAACTTGTCATTCTCCTCAAAGTGTTATAGCTCTGACACCACTTGTTATAGCTCCGATACCACTTGTTATAGATTTGACCCAGAAATACTATAGATCTGATATGAAAATATAAGATAATGCAAATAAACCCAGAAATAATATGAAATGATTCTTTATTGATCAAACCCTTAAGGTAGGGAAACACCATACATTCACTCCTGAAGGAAGGAGAACACTCCACAAGCCATATGTCTGTTCATACAATAATCCTTCACAATATCTCCATGTGGAGTCTCTAGCCTCTATATAGGCCTCATACATACAATACCATGGATTATTACCATGGTTCCCTCATACCATCGAACTAATGCCATGGGCCCATTACATTATTACTAACTACTTGTGGTCCCTTACATGATATGGGTTAACCACCTTATTTATTACTATGGCCCATCCCATTATTACATTATTACCTTGGGTACCTCCCTTTGTACCCCATATTATCCCCCCTAGGTATATAACATTCCACCCCCCTTAGCATGTTTCATCCTCGAAACATGGGAAGAACCCTCGATCTCACACGTGCATCTAGCCATCCAAGAGAAAGGTGAACCCTTGATCTCGCTGGTGCCTCGCTCGCTTGAGATGGAAGCTGAGTATGGTAGCTCTTCTATGTTGATGTGTAGTAGGTGGATCTTCGCTTCTCTCTATCTGTCCTCTGGGGGTTGTTGTCCTTGTGGCTGATTGGTTGCCATCTTGTTGGTTGTTGTCTTGCGGGGTGATGTGGGTGATGATATGTTGAAGTTTTAACCCACGGTGTCTTTTTCTTTAATTCACCCCTTACTGGAGCCTGACTGTTATGTTGTGGTGCCTACTGTGGTGTCTTATCTTCCAATATTACTTTCACCACTGAGCCCTCATCTGATGTATCGGCACCTGTAACCTTTTTTGCTTCAGCCTCTGTTTGTGTTTGATTGTCAACCATCAACTGCTCATCATCTGATATGTCAGTCCTGGAACATCTTCTGCGTCAACTTCTGTGGACTCTACCTGTTTATTGATGGAAATGTCCTGTAATGTAATTTTCTTCTTTTTATACCAGAGCTTTAGGAATTTCTTCTGCACGTTAATATTTATAGTACCCACTGATTCCATCCACGGGTATCCCAAAACAACATCCATATTATCTGTCTCTGAAGTATAAAAATCACCATACAACACATACTTATCCATAACATTGTTTTACAACCCGGCCGGTTTGACTCCGACTCGGCCGAGTCAAACCGAGTCATTAAAAAATTTTGCTACCCGGCCTTTGACTCGGTCAACCCGGCCGAGTCCGTATTAACTCGGTCCGAGTCGATGAAACCGGCTGGGCAGCGAAAAAACGGTTTTTTAATCACTGTTTTGGTAATTTTTTTAAAAGTTAACTGTAGTTAGTGGATTCCAAAGGGTTATGGTAAGTTGTTGAATGCTTTTGGGGTCCATTTCCCCCTCCCAAACCCTATTTAAGCAACCCCAATCCTCTCATTCACTCACAGCAGTCTTATGCATTTGAGTGAGAGTGTTCTTTGAGAGTTAGTGAGTTGTTCTTGAGCTGTTCTTGAGCT
>Ga0115851_101485_pt1 | contig 12446 bp, 9 predicted proteins | sample InSIn2gowninarea_FD_83865 | JGI IMG/M metagenome (GOLD analysis project Ga0115851, IMG submission 83865)
AGGAGCCGAGGGATGATCCACAAAGGGGTTCTGAGTCCCCTCAGGGGATGTGGAGATTGTGGCTTTTACTTGAATCGCCGGGGGTTCAAAACAGCCGGCCGGCCGAAACCCAGACCCAGGGGGAGCTTGTGATCCAGAAACAGGGGCCGCCACCGAAGGGGTTGGAAGAACTGTGGAGAGGGGCAGGTGCGGATCAAGGGATAGCTGGTGGGGTGAGGAGGTAGATAGGATATGGAGGGTACCAGGTGATAGGGGAGGTGCTTCCAAACCTGGCGAGAAATCAGAAATCCGTGCAGAGGTCGATGGTTCCGGTATATATTCGGGCAAAGAGACCACGGGCGAGGTGTCCTGCGGAAAGGAGTCTGAATCCCCTGGAAATTGTGAAACCAACACTAAGAAATTAGGGTTATCAAAAATGACCTGGTCTTCGAGCGGATCTGCGGAGTAGTCAACTAGGTCGGTCTCCATGTGACCTTCCATCTTTGCTAGCGGGAACGGAACGCACAATAGCGATGCGAGGACGGCGGGGAAAAACGACACGGGTGCAACAGTGCGAAACGGCGAGAAAACGGTGAGAGACAGTATAACCCTCATGCGCCTGCGGTATCAACAGGTGCCCTAACCCTTGTTAACCGAGACCGGCGCGCTCCATCTTTCCAACATCTTCACACTCTCCTATATATATATATATATATATATATAGATATATAGTATTTGATAATGAGTTCTAAGTGGTATATATAAAACCATTTATCGACTTTTATTTTCTTATAATGAGGTTTAATATAAATGTATAAATTTAACATTTTTTTTTGAAATAAAACTCTATGTAAAATTAAATGATTTTCATAACAACACATGGAATAATTAATTGGTAATGAATGTTAAGTAGATTGTTCAAGTTCATGTAGGATATGGGTCAAAAATACATGTAATTAAACTTTCTACAACATATGACATTTGATTTTCCCACGCTATTAACATTTGGTAATTATTTGTAATTGAAATAATCTCATAGAAGCCAATAAGACAAGTATGTATTAAATTCTATCTAGTATGTATGTATGTATACATGCAGTTTTTTTTTGAAATAAAGTTCTTAATGCAAGTACAAATATACTTTTTAGAAAACTAATAATTTAAAATCAATTGTTGATGAGTTCTCGCTGGTTTATTCTATTTTGAATTGACAACTTTTTCTAACTATGCATTCTTAAATCAATTATTTCTATATGTAATAATGTCATATAAGTCATTGAGTCAAGAAACCATTAATTGATTTTTATTTAACTATCATGTAGTTTAATATGAATGTATAAATGTGACATTGTTATTTCTAGAATAAAAATCCATGTAAAAAATGCAATTTATAATAAAACATGGATTAATGAATTCACAATGAGTATTAAGTAGACTATTTAAGCTAATTCAATAGATGAGCCATAAATGGATGGCTTTAAACTTTTTGCACCATATGACATGATTTTCCTATCAAGATTAACATTTTGTAAACTTGATTAACATTTTGTAAAACTCAATCCTTAAAGAAACTATTTGTACTTAAAATAATCTCATATAATCCAACAAGACTTAGAAGCTATTTATTCAATTCCATTTAGTTATATGTATTGATATAAGTTTATAAATGTAATTTATTTTTGAAATAAAGCTCTTAATGTAAGTAAATATGTATCTTTTACAAAACTAATTAGAATTAACTGATAATGAGCTTTAAATGGTTTATTTAGACTGTATGAAAAATCAAGTCCCATAGATGAATGCATTTTAATACATATTTAACCTTCAAAATCAATATCTTAATGATAATTTATTTGTATTTACATTAAGTATTTAATAATTAAAGAACACGACCCCAAATGCGGGTGTATAGCATAGAGATCAAAAGGATGGCAGCGAAAAGGCATAGAAAGTGGCTTAACGCAAGTGCCAGCTAGCATCGCACAAACCATGATTTGATATCACCGTCAATAAACATTAATGCAGCCATTACGCAGCTCACCAACTCCTGTAGATATGTAAGTATGGTGGATACTCTGCACTGTAAGTTACTTTGTCCCGCTCCTCTCTCCGGCACTTGTAGGTTTGGCAAGGTGGAAGATAGCCCATGCTAGCAACGGTCTCAGAATCCAAACGAGGACAAGCGTAGGGGTTGGTATGCTTCCAACTCCCTTGGTCGCCACCTCTCAATCCTTTCCTCAGACGGCTGTTTAATTCCTCCAGAATTCCTCAAAATGTCGAAGTTGCGAACCAGAATGATTAGCAAACGGGGCGGTTCACGGGGACGTGCCTCCCATCAGCCCTCCTCTTCTACCTCAGAAACTTCGTCAAAGGCCTTGAATTTTCGGTTTGACAGGTATCCAGCAACAAGAAGCGGTCGCGGCATGGGTCCTGGGCGTTTCCTCTCAGACGAGCATTCTCTTCATCCCAACACCCAGACGGTGCACTTTCGTTTCCCGAGCACCCTTGGCCACTCCTCCATCATAGCCTCAGTTACTGTTGAGCTGAGTGAAGCTACTGAGGATTGGGAGGCTGATAGTTCGGGACACCCTTCGGATCCAAGAATGGAAGACCAGATGGCTACAATGCAGACTTTGAATGCTCAAAGGAACACCCAAGGAGGTTCTGCATCTCAGGCAGCGCCCTTCCAAGCTGGTCCTAGTGCCCCTTTAGGTGGAAGTCCTTCAGAAAAATAGGGCCAAGCCTCTGAAAGTGAAGAACCTGATCGTTATGACTGTCGCATAGTCGAAGAACCACCTTCTACACAGCATGAAGAATGATCAGGTTAGTGCCTCAAGGTTTTTGTCCAATTCTGTTTGAAGTCACTCACTCTCATCCAAATTCACATCCTTTTCATGGTTCTAGCTCTCAGAACTTCGGTCTTCAATTTCGGCTTTACCGGTTACCCAGGTGTGGGCGGTTTACTAAAGTTCCAGTTCAGAATGTTAATGGGTCATTTTTTTGGCAGCGGTTGTGCTATTCCTTTCTCTGGTCTTGGTATTCTTTTAATGTTTTTTAGATGTCTCAAGTCTCAAAGTAAGTCAGTATGCTGGGTTTTGGTCAATATCCCCAGCAATTTTTGTAAGCATGCCAATACAATGGCTAGAAATCTTGAGGCATTTGCCTCTCTGTAACAAAATTTTTGTATCAATATAGAAGTAGTCATATTCAGAAAAATAATTAAAGAACACGAGGACTTATATAAATTTCAACTAAAATCCATGTGTTATGTTTCACAGTTATTTTTTCCCCATTAAAAAATCTTTTCATTTTCTCCTCTTAGTGAAAGTAATGGTCAATCATGGCTTTCCATACAATTGAGACTAGTATTTACATACATTGAGACTATTATTAGTTTTGAAAATGTTTACAAGGAGATATCAATATCCACACTATCATCAACTGTACTAATATTTGAAAACCCTTTCCTCCACTACTTCCAAGAAGACCACTAATTCTTATTTACTTCAATTTGTGACACCATCCATCACAATGTAATGACTTGAGTACCCATTTAAGAACTCTCATTTGATGTACTTGGATTTGAGTGGAGATATATCAATGGTGCCTAACCTTCTTGAAATACCTAGATCAACAATGCCTAACTTTTATAATGGATGCATGGATGCTACGAAGATGGATGATCAGCCCCTCATTAGTGCTTCATAAAGGCACAAGGGGACCATAGGAAAATTGAGCACGAAAACATTTTACTAAGTTTTTAGTATAATAGTTTCAATGCAATGCAAGGGACACACATCCTTTCCATTTACACTAAGATCCTCACATCGCCATGTTTCAATCAATAAATCTGTCGTAGGTTGTGGGAAACTGGGTTAGAGTCATCAGACACAAAATTCAAACATCGAGGAATCTAGTCCGTGATCTGTAACTATAACATCTTCATTGGATGTTAGACATACTAATATGATTTAGCTTAAATCAATCACTTCTAAGAGTTTGATTTCACACTCCTATTGTGTATTGATACTATTGTACATAACAACTCCGTGTTTGACCTGTTCATGATGTCTACTTGGTTTGAAGTTACTAAAATTATTTTTATGGTGAATTAAGTTAATATGGCGATTTACAAAAGAATGAATGTTGTTGAAGGCCTTGTAATAGAAACATCCAAATTTAATGAAATATGTGTTCTCATCCAATGCAAGAAACAACAACATTCAAACCTTGTATCGCACCAACGAAAATCTATCCTCCTCCACCGTAAGCATCCACCCAAATGACTGAATCATCCACCCAAATGGTTGAATCAATGTTCCTCGAAAGCCCCAACAATTATATATATATTGTCTTAGACATATCATTGTTTCTCTCTCCAGATATATCGACAACACTACTCTATAGGAGAGAAAAAAATTATATGAGCATATTACATCTTTTCTAAAGTTGTCTTGAAGCAACCAATTATATGCAATGGGAGCATGTGGGTTACATCCAAGCCAACATGCCACCCAAATATTTATTTTTTATTTCTATTATTTTTTGTCTGACCATAATTTTCTTTATTGTTTTAATCAAGTAAATAAATAATACAAAGATAAATATAAATTTATATAAATATAAAAATTAAGTAATTAAAAATCATAAAACAAAAAACCAAGAGTTGCATACATGAGGGCACGTGTCTATCCCAAGAGGTAATATGTTGAAGCCTATACTTGCATTAGAGATACCCCTTTATTCATGAGGATTCCCCGTGATGGCTCCTAATCATTTCTTTTTCATTGTTCGAAGGGTTGTTGGTGGAATCGATGCAGGGCTAGATGCTAAAATATGTTAGGATAGTTTTATAAGGTTTAAATGTCTATGGGGAAAATTCAGGTGAGCGAGGTCAATGGTATCGCCTATCTGTTCTATACCTACTACAACCGAGGAGGAATGGTCATACCACTTTTGGTGCTATGGAGCTGGACTTGTGACTATAACTGATAGTAATCTTCCTTGTCGTTTCTAAGCTTGCTGAAGATCTAAACTATGGAATATGTGTAAATTCACCATTGTCATATACAGGAACAACATCATTTTGTATATTTTATCGTTGCAATTATATGAAGATATATATGGTCTCCATTGTTTTGGAATATTTTTATAATGGTGCATTTTCTATTGCAGTAAAAATGTTAATGAGTGGTATCTCAACCTTGGTTACTCAATAACTCGGTTACTAAGTCGTTCCTACTCTATTTGTTCCCCTTTCTTCCATCATACAATTATCTTGAGTTTTATACTGAATTTCTTTCACTTGGAAATTGTGTGTAATATTCAAGTTTAACTTTTGTTTTTATTTCGTAGATAATTAAAATTTATCCTAGCAATAAAGAATATACTAAATTCTGGCTAATGAACAACCTAACAATTTTCTGCAAGGCTCAAAAGAGTCCCGAAGGAAATGTTGTAGCTAATGTTTGCCAAAATTCTATAAGGAATCCTTCAAATTTCCAATCAATCTCCTTACTCTTAAATAGTTCTTCTTCAACCCCCAAAACTCCCAACATATAAAATTGGTGTAAACAGTAAACAATAATCGATTACTTTCAGGTTCTGTTATGAATTTCTTTTTATTCTTTAAACTATAAATAGTATATGGTGAAGTCCAATATATGCATTGTTACTAATACTTAAGTTGTATATCTGGAATGCATTGTTACTAATACTTAAGTTGTATATCTGGAATTTTTGCATAGGACATACAGTTTGTGTATTCTATGTAAATGGTTATGCTGAAAACTAAATACTCTATCGTTCATTTTAGTGAACATTATGAGAGTCTCATATCAGTAACTAAATTATGTTGCACATAGATATGTTAAATAGAAATAATATGATCAAAGCGCTTCAAATTATACTTCTGGTGTTCAATATTCATTTATCCATACATGTTTCAATATAGGAATTTTCTCCATATAATTTTCTACATCTAAAACACAGTATCATACATTAAAACGTAGCCTGAGAAAATTTAGTTGTCGAGAAAATCTGAACATGGTCATCTGGGAGAGCTTGTAAATAAATGTTAAAGGATGGCTTGGCTTTGACTGTGTTGAAGAATTTCAATGAATAAGAAATGATTGCTAATTTGATCTAGTTTTAGCGGATAATAATATTATCTCTATCGTTTGAATACAAAATTATTATGAGTTGATATGCCTATCACGGTTAATAGCAGGACCATATTAAGATATTTTATTGTATTGAACATCTATAACCTATAAAGAAAATAAATTAATAACATGACCATATTAAGATATTTTATTATATTTAACATCTATAACCTATTAAGAAAATAAATTATTTATTTGATAAGTATGTAGGAGCATCACAACCTTGTTTATATCGTATGTTTCTATGTTATTTCATACTTATTTCTTAGCGCTTTTATTTTTATTTAAAAGCTTGATAATAGTGCTTATGGCCGTAAATTATGTCATTTTCTACCATTTTTATTAAGTAAACTAAATTTATGCAAATGGTTGTGTGATCATAAATGTTAAAAAAATTTTTTTTTTTCAAATCTTTCTTAGAGTATTATTAAAGTAACACATTCTTGGTATTAGTGGTATCTTACTAGCGATATCAACATATCAATTAAAGCATATAAGAAGCTTTTCCCTTCTTTGACATTTCTTTTCATTTTTTTTTTTCCATTTGAAAATAAAAAGGATGGAAGCACTTGGTCACATGGCAATGGTTGTGTTGATAGAGTGGCTGGCCTATGACATTGGGTTCCTTGGCTTTCGCATTCATGTTGGCCGATACGTAGATGGAAAATGATGCTCTTGTCATGGTGGCTTGGCAATGGCACATCCCTTGTCTATCACTGCCTCAACAATTTTTTTACAAAGACCTAAGACTATGATATCGCCTACATGAAACACATGTTTCTTCGGTGAAGTATAGGCATGTTATTCACTTCATTTCTATAGAGACCATATATGGACTTGAAATCACTTAGCTTAATCAAATTTCCACGGTTATATTTATCAAAATATATGGAATTGATTCATTTGATTTTTGTATTTGTATTTTTATATTTTTAAATTCTATTTTTATTAATATATATATTCCAAAGGAAAAAAAATCCTAATATACATGGTTCAAGTTTAACTTTTGTTTTTATTAACTAGCCTCTAGACTTATTTGCATTAAAAAATAAAAACAGAACCATGTGAAGAGCTCAGTGCGATAGTAATAATTTATAGTTTCCTTTCTCGCCTTTATTTTTTTGGATCTTCTACCATCCTACTACGTTGGGGTTGTGGAACCATTTCCAAATAAATTCCGGTCATCTTTAGTGGGAGTTCCTTGTTTGAATTTGCACATTCTAAAACATGAGTTCTCTTTGTGTCCATCCTCCCATCCTCTTTGCATGTCGCTTTCTTCTATTGTTATAGTTCATGGATTGATTTTGATTTTCTACCATTCTTCTTGCTGGTTGTAATGAGATTCTAGATTTGAGCATCCCCTTCTTCTTGGTTTGGAGGGTTCTCTGTTATTTTTTCTTCTTCTTCCTCCCAGAGGTAGAAATCATAAGGTCATCATCCTTTTGTTTTGTAGACTTGACCTTTTTTCTTTCTTGGGTTCTTCTTTTCCCAAGGGCATGTATTCTACAAGTGTCATGATTGGTAACATGGTGTGCATCTAAATGCCATATTTTCGTAATCCAAAAGTTAGCTCTACTAGAATTTTTATGTTTCAGTTGAATGTGACTAAGTATTGCTTTACTTAGGTCAATTTCTACACACAAATAACCCTTTTTCTATTATGTTGATGTCCATGTTTTTGAATGATACTCATCTAAAAATGGAGGAACACTCCTATCAAAAATTGACCATCCTATGATACTTTGCGAGTTAACAAAATGGGTCCTTAAAGGTAAACAAGTTTAATAACCTCTTCAAGAACGTGAGTTAAGTATTCACATAAATTTAAAAGAGAAACAAATTCACATGCATCTCTGAATGATAAACACGAAGAGAAGAAACCAACATTTGATGATGGAGTTCACCCCTCCTAGGCTACATCTTCGGGCTGCTCCAACAACTAGATTGTTATATTAATTCTAGCAGTGAATGAGTAAATACAAGTGGTTGATAGTAGAGTGGCTCGTTTCTCCTACAAAGGATTCCCACTCAGAAAGATAGTTCCCTACAACAAGTCATAAAAATGTCAACATAAAAAGGACTTTGACACAATAGGTCCTTGTACTCCACCTAAAATCAAAAGAGTAAACATGCAACTCCTCCACAATGTAGAGTTAAAAAAGGATTCTCTCCTTAACATATGTAAAAAAATTAAATTAAAAGAGACACTTTACATAAGTAACAACTTCTATTGATGAAACTAGAAGGTTGTAAAACCTCTAACTAGGCTCTATCCATGCTCAAATATGCCTCTGAACAACTTCAAAATTGGCTTTGCCTCTAGAACTAAAATACTTGATTCTAAAAAAAAATTATCATTAAGTGTTCAAATTAGAAAAATGATGTTTCCATTTAGTCTAGGACACTAAAAAACCCTATATAGGCTCGTCTTGAGCTCAAAAAGGTTAAAAATTCAGCAAGATATGCTTCTCCGAGCCAAGATTTGTTATCTATCTTGCAAATTGGAAAAACCTAATAACTCTAAGACAATTTCTTCCTTTTCTTTGTCTGTTGAGCGATAATTTCACCGAAGGTTGATGAGATTCCCACTACAAAAAGTGCAATTTGTTTCCTTGTTAATTTTTCCAATAAACCTATGCACTAAATCAGGGCTACATGGCGCCTATAAGGCGAGGGGTTGGGACCAACTTCCTAACCCCGTCGGTTTAGCACCTTTTCCATCGAGGCATGGCCATATAGCTATTAATGGGGTTAGGGGATTTGGCTAACTATCCTCCCCTTCCATCGGAGCTCCTGGGTAATGGGCATATGGTCACCAGTGGGACCAAGGGTTTGAGTTTATCTGTAGAAATGTTGTCAAGGGCCAATGCGTAACTTCCCTGCCCCTCCCGCTAACTCTCGTTTTCTATTGCATAGTAAACACGGAGACCAGGGACTAGATCTTCCTGCTCACCCTTCTACACTCTTCCTATGGTCATGTGTGTCAGATGTGACCAAGGGCTAGGGCTAACCACCTGTGCCCTCCTCCCAACCACTAAAAACTTTAAATTTAAATATACCACATGACCCATATGGGTTAAGAACTAATCGGCAGTGTGATGGTAGGGTCTAAAGTTATTATGGGACAAGTGGAGGGGTTGAACCCCAACGAGTGTTGGGTATTGGTTATATCCATACCCAATAACAGTTTAATGGACCCAAGGATGGGAGGTGACCCAAATATGTTCGGTGGACCTACCCATGGTTTTGTGCATGGGTTTTGCACATGGTTTTCGGCATGATGATTTTCTTCCCATGGTATTTTGTAGAATTGGTATAGGGAACTACGATTATGTTCTAATCCAGGTTTATGGATTGGGGTTTATGAATGTTTCGTCATGTATATATATGTATTGTAACATTGAAAGGAATATAATCAAAAATAAATCTGGTAGTATTCGTTTTGGGATCCAGGGGAAAATATCTGTTTATATTTTTTTATGTTCTCACCATTTTATATTTTCCTGCTATAAGAATTTGTCTGTAGCTCATTTTTGTGCAAGGATAAAACCTACTTTTGGCATCAGAGTTGTTTTGGATTCAAGGGTACTCCTTTGCTCAAGCTTATGGTAGGCCCCGCTCAGTGGGATATTTGTTGGATTGCTTCTTACAATGAAAGAAGATGACAAATAGTGGAAAGATAGAGATCAAGAAATTTAATGGTCAGAGTTTTGAGTTGTGGGAGTTCGATATGGAGGATCTGTTGATGGACCACGATTAGTGGATTAATGTAGGTCCTAGTTCAGCACCAACAAGAATGTTGGTAGAAGGCTGGTCGAATATAGATAAGATGTGGAGGAGCATAATACGATTGTGTCTCTCAGATTCAATATTATTGAACATATCATGGGAAGCTATGGAGAAGGATTTATGAGACAAGTTAGGAACTTTATACCAATCTAAGTCTTTGGTGAACAAATTGTTCCTATGGAAAAATTTGTATAACCTCAGGATGAAGGATGGAGACTTAGTGACAGAGCATTTGAACGCATTTAATACTATGGTAAGTCAATTTTTATTTGTTGATATAAAAATTTTAGGTTAAGATATGTGTATCAGTTTGTAGTGTTCTCTACCAGATTTTGGGATAGTTTGGTTGTTGCTATAGGTATCCATACAACTATCTTGAAGCTTTATGAAATAGTCTCATCCTTTTTGTTGTTGGAGATGAGACAAAAAAATATGGAGGGCCCAAATGGATATGCCTTGTCAGTAAGAGGACAATCTCATAACAAAAACAAAAAGTAAGTCCTTGAGTGGGAGATCTAAATCTAGAGGGAGATATAAGTGTCAAGTAAACCCCATAAAGGTATGATGGAAATGTGGAAAGGAAGGGCACTATAAAAAGGATTGTAAATATAAAACTCCTGAGAAAGGGAAGGGATCTGGTGATGCTCCTTCTAGAGAGGTGAAACCCACCATAAATGAAGGTGGGGATGTGTGTTTTTCTTCTTCTTCAAGTACACATGTATATCATCGGGGATGGTTGATTGACTTAGGTGCATCCTTTCATTTCACTCCCCATAGTCATTGGTTCTACAGGTACAAGAAATATGACGGTGGTTATGTTTTCTTAGGGGATTACAAGAAGGAAAAAATCATCAAGCATGGAAAACTCAAGTTGAAGTTGCAAGGTGGAAGGATTAGAACACTTCTTGGTGTTTTTCATATTCTTGCATTGGCTAGAAATCTTATTTATGTAAACAAGATGTATGATGCAGGTGTAAAAATAGTGTTCAAGAAATATACCTGCAAGATGGTTTGGGGAGGACCAATATTGATGTGGGGAGTTCGAATTGGAACTCAGTACAAGCTTTTTGGTAGCACTGTTATTGATGGGTGCAATAGTTCTGTGGTTCCTGAACGTGGAGCTAGAAAACCTAGTGGTCTCTGGAGAAAAGACCATGCTATGGAATGAAAGACTTGGGCATATTGGAGAGAAAGACCTTTTAATACTTCATGGTAATGGTGTGGTATAAGGTATGTCTAATTTATCTTTATATTTTGATTTCTATGAACATTGTGTATATGGGAAGCAGAATTGGGTAAGTTTCCCCTTTCGTGCTAAGAGGGTGAAAGGATATTAGAGCTTGTGCACAGTGATGTGTTTGGACCTGCATTGGTTCCATCGCTTGGTAAGTCTGTGTACTAGGTCTAATTTATAAATGACTTCTCAAGGAATGCATGGATATATTTTTTCATGAATAAATTTGAACTCTTTGATAGGTTTAAAGAATTTAAGGTTGTCGTGGAAAATCAGACAAATAAGAAGATCAAGGTGTTAATGAAAAATAATGGTTGAGAGTTTTGTAAAAAGTGTGGTATAGCATAGTAGAAGACTACTTGATACACACCTCGGAAAAATGGATTTGTAGAAATAATGAACAAGACATTGACGGAAAAGGAAAGAAGCATGCTCAATGGTGCCGAATTAGGACAAGAATTCTAGGCATAGGTAATGGATATTGCATGTTACCTCATTAACATATCACCTTCATCAATGTTGGAGGATAAGACTCCACATAAGGTATACACTAGTAAGAAACCCTCTCTTTCACATCTAAGGGTATTTGGTTGTGATGCATATGTACATGTTCCAAAGGACAAATGAACCAAGTTGGATAGTAAATATTAAATATGCATCTTTATTGGGTATAAGGATGGTTTAAAAGGTTATAAGATTTGGAACCCATAAACAAGGAAGGTTGTGTACAACCAATATGTGGTGTTTAGAGAGGTGAAAGATGTTATTAAACATGAATTCTTACCAAAGGAACTTCAGAAGATAGATTTTGACTAGAAAGAAGAATAATCAAACAAAAATCAGAAGAGGAAGAACCACAAACTCCAGTTTTGAGAAGATCAATTTGAAAGAGAAGGCAACCAGAAAGGTATAGTCCATCCACTTTCGGTTCAAATTGTTCTTTATCTATTACTAATTATGATCCCAGAATAGTCAAGGAGGTAGTATATTTAGAGGATGGAAAACTATGGAAAGAGGCAATGTTTGATGAAATGACATCCTTGCATAAAAATGAGGCTTGGGATCTGGTGGAGTTGTTGGCCAGAAGGAAACCCATTGGCAGCAAATGGGTGTTTAATAAGAAGATGAATGCATAAGGAAAGGTGGACAAATACAAATCTTGGTTGGTAGTAAAAGGTTATTCCTAGGCACCAAGAATTTATTTCAATGATATTTTTTCTCTTGTTGCCAAGTTAGCTTATATTACATTACTTTTATCTATTGTCGCTACTTTTTATTTT
>Ga0115851_101486_pt1 | contig 12446 bp, 10 predicted proteins | sample InSIn2gowninarea_FD_83865 | JGI IMG/M metagenome (GOLD analysis project Ga0115851, IMG submission 83865)
AGTCTTTATCCACCAAAAGATCCTCCATCTTGAGTTTCCACAACTCAAAACTCTGACCATTAAATTTCTCGATCTCTATCTTTCCACTGCTCGCCATCTTCTTTCACCACCAGAATTGATCTTGTAGATCTTCCACTGAACAGGGTCTACCACAGGCCCAAGCGAAACCCCTCAGCAATAAAGGCATCCCCTTGAAGCCAAAACAACTCTGATACCAAATGTAGGTTTTAACCCTGTACAGAAATTACCTGCATACGAATTCTAAAACACAGAAAATAAACAATGCGAAAGCATAACATTTAAACACATGTACACAAAGATTTTCCCCTGGATCCCAAAACTGGGACTACTAGCTTGCTTTTTCATTATGTTCCTTTCAATGTTACAATACATATTTATACATGTTGAAGCATCCAATACCATGGACCGAAAAACCATCGCGTCCAAAAACATGTGCAAAAATCATGCACAAAAACATAGGTGGGTCTACCCAACCTAACATAGGGTCCAAAACTAAAATTTTCCGGGCGCTGCCCTAGACCCCATAAAGTGGGGTTATGGGTACACCTCAAACCCCCTTGTGACCCCCTCGGCTGCAAAATGAAAGGGGGCTCTACCCACCCCCCCCTCTAACCCCCCAGTTAACCACATGGGCTAGTCGTGGAAAGAATATAACACAACCCAACACCATTGATGTATGCAAGTTCCAAGGCCCTATAATCTTTGTCCTAGGTAAGGTGTTGAAGTCGATGGGACAAGATTTGTTTCCAAGGAGATGGGACAAGATCTGTTGGATGGTGGGCCTTAAGGAATCCCCATTATCCAACTCGAGCATAGAACCAAAAATTATTTGAAGAACAATAATAAAATTTTGAAACCATCATGAAATTGCATAATTTCTTTTGAAATTTTCTCGCCAGTTTCCTTGTTTCTAAGAAAATATCACGTCCAATTGTGCCAATAAATTGGTTTTCACAAAATGAATTTTTTCTCTCTCTTTTTTTTATATTCTACCCTACTTGAAAAATAAATTCTCCTTCAAGTATAAGAATACTTAAATTGAACCATGTGTGTAACGTGATGATAAATAAGCTCATATGCAAGTTTAAAAGATATGCTTTAATATGTACCAAAATATCATGGACCAACTACTTGGATTGAGATGATGCTACGAATTGTTGAAGAAGAGAGTGGTGCTCTGGATCAATGATTCTCTAGAACTGAAGTTCAATATAGATATGACGCTCTTGGTTCACTTTCTCTTTTGGATATGTTATGCAACCAACTCACAAAGCATAAGAAAAGATAGATCAATGACTTAAAATTTATCCTCTTCAAGGGAGAAACCTCCTTTATATTAGATAAATGAACCATTCTTGGATGATACAAATGATAATACCTCATTGGTATCGATAGGATTCTAAGGGGTCACAATATAATCAGAGCCTACATAAAAATAATAATGTAAGGGCATAACAATAACAATAGTGGACTTCTATGGAGCACAACAATAACAATATGGGGGATACATGGGCACAACAATAGCAATGGGGGGTTACACTACAATAAAAATAAGGGGATACACTATTATTATAGGGACCTAACATGCACCTCTCCTTCAAAAATGTTTTTTCCTCAATGCTTGAGTAATTTTGGATGATTCCGTATAAAATTCTCATCCTCCCATGTAGAATCTTCAGCAGGTAAGTTCTTCCACTTAATGAGATACTCTGAGATTAATTGATTTTGTACTTTTCAATTTCTTGTTTCCTTGACTACTTCAGGCTCAAATATGATTTTATCTTCTTCATCAATTCCTGGAAACACTGTTCAAACTGGGAGCTTGTCACCGATAACCTTGTTTAGCATGAAAGATGGAAAACTAGGTGTACTCGGGAAGATGCATGAAACTCTAATTTATATGCAATAGTACCAATATTTTTGCAACAAATTGTAAGGAGCATAGTACTTGGTTGATAATTTATTATTCTTTTTAGCTTACTCGAGGGACATTTGTTTGTATGGTTGTAGCCATAAAAATACCCAGTCACCTACATCAAAACTTCTTTCACTGCGATGTTGATCTACCTATTGTTTCATTTGATTTTGCGTGAGAGTGAGGTTATCCTTTAAGAGTTGGAGAGCTTGTTGTTAATGCTCGATGTGATATTCCACTGCTTGAACCTTAGAATTTTCTCTTAAAGATGATGTGATGGATGGTGGATGATATCCATAAAGTGCCATAAATGGGGCCATTTTACTATAGAATGGAAGGAAGTGTTATACCACCATTTAGCTAGAGGTAACCACTTGACCCATTGTGTCTGTTTATCAGATACAAAGCAATAAATATGTCCTTCCAAAAGAAATTTCACTATTTCAGTTTTCCTATCAGATTGAGGATGATAAGATGATCTATGAGCTAATTGAGTACCAAGACAAGAAAATAATTCCGTCCAAAAATTTCAAGTGAAAATGAGATCTCTTTCACTTACAATAATATTTGGCTTTCCATGTAGCTTTTGAATTGTTTCCATAAACACACTAGAAACTGTATTGACTTTAAAAGGATGAGATAATGCACAAAAGTGTGCATACTTGGCAATTCTATCAACTACCACCATTATGACACTCTTTCCTTAAAACTTGGGCAAACCTGTGATAAAATCCATTGAGATCTCCTCCCAACATTACCTTGGAATCCCGGGGTCTTAATTGTGTCAAATTTATTTTGTTGGAAAACGAAACATTCTACCACAAACTTCTGAATATCAGATTTAAGGCCATCCCAAAAAATTTCCTTCTTGAACTTGTGGTAAGTTTTTAAAAATCCCAAGTTCCCTCCTAAAGGGAAGGTGTGCAATTCCAAAAGAATCTTTTTTTTGGGTTTGGAAGTCTTATAAAGATATAAGCGATCTTTGTACCATAATGAATAATTTTTCCACCTAAATGTATCATATGTACTAGGATGTTGCTGCAAATTTTGAATGAGTGTCCACACCTCTTTTTCATTCTTCCATTCATTCCTTGCTTCAGTTATCTAATCGGGTTGGATAATAGAAATGACACAAAGCAATGCTTCCATAACCTTATCCTTTCTTGAGAGTGCAGCTAGAACAACATTTTGCTTCCCTTTTTTGTAGATGACTTCAAAGTCATAACCTGACATATTTGTGACCCATTTTTGTTGTTCTTATGAAGATAATATTTGTTCCAAAAAGTATTTGAGACTATCATGATCAGTTTTTACCTTGAAGTCTCTTCTCATTAGGTAAATTCGCCATTGCTTTGATGCATGTAGTATTGCCAAGATTTCCTTCCCACAAGTAGGTTTGTGTAAATACTTTCCTTTGATTGGATGACTTTCAAAAACACGTTGAAGGAAATGTAACTAGGTTCAGTCTTCATAAATGTACTTTCGATATTTGTACTTATTCAATGAAAGAAATATTATTGTTATAATATATGTCAATGAGTTTCTTGCTCATTGAAATAGGTCTAGCACTAGTTAAAGTGCTATAGGTAAGTCAAATAGTCAAAAGAAAATGGTTGAAGACCTTAAAGGTCATGTTACACCATGTATGATTATGTATTAAAATAAAGGGAATACCTCCAACCAAAGTCAAGTCTCCTCCTATGCAAAGGCACCATCAAAGAAGCTCCTTCAATCATGCAAAACCAACATAGAAACCATCTGAAGTCAGCCTACAAAAAGTTAATATGCCGACCTTCTAGTCAGCCTAAAAGGAAGGATAGTTCTCTATATATAGAGGCTTTCCACTCTAATATAATGCACCAATATAGCTCTGAAATCAGCGAGGAAAAGGAGGCGAGAAAAGAACAAATAAGGACGAAGAAAAGGGGTTCCAAGGGAAGCGAAGGAGAAGGGTACATAACTGAAGTCGAGAGGACTGTTTTCTAGGGTAGAAAATAGTCACACGTGTGAAGAAGGAGATGGTCTCTCTGTTGTTATAGAAGCCCTCTACCAGAGTCACATAAAACTCATCATTTGGGCTAAGAGCATAGACCTAAAGTACCTCCCACTCAAGCGAAGAACTAAGGAAGAAGAGCGAAGGTAATAAGGTTGTTCTATAGCCTATTACGGTCACACGTGAGAAGGAAAAGGAGGCTATATCTGTTGTTATAACATCCCTCCTATCCAGGGAAAATTTTAAGAACCACCCTAAATTTATATGTATAATAAATGGGCTAATCCCCATGATACATAGGAAAAATGGGAGGAGATTTTATCAATAATATAATATGTATATATAATTTTTTTGGCAAATCTCTCACCAAATTATATTATCTTGTACAGTGATGGAGAATCTTTCACTGAATTATAAAATCTTGTAAGATCTTGGCAAATATTTTACTGAATAATAAAACATTGTGAAGTCTTGGAGAATATTTTGTTAAAGTATGAAACCATATATGATAATAAGAAAACATATTCATTAAACTGTAATATACTAACATACATGTTTGGAAAAAAGAAGCATAATTTTCTCTTCCTGTAAACAATGTTCCAAGTTTCAGTGGTCGTGTTTGTCAAGGTTCTTACAATACACTTTTTCATATCCTTCTATTAGTTTTGATAATATTCCACAACAAAGTTCTTGTAGGTGTTGATATTGACAATGAGTTCTGTCAAGGTAGGAGAGATTAATCTTTTCTCTACAACTTTTGTCAAGCTACCAATTTTTTCAAGTTATCAAATTTCTTTCTTATCCCATAGACTCCAACTGTGAGATTAAAAAAACACATCAAGTTTGTTTACCCAAACATGCCAACAAGTAGCAAGCCCCAACTATATTATATAAGAAAGTATTAGGTATCCCAAAGGTTTGAAGGGGATCTAATTGAAAGAAGTGACCATTGTGAGAATCCTTCCAATCAATATATGAATATATAAACGTAGATTTATTATTATTTTAATTGGAAATCTTCAATTAAATAATAAAATTTAATTACGTCTCTCCCAATCTAAATTGCTTATTAGCATAATTCACTACCCTCATAGGTCTCTCATTTTTTAACAGCGTTGTAACATGTAGATTAATTTCCTTTTTGGTGAATAATCTCCACCCTTTAGGAAAATATGGTGCAGTGGCTCCAACCCCTACAGATCATTAAGACAAACTAAGAATAGCACAGAAGATGAAAGGTTGTATAAACCAGATTATTTTTCAAACAACTAATCCAACATCAGTACCTAAACTTTTTCATGAAAATATAATATTGAGAATGTTTGAAAAATGGTGAGAAATCTTCTACGAGGGTGATGCAGAAAGAGTGATAAGGTTTCATTGTTTTGAATGTTTTTTGTTAAATCAAAAAAAGTTAAAAACAAATATTAATGGAGATATTGGTAATTTTTACTAAATTTTGTGAAGTGACTAAATGTAGCTTTAACCATTCACCTTAAGATGTTTTTACAATATAATTTCCTAAGTCTATTTAATATCTTCATTATCATAAAAGCCAACCTATATCCATCTTAACTCCACATCTACCACTCTTAGGGGGTTGAAATCTATTTATCCCTTTGAGCACTTGGTAGACCCAGAATTAAGATGGATCTAAGATGATAGAATTTCCCCTTTAAATAGTCTATGCTCACATGAATACCATGGTATTACCATGGGTCAATACCGTGGGTTATCATAAACCTGGAGCTTAAAAATTACTATTAGTAATTTATAAAAATTAATAAAATTAATAATTGATTTTTATTTTTTATTTTATTTTAACCAAGATAAAATGTTTAACATACATTAAATTACAACATCCATTTTTATTCATGATCCACCAAGCTCCGAGAGTGATCAAATATTTTTTCACTCTATGCTAGTTTGCATATCACGATATTTGATCCCTTTCGGAGCTTAGTAGATCCAGAGTAAAGATGGATCTATGTTGGTTTAATTCCCCCATTTAAATAGGCTACATTCCACGTGAATACCATGGGTCAATACCATGTGCCATTTTTATTTTTATTAATACTAATGTTAGGGTTATTAATGTTTTTTCATGGTATTAATAATAATCTAGCCCATGGTATTTGGCCCATAGTATTTTTCCCATAGGTTTCGTAAATATAAGGTGACTTATGGAGTAAATATAAAAAAAATGTTTTATTTGTTTACCATACCTCTCATTTATTTATATTTTTATTAATTTACCATACCTCTTATACAAATATGGTATTTGGCCCATAGGATTCACTTAAATCAAACCTCTTTTTTGAGCCTTCATAAATAGAAAGAGGGGTATGGACTAAATATAAAAAGAGGTTTTATTTATTTACCATACGTCTAGTTTATTTATATTTTTATTTATTTACCATACCTCCACTTTATTTATATTTTTATTTGTTTACACCCTTGCATGTATATAAGGTGACTTATGGAGTAAATATAAAAAATGTTTTACTTATTTACCATATCTCTCATTTATTTATAGTTTTATTAATTTACCATACCTCTTTTATAAATATGGTATTTGGCCCATAAGATTCACTTAAATAAAACCTATCCTTGAAAATTAGGGTGAATGGAAGGTTGTAACTCCTAATTTCAAGGGCTAAATTTACCTTTTTACGCTCTCCCTTAAAATAAGGTGGGTATTTGAGGTGATTTGTAATGATACAAAATGTTCACCCACTAAAAATTTAAAACCCCTTAATTTCGCCTAAGGGAAAACATTCGCCCCTAAAATTTTCCATGCTCCTATTGCAATCATTCAAGTTGATTGGTTGTTGAAGAGAAGGAAGGGATCATCTCAAGAAAAGGACTTATCAAAAGGTGTCTCTTCTAGAGTAAGTGTAACAAGGTTTATCAAAAACTGAAAAAGACCGAAGTGTCAGAAGAAGAAGGTCAAAGTGTCGGAAGGAGGAAGTGTCAGAAGAAGAAGGTCAAAGTGTCGGAAGGAGGAAGTGTCGAGGAAACAAAGTGTTAGAAGGACTTGAATTGTGCTTGGAGGATATTCAAGTTAGGGGTCTAGAGTTTGGCATTGATTAATAAGAAGCTTCAATAATAGAAACTTACTAAAGGGTTTTCCTCTAAAGAGAAGAGAGGTTTTGGCCCTAGAAAATAGACAACATCTTGTGTTCTTGTTCTTATGTTTTGGTAGCAGTTTGATGAAGTAGACACGCATGCATTAATAATAAGAAGAATAATATTAAGCTAACAAGAAAAAGTAAAAAGACTCCACACATTGTTATCAAGTAACGAAGAATCACACTACACTTATTTTCCCAAGATTCTTCAACAAAGAAATGGGTCTTCCTTATTGCATTAAAACAACACCAATTCCATTTCCTAGGCATCACATTTCACAATAAAGGTTTTTGTGAAGTCGGAAATAGCTAAGACCAATGCTTGGCACATTTCCTCTTTAAGATGTTCAAAGGCTTTAGTTGCTTCTGGAGTCCAAGAAAATGCATCTTTTTTTAGTAATGTTGTTAGAGGTGCTTCTATTCTCCCATAATACTTAACAAACTTGCAATAATATCCTGTCAACCTGAGAAATCCTCAAAGATGCTTTATGGTTGTGAGGATTTTATATTTCTTAATGAATGTAATTTTGTTAGGGTCTACCTTAACACCCTCATGATATACAATATGACCCAAATATTCCACCTCCTATACTCCAAAGAAACATTTAGAGGTTTTTAATAAATAATTATTTCTCCTGCAATAGTTTGAGCACCCTATCAACATGTTGAATATGATCCTTCCAAGACTTTCATATCATCAAAAAATAATAACACAAAATTTCTAAGGAAGGGTTTAAAAAAGGAATTCATCAAACCTTGAAATGTAGAAGGTGCATTGGTAAGGCCCTTCGTGAGTTTTGAATGTTGTTTTCAAAATGTTTTTAGTTTTCATTCTAATTTGATGATATCCTGATTGAAGATCTAGCTTGGTGAAGTAAATTTCTCCATGTAATTCATCCAACAATTCGTCAATCATAGGAATGAGTAATTTATCTTTAATAGTGAGCTTGTTGACCTCCTTATAATATGGACACATACGCCATTATCCACACTTATTATGCACCAATACTATTGGAGAAAATAAAGAACTTTGACTAGGTTGAATTATATTGACCTCTAGCATTTCTGTAGCCATATGTTCAATTTCACTCTTTTGGGCATAGGAACATCTGTAAGGCCTGATGTTTGGACAAACACTTCTTGGAATCAAATGAATAGCAAGATCAAGATCACGAATAGGTGGGATGCCTTTGGGAGTCTCAAATACCTTGGAATGATTGTCCAAGACTTTTTGGAGATTTGGGGAAATAAATGATTTCAATGTTTCAATCTCTGGTGAGCATAATTATGAAATTACTCCCCGTTGTTATTTCTTTAGAAGATTTGTCATACCACTGGGGCTAATTATATTTCCTGGTTTCCCTGTGATACCCCTTAATTCAACTTCCTGTCCTTCCCAAAAAAATTTCAAGGAAAGTTCTTGAAAATTAAAATCTATCTTCTCCAAAGATTGTAACCATTGGGCTCGTAGTACAACATCAACACCACCCATTGGAATGGAAAGCATTGGTATATTCAATACACATTCCCCAATGGTTAGCTTGATATTATGGCACTTTCCAGAGCAATTGATAGTTCCTCCATTTGCAGCCATGACTTGACACTTTGATGCTAGATATAGGAAGAAATTCAATTCCTTGGCTATCTTACAATGAAAAAAATTATGGGTACCACTTGAATCAATCAACACTATTACCTTTTTCTTCTTGATATATCCTGCTACCTTGAGAGTTGAGGAGTGCTAATTCCCACCAATGTATTACAAAATATGGTCGAATTCATCTCTTCTTTCTCCAAGGTCGGTTCCTGGTGTATATCCTCCCCTTTTAATGTTTATTGTTCCTTTTCTTCCTCCTCTTCACAATCTATGTAAAATAATTTCTTCTCAACACACTTATGACCTTTGTAGAAAATAAGTTATAGCTAAAATTACAAGATGACCTATTTGAAGCAGCGAAACCTTAGAATCCAATGCTTTGATACCAAATTTTATGCAACCAACTCACAAAGTAGAAGAAAAGATAGATCAATGACTTGAAAATTATCCTCTTCAAGGGGGAAACCTCTTTTACATTACACAAATGAACAAATATTGGATGATACAAATGATAAGACCTCCTTGGTATAGATAGGAGTCTAAGGGGTCACAATACAATCAAAACCTACATAAGAATAATAATGTAAGGGCACAACAATAACAATAGTGGGCTTCTATGGGTCACATCAATAACAATATGGGGGATACACGGGAACACTAATAACAATATGGGGCTACACTATAATAACAATAAGGGGGATACACTAGTATTATAGGGACCTAACAGGATCATTTTGTATGTCTTCTTCTGCCATGCTATTCATATCTTCTTCTTTGGAATGGTCAATCTCTTGGATGCGTAAAGGATCTGATGATAGGCATAGTATAAATTCCTCGATCCTAGATTCCAACAGCTGCTCTTCATCAGACATGGTTCAATATTATTTCGTATTGTTTGGATCTTCTTCTTCTTCTGGACATTGTTCCTCAAAGATAACTAGAGAATAATTTTCTTCGCAATACTCTTCTTGATTTAGTATGAACATCATTTATATCAAGGGGATTTTTTTGAAGATTTTGTACCTCAACATTGTAAGTGGATTAAGGTATTTTGTTGTTGGGGATCTGAAATGGTTGTGCAGGTAGTTGAGTGGGAATTGGTTTTTGGGGTGATTGTGTAGGTGGTAATGGGAAACGTTGAATTGAGTTCCACTAAGGGTGAAAATGAGGTTGTGGTGGAGTTGAATGGTATCGATAACATTGAGATTGGTATTGAGGATACTGAGGAAAAGATTGATGATATGGTGTGTTTATTCTCTAAGGCCCTTGCCCATCTCACTACCAAGATTGGTTTTGAGGTTAATATTGAGACGACCAAGTTTGCCAAGGCAAGGCTTATTCTAATTACTTTAAGATTGTTGTGCATAACCTTGAGATGGTGAATTAAGATCTTGCATCATACCAGGTTGACAAGGTTTCCACGGTCTTCTTGGAGCTACATAACAGAGTTGTCCTGGTGTTTGATTTTCTCCCTAGTCAATAGTCTCAACCCTAGTAATGATGGGAAATATTTAGTAGCACGTGATTATGCACATATAAGTGGACATTCATGCAAAGCATGTTTTTTTTTACATTTAGATAAAAATATAAATGAAGCAACATTCTCAACGCTTTTCTTGTTTCACATTCTTAGCATATTAATATATTCACTTAGGTCCAAGAATGTCTAGAAAATTTCTAAGTTTAGCTTGACTCACCAACCCTGATGTCGAATTACTTACTCTTTCCATAATTGGATCTTGAGGGGATCTCCCATACTTTTCTTTTCCTCTTGATATGTTCTTACATGATACAAAAATATCTTCAAATGATATTTGAGACACATCTCCTTTACCCATAAAATTAAGAATATCAATCCATTCATCCATAATTTCTCTAAGTAAGAGCGTTTTCAACGTATCAAGCCCTAAATTATGCAATTTTTCCCTCTTAACATTATACATAAATCTCTCTACTAGATCCTCAAGGCTCTCATCTTATTTTTTAGTCATTTTAAAAATTTCGTCTCTAACATCATGATGTATACAATAATCCTTATATTTTTCTAACAATAATATTTTCATATCTTCCCATGACCTTATTGAGTTAGTACCTAGGCTCATGAACCATATAAGAGCTTTATCCTTCAATGTTGTTAGAAACAAATCCAATTTTTGAGTGTTTAATAAGTAACCATAAGATCTACAAAGTATTTCAAAATTAAAAAGAATGGTTTATAGGTCTTCTAATCTCATACCATGGCAGTTGGTGTTGGATAGTGTTGTCATTGATGTCAACCCATGGAGTTGACTAGGTTTGACTTTGACCAAAAACACTAGTCATTGATGTAAAATGGTTAATGAACGCTTCTTATTAATTATCGTATTACATCAAGATAGCAGTTATATTGTTTGATGGTTAAAAACCCAAGTCCTAAGGTTTGGGTTCCTTGGACTAAGGATGTACCCTAACTTTGTCGAGGGTTTTTGGTAGGGAAAATCATTGATTTTGGGTCAAAGATCTATGTCATTATATTCTAATCGAAAATATGTTTTTGTTGATATGTTGTACGCCTCGAGAGGCCTCCTGATTTGAGAGATATTCACAATTGAAGTTAGTGGCGCTAGTTTCTAGCTAAAACCCCAAGGGGTAGTGACATGGCACCTCCTCCTATAGTTCTCAACATATGAGATTGTTTATCACTGTAATCTCACCCTGTCTAAGTTACATAACTTCAAAAACAAAAGACAATAAACCAATCATTAACTTAATACACTCATATGTCACTTAAAAAACACACCAAAGAGGGTTAATGTACAATTACTTAGAGTTTAATAAATAGGTTATTAATGATTAATAAATTAAATTAAATTTATTAATAATAAAAAGTGTTTAAAACATCCTAAAAAGGCATACCTAATTATGCCCCTGAAAAGGTGTCTAATGTCTCCTCCAATGGTCAAATATGAATCCCTCTCACATTCTATAAAAAGAACCTTATACATCCTCCTTAGCATATTAATCTCACACATATTATCATGATTACCTCTGTAATTTTTAGCATATCTAAAGAAGCATATTTTGGACTCCTGAGGCAGATAACACAAAAGAGAGAATTGGATTAGGGCTCGATGTTCCTATTCAGAAATTTGGTTTGGGTTAAGGGATCTTTCCTTTAAGTTTTGTGTTCTATTCAAATGATAGTGAAGTTCTGGGTGCTCTTTTCTTTGTTTTGATTGGGTCTAATTCTTAATATTTGTTTGCGAACTAAACATAGGAAGCAACGTAAATTTCGGGCACTAAAAATCAACCTATATATCTTTCTACAAACCTTGGTCTAGAATTCACGAGTTCTTGTAGCCTTAATTCAGTTTTGATCCACTTAAATTATTCTGCCCAATGGTTCTATAGAAGCATTATAAATCTACTCTTACATCCAAATTTTGAGGCTTAGTTTAGGGATGAAGTGACTTCTATTAAAGCCAGTAGCTACGATTTTCTTTATATAGCTACATGGGTATCGTCAACAAAAAAAATAAAAATGATGTCAATTACATAGACAAATTGAAGGTGCAGATCTAATAAGGGCACTAAACTACTCGTACAATAATAAGAATTTTGTTTGTTATGACACTATGATCATCCTACAACAACGTTCTCCTTGAAGTGAAAAATTCTGAACATACATATATACCTTATGTACATTAACCCTCTTTGGTGTGTTTTTTAAGTGACATATGAGTGTATTAAGTTAATGATTGGTTTATTGTCTTTTGTTTTTGAAGTTATGTAACTTAGACAGGGTGAGAT